>CAJICL010000149.1_pt1 | contig 12182 bp, 13 predicted proteins | sample 9199671 | NCBI WGS metagenome assembly CAJICL01 (sample SAMEA7708341, study PRJEB35096) | sediment metagenome | biome: marine neritic benthic zone biome [ENVO:01000025]; feature: sediment [ENVO:00002007]; material: shallow marine sediment [ENVO:03000034] sea grass bed [ENVO_01000059] ... | reverse complement strand
GTTTTAATGTTTTACGAAAGTAGTTTTCGAGATAGCGCTTATAGCTTGCCGGAATTCTATCTATTTGATTTCCATGAATAGCAAAGGTTGGGGGACAACTGCTTACTTGTGCCGCATATTTGAGTTTTATTCTACGCCCTCGCACTAATGGTGGCTGAAAACTTTCTAGTGCATTTTCCAGCATTCTATTTAGATCTGAGGTACCAACATTTACATTTGCAGATTTATACGCTCTTGCAACTGCACGCATTAGTTTTGTGATACCTTCTTTATGTTTAGCTGATATAAATTGCTTCTCAGCAAATTCCAGAAAGCGCAACTTTAAATCAAACCCTTTTTGCATCTCTTTGCGGTCTTCTAAAGAACTTACATCGGTCTTATTTATAGCAATTACTACCGCACGACCGCTTTCTAACACCATGCCCGCTAAATGCGCATCTTGTACTGCGAACTCTTTAGTACCATCAAGCATAAGTATTACCACATGCGCATCTTCAATTGCCTGTATTGTTTTAACCACACTGAATTTTTCAACCATGTCACTTACTTTGCTACGACGACGCACACCGGCAGTATCGATAAGCTCAAATTTGGTACCAAACTTTTCTATATAGGCCGAAATACTGTCTCGAGTTGTACCAGGAACATCAGAAGTTACAGAGCGCTCTTCACCAATCAACGCATTTGCTAAAGTAGACTTCCCCACATTAGGCCTTCCTACTAATGCAACCTTAATCACATCAGAAGGGCCATCTTCTTCTGCCTCTTCTTCTACATTAGGAAACAGTTCATCTATTTTGGAAAATAAAGTGCGAATTCCTTTTCCTGATCTAGCGGAAGTTTCATATATATGCTCTGCTCCAAGTGAATAGAAATCACTAGACAGCATATTTTCAACACCAGAGTCGACTTTATTCACTAAGATAAATACTTTTTTATTGCTAGACCTTAGTTTTTTGAATACTTCTTGATCTTGAGGTACAAGCCCTTCTGTACCGTCCACTAAAAAACAAACTAAGTCAGCTTCTTCAATGGCGTGCCATGCTTGTGTACTGATCAAATGGTTAATATTGTTTTGATCTTGTGACTCATCTGGCGGTGCAATGCCGCCTGTATCAATAACAATGTAACGATTATCAAATCGCTTAGTTAAACCATAAATTCGATCACGCGTCAGACCTGGCTGGTCTGCTACCAAGGCATTATTAGATTTAGTTAGATAATTGAATAACGTTGATTTACCAACATTCGGGCGGCCAACCAGCGCTATGACGGGCTTCATATCTATACACTCGCAGGTTACTGAATATCAGAATAAAAAAAACTTGTGCAACTACTTTCGGTATTGCAGTACGGATAACGAACCATTATTGGCTAGTACATAAGCGCGATCATTAATGATGATAGGCGAAACTTCGATTTTATCACCTGCGATATTATCACGGCCGACAATTTTGCCATCATCCTTACTAAGCCAATGAAGATAGCCTTTATAATCACCGACAACAATATAATTCCCCATCACTTGTGGTGCAGTCAGCTCTCTGTATAAAAGTTTATCTTGTCGCCATAATGTGGCACCGTTCGTTATATCCAGCCCCCAGACACTATCATCTGAATCTGATACATATACACGTTCGCGATCTACACTTAATCCTGCATAAGATGAAAGATCTTTTGTCCATAGTGTTCTACCGGTATCAAAGTCAATTGCAACTACTCGCCCATTAAAGTTAGCTGCAAACACGATACCATCAAGATAGGCAAATTCGCCATCTACATCCGACATGCGTTCTAACTCAGAACGGCCTTTAGGTGTTGAAACGGGAACCTCCCATACTGTTTCGCCATTTCGTATATTAATGGCCATTAATTTTCCATCATCGAAACCGACTAGAACCAACTCGCCCACTACTTTAGGTTGACTTGCACCACGTAACGATAGCGGCGGCGTACCCTTACCAGCGCTCCAACTAATCTCACCAGAATTTAATTCAAGCGCATGGACTTTACCGTCATTAGTACGGGTAACAATAACCCCATAATTAGCTTCTGATAATGACATCACTTCACTAGGTACATTTGCACGCCATCGCTCTTGCCCATCGTCTGCACCTAATGCAATTACCTCGCCGTTTTCGGTTCCTATCGCAACAATACCTTCACCACCATTAACCCCACCAGAAATTGCTTCTTTAAGGTTCACAGACCATAAACTCTTACCATCTTCACGCTGCCAAGCCTCCACACGACCTTCAGCATCACATAAATAAATACGATGATCTGTAATATATGGGCGAATTTTATTATAGGACTCTTCAAGATTACCAACTGAATTGCGCCATATCTGCTGCACTTTGACTTTTTCAGCTTCTACATTAGTTAGCTTCGCTGGCTCACGGGGATCTACTTCTTTATCAAACCATTCTTTAGGCTTACTTATTACACTACAACCCGCAAGCTGCAAACAAGCAGCAATGGTAATGATTAACAATAGATTGATGCGATTATTTATCGCGATTGAAAGTGCCAAGTTAACTTCCTAAGTTGTTACGCTTAAGTTGCAAGTACTCTACTCCACCACCACTGGCAGACAGCATGGCTTGATCATATGCTTCTTTAGCTTGTTCGATTTCACCCTTAGCTACAAAAATATCACCACGTATTTCGTCTGCTAATGATTTATATGCATCAGACATTCCATTGCTAATTATAGCTTGAGCTTCATCAACTTTATTCTCTGCAAGCAAAAAACGCGCTAGACGTATGCGTGTAATATTTTGCACTGCATCTTGTTTACTATAACCTAACACCCAACGTAAACTTTCTTCTGCAGCAGTATTTTCATCTTGCTCAATTTGATTTTTTGCTTGATGCAAAACTGCAAGTGATGCATACGGTGTAGACGAATAATTATCACGTAGCATCTTAGTTTTTTCTTGCAATGTATTCACATCATTTTTATTTGCAGCCTCTTGCACGACCGCAAAAATATCTGATGCTTCAGTCGCCTGCTTCTCTTGATACCAGTTCCATCCACGCCAACCCACTAGCGCGGAAATACCTAACACTGCTCCACCAATCACGGCTAAACCGTTTTGCTTCCACCACTCTTTTAGCGCTTCAACTTGTTGTTCTTCTGTTTCGTATTCCGCCATTTTCTGCCTACTTGTTTATTCCCAATTTTATGTAATTTTCTAGAAAAGTAACTAAATCACTTTGTGGAATAGTTTCTTGATCCCGCTTTTCACGCAAATATTTTATTGTAACCGTTTGATTTTTTAACTCATCCTCACCCAAAATAAAAGCCAGCCTAGCTTGTGACTTATCGGCTCGCTTCATCTGTGATTTTATACTACCTCCACCGCAATTTGTTATCACAGAAGATATAGGTAGCTGGCTGCGCAACTGCCCAGCTAATAACATTCCCGCTATTTCTGCTGCCTCGCCCATGAGCACCATATAGGCATCTACTCTGGATGCATCAGTAAAGGAATCAGCTTTTTTATCATCTTCCAATAAGGAGGCCAGCCTTTCCAGTCCTATTGCAAAACCAGCCGCAGGGCATGGTTTACCACCCAATTGATCTACTAGACCATCGTATCGACCACCTGCACATATCGTAGCCTGGGCACCCAACCCTTCTGCAATCCACTCAAATACTGTTTTACTGTAATAATCCAGGCCACGCACGAGTCGAGGATTGATGCTGTACTCAATATTTGCCGCATCAAGAAATTTTTGTAATTGCAGAAAATGCTCTGCTGACTCGGCATCTAAATGCTCTAATAGACTAGGTGCATTTTGAATAACTTCCTGCATTTCAGGATTTTTACTATCCAGAATTCGTAGTGGGTTTGATTGCAGACGCTGCTGCGCCTCTTTATCAAGCTTATCTTCATGTTCTTGCAAATAAGCAATAAGTTTTTCACGATAATTTTTACGCGCCTGTGAAGAACCTAAGCTGTTAATTTCTAATCTAGGTTGCATGGGAAGATTGATCTTTTCCCACATATGCGCAGATAAAATAATTAACTCCGCATCAATGTCAGGTCCAACAAAACCGAAAGTTTCTACACCAAGCTGATGAAACTGACGATATCGACCTTTCTGAGGTCGCTCATGACGAAAAAACGGACCACAGTACCAAAGCCGTTGCGGTTGTCCATACAGAAAACCATGTTGAATGCCGGCACGCACACAACTTGCAGTACCTTCAGGACGTAAAGTCAGACTATCCCCATTACGATCTTCAAAGGTGTACATCTCTTTTTCAACGATATCGGTAACCTCACCCAATGAACGTTTAAAAAGTTCTGTCTGCTCAAGCAATGGCATACGTATCTCTTGATAGCCATATTGTTTCAATACATTTTGCGTTGCATGCTCGATAGTGCGCAGTACACCACTATCAGGCGGCAATACATCATGCATGCCGCGAATAGATTGAATTCGCTTAGACATAAGAATTTATGAATCTCTGATTTATTCTAAAGAGGAATTTAGTTAAGCGAGCCGCTAGATACTTGGAATCGCGCTGTGCGATTACTTCTATTGTATTGTGAATGATCAAAATAAAGTCCATTAACTTCAATTACTACACCTGGTGCATTACCAAGAAAAATCTCAAATGGTGGCTTACCGCTTAAGTCTCTCACGACTCCAGGCTCAATCAAACCTTGCATCAAGGTATTAGAGTCAGCATCTCTAATTTCAGTCCAGCTTTTCTCCACATATGTGACGGTTAGCACTTGCGCCCCATCAACAGAACTTACAAGCGTAGGATTTTGAGAAGCATCTTCCATAGCTTGCTGCTGGTCAGAAGTAACTACCTCAGCCAATCGGCTTGCACTGTGCACCGTTTCATCTGCGGATAATTCAGAAGACTCGTGTTTTAATGTTATGAGCCCTTCAGTGGAATGATCATCGATAGAACTTTGTGTAACTACATTTGTATCGTTCTCTGCTGATATTTCCTTAGCCTTAGCCTGATTCAAATCTGCATTCTCACGACTCTTATTTATCTCAACACCAACAAGCTCAATGTCTTGTTCAGGCGATGTATTGTAGTCAAACCACCAGGTTATCACTAAACCTGCAAGAATACTTAGTACCGCTGCGGTACTCCACAATATAGCCGGATCATAGCTTTGCTTAGATTTTTTATTAGTTTCAACTACGGGTTCAGAATGATGTTGTTCTGTGTATAACTTTGTTAAACCTTCCTCATTGATTCCCACTACCCGCGCATAATTTCGCAAGTAGCCACGTATATAGGTTGGCTCAGGAAGATTGTCATAATCATCTACCTCAAGCGCTTCGATAATATGCTTTGGTAAATTAATTTGCTCAGCAATATCAGTTTGACTTAATGCAGCATTATTGCGCGCATTAACCAATAGCGCACCGATGCTGACGGTTTTTCTAGGCGGCCCTTCAACGTCCGAGCTATTGCTTTTTATTTCCTGCATTCCAATAACTTTCTGCTAACAACCTGGCTTCTGGAGAAGCAGGGAATGATCTTTTTAATTGATGCGCATAATTTTCAGCTTTGCCTTGATTGCCAAGATTAACTTCTGTCTGATAAGCCATCCATAATGACTTCGAATTATGCTTCGCTACAGTTTCATATTTTTGAAAATAAAAAGAAGCATGATCATATTCTCTACGTTCAAATGAGAGCAAACCCATTTGATACAATGCAGATCGCTGCGAGGCATTGCGATCTAGAGACTTTTGAAAATAAGCTTCAGCCTTCACTTTATCTGGAATTTTCAACATGCAAGTTCCTGCGTTGGCATAAGCCGAAGATGCTTCAGCGTATAAAGGATTTTCAACCGCACGTAGAAACTCTTTTTCAGCCTCTAAGACTCTATTTTGGTTACACAAAAATGTACCGTAATTATTGTGTGCTTTAGAATCTTTTGGATCTAATGAAATAGCTTTGCGAAAGTGTTTCTCCGCCACATCATTTTCACCAAGTCGCTCTTGCAGCAAAGCAAATACCCAGTTAGCTGTTGCAGAACTTGGATCCTGCTTTAGTGCACGACGTAATTTTTCATCTGCCAGCTTATATTCACCCTTACTGAGATAATTCACTCCAAGCTGAACATTAATTTCTGCTGCCTTTTGATTCCCTGTCTGAGGCGCATCCGTACTAGATGTTGCACATGCCGACAACAATAACAGCGCTAGACTTAATATATATAAATTTCGTAGAACTACGCGCATGCAACCTCAACTTTATGTTTTAAAAGATCCGCCTCATAAAGTCTTTCATAATGACGTTTGCGTTTAGCTTGGTCTTGTATATCCCCTGCTAATTGGCCACAGGCTGCTGCGATATCCTCACCTCGAGGACGACGTGTAATTGTGGTTATACCTGCAGCTTGTAAAATTTCTTTGAACGCTTCAATTGCCTGATCTGTTGAGCGTTGATATCCAGAATTTGGAAACGCATTGAAAGGAATTAAATTAACTTTTGAGGGTAATGAGCTTATAACATTTACCAATTGTTTAGCATGCTTAGGTTGATCATTCACTTGATCTAACATGACATACTCAAATGTAATGCTATGTTTGCGATTTTTATCGTCTAAAAAACGACGACACGCATCCATTAAATCAGCAATTGGATAACGTCTGTTCAATGGAACGAGTTGATTTCGAATTTCATCATTTGGAGCATGCAGCGATACCGCCAAACTTACATCCAAAGCTTCTCGCAATTTATCAATCTTAGGAACCAATCCAGAAGTACTTACAGTAACTTTGCGTTTTCCTAAGCCATAAGCATTATCATCCATCATGATCTGTATAGCTTTAGCTACATTATCAAAATTCGCCAATGGCTCTCCCATTCCCATAAAAACCACATTACTGATTACACGTGACTTATTTAGTTGCTTGCGTAAACGATGTTCCGCAAACCATAACTGGCTAATTATTTGCCCTGAACTGAGGTTGCCCGCAAACCCTTGTCTTGCTGTTGCACAAAATGTGCAATCCAGTATACATCCTACTTGAGAAGACACGCATAGTGTTGCCCTGTCTTCTTCTGGGATATACACCGTCTCAACTGCATTTTTCTCATCTATACGCAGCAACCATTTCCGGGTGCCATCCTTAGATATTGTCTCACTCAGCATTTCAGGCATTTGCATCTGAGCATTCTCATTTAACCAATTACGTAATGACTTACTAAGGTTAGTCATTTGCGCATAATCTGTAATGCCCTGCTGATGCGTCCACTTCATAACCTGCGTGGCCCGAAAAGGCTTTTCATCAATAACAGAAAAATAATCTTCAAGGTCTTGATGCGGCATCCCCATCAAGTTTTGAATTTCAATTTTCTGTTGGGCAAGTTTCATGCAGCTGTTTCTAATTTTTTCTTAACTGATTTTTTTTTGCGAGAATAAATTTGTCGCTCAGGGAAAAAGAATCCAATCTCTCGTTGTGCATTTTCTACAGAATCAGAACCATGAACTGCATTATGCGCGTTCGATGTTGCAAAATTTGCACGTATAGTTCCAGGTTCAGCCTCACCGAACATTGTTGCTCCCATAACTTTACGATACTTTTTAATTGCATCTTCGCCTTCTAGCACTTGCACAATTGCAGGGCCTGAAGTCATAAACTGAATCAAGTAATCATAAAAATCTTTACCTTTGTGAACTGCATAAAATTCACCGGCTTGCTTTTTACTTAAGCGTGTCATTTTTACCGCGACAATTGACAATCCAGCACCTTCTATTTGTGCTTCGATTTTTCCAATTACATTATCTTGAACAGCATCAGGCTTGATGATGGACAAAGTGCGCTCCATTGCCATGAGAATAAGGACTCCTAGGTCAGTTTGTTAATTAATATGAAATCTAACTATTTGGGCTTACGATTTGATTTAAACGTAGTTTTCCCTGAAATTTCAGTGAATTCTACTCCTTGGGCATAGCCTGAAGCAATGCTTAAGGGCCACGGAAAGGAGATGAATTAGCCCGGTTATCCGACAATGATTCAGCTATGCGTGTGTGATCGATAAATTGGAATTAATCACGTTCATCAAGCCAAGCCATTTGAATAGCTTCGAGGATTTTCTCATTGGATGATTCTGGGTCATCCTGAAACTCCTCTAACGCACAAATCCAGGCATGAAGATCCGTAAATCGCACATATTGTGGGTCCACATCGGGATGCATTTCATCTAACGCAATGGCAATATCAAGTGAATCTGTCCATTTTAGCTCCATATCATGACCTCAATTGTGAAAGTTTTGTATCAGTTTCGCTGCGAATACAGCGGACTGTGGTGCGAGACTAAGCTCTCATTTTCAATGTTTTTCCGAGACCATATTGATCGTGTACTTCGGAATCTCAATCACTAAATCTTCTTCCCCAACGATCGCTTGGCAACTTAATCGCGAGTCAGGCTCCAAACCCCAAGCTTTATCCAAATAGTCTTCTTCATTTTCTTCCGCATCTGCGAGTGAGTCTATCCCCTCACGAACGTATACATGACAGGTTGTGCAGGCACAAGACTTCTCACATGCGTGCTCAATTTCAATACCATTAGACAATGCGGCATCACAGATACTTACCCCAGGCTCAACTTGGATAAGCTTGCCTTCAGGACAAATTTCTTCATGGGGCATTATTTTAATAGTTGGCATTATTCAAAACTCTTTTATTCAAATTCTTCAACACGATGACCTTTCATCACTTGTTGCACACTTCGATTCATACGCCGAGCAATAAATTCTTCACTTTTATTCTCTAAATCTTTAATGGCTTGCTTTATCATGGCTGCATCATCACCATGACGTACATTTAATAATATACTTTTAGACTGCTCAATTTTTGCAAATTCTTCTGTAGTTAATAATTCACCATCTTTCTCGATTGCAGATCGTAGTGCCTCTAACACTCGATCAGCTTCTACTTGTTGTTCTGCTAAATGACGAATATGCATATCATCACTAGCATGCTCAAAAGAATCTTTTAACATCGTTTCAATTTCAGCATCGGTTAGGCCATAAGATGGCTTCACTTCAACACTGGCACGAACACCACTACTTTCTTCTTCTGCATACACACTCAGTAAACCATCTGCATCAACCTGAAAAGTCACTTTGATATGCGCGGCTCCTGCAACCATGGGAGGAATACCTGTTAAATCGAATGTGGCCAAAGAACGGCAATCAGCCACCTTCTCTCGCTCACCCTGTAGTACGTGAACTCGCATAGCCGTTTGCCCATCCTTAAAGGTAGTAAACTTTTGTGCTCGGGTAACTGGAATAACCGTATTACGCTCAACGACCTTTTCAACTAACTCACCCATAGTTTCTATACCTAGAGACAGCGGCAATACATCCAATAACAGCATATCCGCATGTGGATTATTACCTGCAAGCTTATCGGCTTGCTGTGCAGCGCCTATGGCAACAACTTTATCTGGATCAATATTCGTTAATGGTGGTTGACCAAATAATTCCGTTACTTTTTTGCGCACATAAGGAGTGCGCGTTGAACCGCCAACCATGACCACATGCTGAACGTCAGCAGGTTCAATATTTGCTTCACGAATAGTTTTACGACACCACGCAATGGTTTTATTAATGTGATTATCGATTAACGTTTCAAATTGCACCCGCGACAAGGTGATTTCAAAATTATTTGCATCATTTAGCTGTACACTGATCAGCACTTCTTCATCATCACTTAATCTTTCTTTGACACGACGCGCTTCTTTCATGACGCGCCTCATCATTTGATGATCATTGTTTGCATCTACTTCAGCCTGCTTTAATAACCAAGCAGCAATTTCACGATCAAAATCATCTCCGCCTAGAGCGGTATCACCTCCCGTTGAGAGAACTTCAAATACACCTTTAGTGAGCTTTAAGATTGAAATATCAAATGTGCCACCACCTAAGTCATAGACTGCCGTAATACCTTCCGCTTGCTGATCCAAACCATATGCTACAGCTGCTGCAGTGGGTTCATTTAGTAAACGAAAAACATTCAAACCCGCCAAGTTTGCTGCATCTTTCGTTGCTTGGCGTTGTGCATCATCAAAATAAGCGGGCACTGTAATCACCACGCCCACCAAGTCACCACCCAAACTCTCTTCTGCTCGTTCGCGCAAGGTCTTGAGAATTTCAGCAGATACTTCTATAGCTGTAACAGGCCCTGCCACTGTATCGATACGTGGGACGTTACTTTCTTGATTAATAAATTTATAAGGAAGATATCCTTCAAGTGTTGCCAAATCATTTACTGATCGGCCCATTATGCGTTTTACCGATGCAAGCGTATTTAAGGGGTCAGTAGTAGCATGCAATAAGGCATTAGCCCCTACTGTAATTTCACCATTATCCGTATAGCGCACCACAGAAGGCAAGATATGTTCACCTCCCTCATTCGCTAGTGTTTCTGCAACACCACTGCGTACCGTTGCTACTAACGAATTTGTAGTACCCAAATCAATACCCGCCGCAAATTTATGTTCATGCGGCGCAGTCGATTGACCAGGTTCTGAGATTTGTAATAATGCCATGTCAAATAAGTTCTTCTTCGCACTTTTCTTGCTTTTTACGCACTTGATTGGATAAGCGCTCATAAAACTGTAACTTTAATGCCGTTTCTTTTGCAGCATTAAGATCGTGATTTCCATATTGATCTGAAAACTGAGAAATCAAGTTTTGTTGATCTTGTTTTAACTGATTTGATAATGCACTCAAACCATCTAATGCAGCCTGAGGACTACCAGCATTACTTACTTCTTCTACTTGCTCATGCAACTCCATCGTTTGCATTAAAAACTCGCCATCACTCGAGGTTTCTGTATCAGCATTAAATTCAATATCGCTTAATTTCAAAAGATAATGCGAACGCTTAAGATCGCTTTTCAGGGTCTCATACGCTTCATTTATAAATGCTGTAGTTTGTACAGCCATTCGACGTTCTTGATCCGTACCATTAACAAAGTGGTCTGGATGCAAAACGCTTTGAAAAGCCCGATATTTTTCTGCCAACAGGTCTTGATCAATCTCAAACGATTCAGTAAAACCAAACAGCTCGAAATAGTTTCGAGTAAGATCAATATTCATGATTAAAACTAATAGAAATTAGCAGACGTATTAATTTTTAAATGGCAGATGTTAACCCAAGATGAGGCGTGCTTTTCTCGAGTAGCGGGAAATACTAAATCGCAAATGAGATGCTGCAACGAAATTTCGAGGCAAAAGACACATTTTTAAACACTGAAGCTTTCCCCACACCCACACCTGTCTTTTTCGTTAGGATTAGTGAACTTAAAACCCTCATTCAAGCCTTCACGAGTAAAATCTAATTCCGTACCACTTAGATAGACCATACTTTTAGGGTTAACAATAACCTTTACACCCTTATCTTCAAAAACATGATCTTCATCTTCTACCTGATCCGCAAACTCAATAGTATATGCCATGCCTGAGCAACCTGTTGTCTTTACACCTAATCGCACACCCACACCCTTACCTCGTTTCTCAAGGTAATTTTTTACATGTGTTGCCGCACTATCGGTTAATGAAATAGACATATTAACTACTCTTTAATTAAGCGATCTTCTTTTGATCTTGCCCAGTTGCTTTAGATTTGAGGTCAGTAATAGCCGCTTTAATGGCGTCCTCTGCTAATACTGAGCAGTGAATCTTAACTGGAGGAAGTGCAAGCTCTTCAGCAATATCAGTATTTTTAATTTCGCTTGCTTGGTCAAGTGTTTTACCTTTAACCCACTCAGTTAGCAAACTAGATGAAGCAATCGCTGAGCCGCAGCCATAGGTTTTAAACTTTGCGTCTTCAATTACACCACCGTCACCAACTTTAATTTGTAATTTCATCACATCACCGCAAGCAGGCGCACCCACCATACCGGTACCAACGGATGGGTCATCTTTATCAAAAGACCCTACGTTGCGAGGATTCTCATAGTGATCTAGTACTTTGTCACTGTAGGACATGGTTATCGTCTCCTAATATTTCCTAAAAATATTCTTTGCATTTACTTAAACACTTAGTGCGCAGCCCATTCAATCGATTTAAGATCGATGCCTTCTTTATACATATCCCATAAAGGCGAAAGGTCACGCAATTTAACTACTGCTTTCCTTATTAGCTCTACCGCGTAATCAATTTCTTCTACAGTG
>CAJICL010000265.1_pt1 | contig 12254 bp, 12 predicted proteins | sample 9199671 | NCBI WGS metagenome assembly CAJICL01 (sample SAMEA7708341, study PRJEB35096) | sediment metagenome | biome: marine neritic benthic zone biome [ENVO:01000025]; feature: sediment [ENVO:00002007]; material: shallow marine sediment [ENVO:03000034] sea grass bed [ENVO_01000059] ... | reverse complement strand
GTTTCATGCCACCAGAAAGCTCATGTGCAAAAGTGTCAATCGTATGTGCAGGATTTTTAATGTTTACAGCATCTAATAAGTCTAAAGCACGCTGCCTTGCTTGCGCCTTGCTCATATTTTGATGACGAATCAATACTTCTGCAATTTGCTTTCCAACCTTAACCACAGGATTAAGTGATGTCATAGGTTCTTGAAAGATCATGGAAATACCACTGCCACGGATATCGCGCATTTCACGCTCAGGTAGCGCTAATAAATCTTGCTGTTCAAAATATATTGAGCCAGATGTAATGCGCGCAGCTTCAGCAAGCAACCGAATAGCCGACAAAGCAGTTACCGATTTACCACTACCGGACTCACCTACCAATGCAAAGGTTTCGCCCTCATTCACTTCAAAACTGACCCCATCCACTGCGGTAACTTTCCGCTTCCCTGTTTCAAATACCGTAGTTAAATTTTCTACGCGTAGCAACGGTGAAGAGTTTGTTTTCTTTTCTATATCTGACATGGCTTAATGCTTCGCAATTCTAGGATCAAGCGCATCACGCACCACATCAGCAAATAAATTAGCAAACAACACCAGTGTGAACATAAAAAACAAAGATGCTGCCAACGACCACCAAACAACAGATTCGCGCGCCATTTCAAGTCGCGCACTATTAATCATATTGCCCCAACTATTCATAGTGGGATCAACACCAATATTGATATAAGACAGCACAGCTTCAGCTAATACCAAACCACTAAAATCAAGCACGATCGTAATTAATACAATATGCATCATATTAGGCAAAATATGTCTAAATATCGTTTGCGATGAACCCACCCCAAAAGCAGAAGCAGCTTGCACAAAATCCACTTCACGTAACTTAAGCGTTTCTGCACGCAACAATCGACACAAACCTGTCCAGCTTGTTAAGCCTAGTATTAAGCATAAGAATAACAAACGCAGATCCGCGCGTTGCGTAAGGCTAGCGAAATCTTCCGCATGTTTTCCCATATAAACATTTAGCATTAACACCGCAGCGGCAATTAATAATACCCCAGGAATCGAATTTAAAGTGGTGTAAATATATTGAATAACGTCATCGATCCAGCCACGAAAGTAACCCGCCATAATGCCTAATGCAATTGCAAACGGCAGCATTAACAGTGTCGTTAATGTTCCAATCACCACCCCGGTGCGTATACTTTTCAAGGCTTGATATAAAACATCTTCGCCCACTTTGTCCGTACCTAACACATGATATTTAGTCGCCCACTCAGCACCAACTAATAGCACTACGAGTATTATTGCTAAAGTTACGACAATGGTCCGCCACGGAACATCTGAATTACCACGCGCGATATTCTTTATTACTTTAAAAAATGAATCTTTAGTGCGCACTGATAAAATTAAGCACAACAAAGTAAACAATACTAGCCATGCGACAAATGCTTTAACGATACCTGTAATGGCTAAATTTATTATGTCCGATTTTTTTTCAGTCTCGGGATTTGTAAGATGCTTACCGCCCCATTTTAAACGCGGAAACTCTCGCAGTTTAGTACCATCTTCTAACTGCACAGTCTCTTTAGCAAACAAGTAAGCTGCAAAAGGAGCCGAATATGTTTTTTCCGTGCTATTACGAATTTCAAACACAATTTGATCAAATACACTATGTATCTCACCCTTATATTGTGATTCACCTTCTGCAGATCCATTTTCGATTTTAGGAAGGAAATGCATTGAATCAAGAATCGCAATGCTAATGTATACCAGTAGCACCATCATCGAAATTACGCCTGCTTTATTACGAAAAACCTGACTCCAGGGTTTGCGTAAATGCGGTTTGCGCATGGCATACATAAAAAATGCAACAATCACAAATATCAATCCAAAAATTAATAAATCTGTGATTAGAAAGACGGGCTTACCAAACATAACGATCAGTTCAACCTTACTCTTGGATCCACAAGGGTGTAAGAAATATCGGTTAGCAACAAACCTATGATATATAACACAGCCCCAAGAAAAACCATCGAACGTACTATAGAAAAGTCTTGCCTATTAATTGCATCAATGGTGTAGCTACCCAAACCCGGAATACCAAAAAACGATTCGGTTATTAAACTTCCCATAAACAATAGAGGCAAAATGACCACTATTCCAGTAAGTATTGGAATCATGGCGTTACGTAACACATGTTTAAACAACACCATTTGCTCAGATACACCTTTAGCACGTGCTGTTCGCACATAATCTTTATTAATCTCTTCTAGGAATATTGTTCGATACCAACGCGTACTCGAACCAATCCCCCCTATAATCCCAATTAACACCGGTAATATTAAAAATTTAATACCAAACACACCATCTTCAAATCCCGATATTGGCACCACACGTAATATTTTACCCATAATAAACTGGCCACCAATAATGTAGAACAAACCCGAAATAGACATCAGCGCAACACAAATCACCACTGCCCAGTAATCTATATATGTCCCACGAAAAAACGCAATCAACAACGCCAAAGAAATCGTCACCAACAAACCAACAATTAATTGCGGCACGGCAATCGCCAAACTCGGCCACATACGTTGACTAATATCGAAACCAATATCACGACCACTATCAGAGCGCCCAAAGTCAAACACAAACAATCGTACAGATTTGGTATAAAATATGGTTTTAGTAAATTTATCACCGCCCTGCTCTTCGGAATTATAAAAAAGCGGGTAATGATAACCTCGCTCAGTTTTCCAATCTTCTATCTGTTCTTCGGTGACATGTTTTTGGCCCAAAAACATCCGCGCCATATCATCAGGAGAGTTCACAACAAAAAACAACAAAAACGTTAGAATATTTACACCAATCAGAATTGGAATAGCATATAAAATGCGACGGATAATATAAGCAATCACTTCAATGTACTCCGTTCGCGTTTTCTAAAAGCAATCATTGCAGGAATGATAGACAACAATAAGAACAATCCCAATAAAATTAATGGCCAGTAATTTGGTTTATTCCAATCTTCTCTTTTAGCTTGCCGTAACTCTGCATCGACACGCTTATATTTCAAAAGATTGTTTGCCATTAAATTTGGTTTTACATTTTGGTACCAGTCATGAAACAAAGAAAAGGCTTTTGGGTGAAAACCCCATAACCAAGGCGCATCTTCTTGAGCTATTTTTGTCATTTGTTTAATAATAGCTAATCGCTCAGGCCCATTATGCATATTTTTCATTTTTTCAAACAAACGATCAAATTCCGGGTTCGAATAGTTCGCAGCATTTTCACCATGATGATCTACTTTTGCATTAGGACCATAAAGTAGAAAAAAGAAATTCTCAGGATCAGGGTAATCTGCATTCCAGCCCCATTGAAATATTTGACTCGTACCATTGCGCATTTTTTCTTGGAAGCGGTTGTAATCGGTTGCACGAATCACCAATTGGATACCAAGTTTTTGATATTGTTTACGCATCCAATTTAATTGCGCTTTCGCATCAGGTCCAGCAGAAGGTGTATCAAAGTTTAATACCAGTGGCTTTTTCGTTTTTGGATCAATACCATTTTCATAACCCGCTTGCATCATCAGCTGCTTAGCTACTTCAACATCTTTTCTTTTCGGTTCATCAAACTTCCAATTGTATACAAAAGGATTTATTCCAGCTTCGCCTTCAACATTTCCAAAAATTCCTGGAGGGATAGGACTTTGTGCTGCAAGTCCACGACCATTCGCAAAAATAGAAATATACTCTTCATAATCCACTGCAATGGAAATAGCTCTGCGTAACAAGCGCGCACGCTTTGCGTCATTCGCATCTTTAGGGTTGCCGCCAACAATTGGGTCTTTCATATTAAAACCCATATACAAAATAGATGTAGTTACAGCGGTTTCTAACTGAATGCCTTTATCCTTCATTAAATCGGTTAGCTGCACATCACCACTAGAACCAAACTGAATGGCTTGATCAAAACTATCCGAGGACACTCCCGACGCATCGTAATAACCCTGCAAAAATTTGCTCCAATATGGAATAGTTTCTTTTTCTAAACTGTAAACCGCCTTATCCACCAATGGCAGTTTTTTACCTGCATCTTTAAGCAAGCCACTTGCTTTATCTTCAGGGTCCCCTTCAGATGGATAATGTTCATCGTGAAAGTTTGGGTTTTTCTCCATCACCATGCGCAGATTCGGATTATTTTCGGTCAACATATAAGGACCCGTACCGACTGGATACCAATTAAGCGAAATATTCCGCTCTTCCATTCCTTTTTGTGCATAAAACTTTTCAGCTTCCCATGGCATAGGAGCAAAAAATGGCATCGCCATCCAATACACCAACTGGGGATACTTACCTTTAATGCGAATGCGATAAGTGTAGCGGTCTACAACACTCACACCTGCTAATGTAATCGAACGTAAATCGTGCCAGCCTTCATTTGGGGTTGGATACTTTTCACTTGCTTGTTTACGAAACTCATCAAAACCAACTATGTATTCACGCATTACACCTGCAATAGGCGAATGCAAATACGGACTGGCGATTCTCTTTATTTGGTATACATAATCTGCAGAAGTAAGTTCGCGTGTACCGGTAGCATCGAAATCACTTAAAATATGAATATCATGCAAATCATTTTCGCTTAGATTTAAATTAACCAACTCACCTTGTTCGTTGCTTGCAAACGCAGGATGCGGTTGAAACATAATGCCTGGCTTAATTTTAATGGTGTATTCTGAATACTTAATGCTATCCACTGCATCTTCATCAACCAATACATCATTCTCACCCAAATATCGCACTTCAGGTAATCGACTCGCAGTTAAAGGAACTAAAGTATAAGGACGCAGTAAATAATGATATTGCAGAGGTGGTTCATAAATTTGTGCAATGAATTGATATTCATTGGAACTGTAAGAACTAACAGGGTCTAAGCGTTTCGGTCGCTCACTAAAGGAAGAGTAAACAACATTCTTCGTGTCGCCTTTGCCTTCACTTGGATAAGGGCTGTTCCATGCACCGTCACCACAGGCATTAAGTAAAAACGCTACAAAGACAAAAATTAGAATTGCGAAACGACTGTTCACGTAATGAGTTTATGATAATCTAACTAAGAAAGATTATTCTTCCCTTAAACATAATTTGAGTGGCAGTATTATAGACTGTTTAGCCTTAAATGTAGTTCAGTCTTAGCTAATCTACTAGTATAACTTTTAACCTCTAAGCCAAAACATAACGGATTAAATCATGGGATTTTTAGCAGGAAAACGCGCCTTAATCGTAGGAATAGCGAGCAACCGCTCTATTGCCTGGGGTATCGCAGAGGCAATGAAACGAGAAGGTGCGGAATTAGCCTTTACCTATCAAAACGAAAAACTTAAAGGTCGCGTTGAGAAATTCGCCGCCGAATGCGGTGCCGAGATCATACTTCCCTGTGATTTAAGTAGTGATGAGGAAATATCCAACTTATTTACCGAACTTGGTAAACAGTGGGACAGCTTAGATATTCTTGTACATTCAGCGGCTTTTGCGCCCAAAGAAGAACTGGCGGGCGATTTTGTAGAAATGACGACTCGTGAAGGTTCTACAATTGCCCACGACATCAGCAGCTACAGCCTCACCGAACTGGCCAAAGCCGCCAGACCACTTATGAAAGGCACCAATGGCGCCATTGTGTCATTGACGTATATGGGCTCCGTACGTGCCATGCCAAATTACAATGTAATGGGTCTCGCGAAAGCCAGTTTAGAAGCCAATATCCGTTATATGGCCTATGCCCTCGGACCCGATGGAATTCGAGTAAACGGTATTTCTGCTGGCCCGATCAGAACCCTTGCAGCAGCCGGGATTGGTGATTTTAGAAAAATGCTTGACCACGTAGAAAGTAATGCTCCATTGCGCAAAAACGTAACTATCGAAGAAGTAGGCAATACCGCAGCATTTTTATGCTCAGACTTAGCCAGTGGAATTACCGGAGAAATCACCTACGTCGATGCAGGATTTAATATTGTAGGTATGGCCGGATACAGTTAAGACGCATCCGTGTAGTTATCGAAGAATCTTTTTTGTCCGTAGACAGATACGGACAAATATTAACGTGCTGAAAATATTAATGACTCAGAAATTAAATCAGCAAAAGAGTTCACCAGCTTAATCTCTGATTCTGAGAATCTAGAATTTCGTGGCATCATGGATGAAAAGTTAACAGTACCCCAAATATTTCCATCTAAAAATATGGGCGCGCCAATGTAGGCCTCTAAAGCATTCACTGAATATAATGGGTGTCTACTTAAGCCCTGTACTTTTTCATATTCGGTAAGTGCAATTGTTTTACGACTTACTACCACTTCCCTACAAAATGTATTACTAAGCTCCAAAACCTCGCCAGGTTTATAATCATTTGTAACATCATCGATTGCAATTAACTCGTAATCTTCTCCATCAATTTTACTAACAATGCCTAATTCAAGGGACAGCTCATTTTTTCCATCTTTCAGGATGCTATCAAATAAGCTTGAATGTAGAGAGACACACATGAGACTTGAGTTTATAAAAAGAACCCGATATAGAATGTATTATGTTACTTGAATCAATTACTGATTTTAATAAATAATTATTATAAGTTTTCACAACATGCAAAATCAGGGAGTTAGTCACAAATGTAGATGCTGAATATGACCATAAACGATTATTAATCATACAATCATTTAATGCATACATTATTAACCATACTTTTTAATGAAGGCTGAGTTAGTAGTCCCTTGCACCAACATGCTAAATATCACCACACCAAATACTGCAGATTGAATGGTCCACCAATAAGGCAATGATGTTGGTAACGAAAGTACTAAGGCGATAGCGATTGCACCGCGTAGCCCTCCCCACACCAACAAAATTTGCCAACCTGTAGATATATTATTGGCTAACGGTTTAGTACATAAGCTACAAAATACCACTGCTACGGTTCTAGCAATCAATGAAGCAGCTATTGCAATCAAAATTGCCAACCATTGTTCAGTAAACATGCTTACGGTAATCACCAAACCCATTATTACAAACAGCAAATTATTAAAAAATAATCCAAGCCATGCCCAAGTGGAAGCAACCCCTTCAATCAAACTAGCACCCGCTTCACTTAAGGTATACCGGGTCGTCAATGCAGCAATCGTAACGGCTAAAATTCCAGATACGTGAAAAATATGCTCTGCGATGTAAAAACTGGCAAAGGCTGTGAACACTAAAATAAATTTACTAGCTGTTGAATTTGCTATAAGTGCCGTAATCATTGCAACCACTAAGCCCACTACCAAACCTAGCACCAACCCTCCAAAAAACACCAGCGCGAAATAAGTAACATAGTTTTCGCCTTCGCCCCATGTTTGTGTCGCAAACCCGATTACTACCATAAACAGCACAATCCCTGTTGCATCATTAAACAAACTTTCTCCTTCAAACAAAGTCGTTAAATCATCCGAGGCTTTATTTGCATGTAATTGCGATATCACCGCAACAGGATCAGTAGCGGCTAAAATCGCACCCGTTAACAACGCAGCTATCCAAGGAAAACCTTCTGAATGACCAATGCCAAAATAAAGAAGCGCTGCCGTAACAACGCAGCTAATGAACACCCCAACAATAGCTAACACCAAGATAGGAATAATCCACCGTTTTAACAAACTAATTTTAAGGTGCCATGCAGCCTCAAAAATCAGCACCGGCAATATAATAAAAAACACAATGTCTTTTAGATTGTGCGCACGAATACCAGTATCAAAGTCAATATAACTAAGACTTAAACCGGTTAAGAAACCAACCAAGGTGCAAGCAAGTGTAAGATCAAGCTTCAAAAAACGATTTACCAACAAACCAACTATTGTTAATCCGCTTAAGATAAGTATCTGGCCTGTGGTAGTTATCACCATAATTCCACATCCTTAATTTAGTAATTGCGCGCAAACCAGTTAACCATAGCCAGCCAACTATTCACTTGCTTTGACCTATATTGCTAATTATAGATCAACTGCATACTTAAATACTAAACATCTGCCATTAATACGACGCAATAACAATGCATTAACCACATTTGCAAATTAAAAAACATAATTTATGCCATTCATCACGAACTCTTCAGTAATGGATACAATGAATATGATGAATATTGATAAGAATTCACAGGCATAGTGAGCAAAAAACACACCTTCCATTCATCTTCTATTAACTACCTGCTACACAAAACTGCAATTTTTCGATTCTATACACACTAAGGTAAAGATGATTGTATGAAGATTTCATACAAATTTATAACTGTTTGAATAATAGTGAATCATAAATTTACCTCACTCATATTAAACAGTTATGTAAATTAAAAATATTATAAAACGATATACCAGGCAGGATCGCAAATGAATGATAATTTATTTGCCTTTGAAATAAAGCCATATGGCCATCATGCGAGCAATGACACTTGCATGCTTTACAATCAACCCAGCTCACAAACAAGTGAGAGTGGTAAAAATAAAAGCAAACATACAATGGATATCATTATGGTTGGCTTATTTTTAATAGGCGTAACACTAGCACTTACCCATAGCGCAGATATTTTAATCGAACCAAAACACCAAGCTAACGAGGCAACCCAAGAACAAGACACATTAGATGTTAAACACGAACATGAAAGTCTAAACACCAAGAAACTGCCAGAAAGAATTAAATAAGTAGTGCAAGCAAGGCTCAATTGATTCGCATAAATCTACTTTTGATTATGTTCTTCTTTTGATGTTTGGCCTTGGCTGAATCTATTATGAATTATTACCTTGTGTTCGCCTCACTCTTTAGGCATTAATGTTTTTGCATTGTTAATTCTATGCATTAATGGTTCGCATAGTGGTATCAACTCGTTATCAATAAAATCTTTAGAAGGTTTATGCTTGTAGATATATTTGTTAACAAGATCTATATACATTTTACAAATAGCGATTTCATTCTCATAATTTCTAGCGCTTCTAGAATAGATCGCGACTTTTTCAAAATGTCGCGAAGATGGAATATCTCCCGCAGATTCAGAACGTGCAATCTCTTCTCGACATGCGTTTACAGCATTCAATAAGTCTGAATCACCAATATCAGATTCATCAATCGAATTTTCTTTAAAGTATTTGCTTCTTGCGAATATACTGGTAAGTGTAAAACTGCTTTTACGTACAAGGGAGTCAAGAAGGGTGTCTAATACACTCATTTATTTCCTTTCAAATAAGCCAAATTCATATCAAGAGGCTATTTTTCCATCATTTAAAATATATGGACGAAATTAAGCGATTACTGGTAGGAAATTGGTTATATTTGAATGAATATTCACGATCTTATTGATCGTAACGCGTTAAGACCTAAGCACTTTTCTTGAGAATAGTTAGCAAACGCAAATACTAAAAAAGCTCTGATTAATTATTTGCCCACAGAGATTAATTAGCGCCAATAACGGTATCGCGCTCACTAGCAGAAAGAACTTCTATTTTCCAAGTCATATTCGTTCGACGACTCGTTAGCACACAATTGCGCTTATCGATAAAGGTAATTCGATAGCGTTGCAGTAAATCCTTTACGTGATCTTCAATCGTTTTTCCTGTGCGAGAATCTTTCATAGGTCAACATCCTTGCTGTTTTAGACATACAGTTTCTCATTACACACACAGAACTACTGTGAAGAAGCCAACGATTTACAAAGCCATTTATCGGCAAACTATTTTTTTCAATAAGTTACTTTCAATAAATAGCAATCATGCAGCTTTAATATTCGACTGGCCTTTTAATATATAACTAACCGCCTGATCTGCGGATAACACCGGGCATACAATGTTATTAATTCTATTCATGGTGGTAACGTCATTCTCTTGATCCTGACAAGAACAAGCATCACCAATCACAATAGGCATATAGCCCTCGTCTCTTGCAGCACGGGCATTGCCTTCAATACACCAATCTAAATGAATTCCACACAAGATAATTGTTTTAATGCCTGCCCTCTCTAGCATTAGCTTAAGCGGGGTGCCCACAAATGAACTTTGATGTGCATACTCAAAAAACTCCGTGTCTTCCGGGCGCGATAGTTCTTTTAACTCATCAACTAATTCTGCATCCCATTTCTTTTGCTCATCGCTCATGTTTTTAGCGTTAAACACTTCACTCCAATAACCATATTGCGCTTTATCTAACGCAGTCATGGGATAATCTTCACGAAACACATCATAGCCAATCCAAAAAAACTTCATATCAGCTTCGCGACAGGCTTTGGCAACTTTAATGGTGTTTTCTAAAGTGCCGCGCTCCCATTGTTTTTCACCACCTTGAACGCCTTCGGGTTTATACAGACTATTGCACTGACTAATCGAAACAAAAGCAGCAGGCTGCGCCAAAATATTAACAATATCTAAATTTTCCCACTGCTCGGGTAATTCAGGAACGATTGAAGACATGTTGCTCTCCTTATTGTAATTCCGACGATGTCTAAAATAGTAGCGGAAGACTACTGCATAATGTAATTAGTAAAATAATGCTTGCGAATTAACTGGTTCTATTAAGAACCTATTGGCTAAAAAGCCATCTGCAAAAACACTTATTAAAGTGTATGTATAGTTGTTGCAATCGTTACTTACGAACGATGTAACGTGATAATGATAGGCTCGCGACTAATCCAAGTGCAGCAAAAGCCGCAAGAAACATAAAAAAGTGTTGATGCCCAAGCAAGCCAGGTGAACGATCTATAAATATACCTGCGATATATAAAACAAAAATATCCGGCGTAAAGCCAATGACGGAAACTACGCCCACCGCACTTCCTGTGATAGACACGGGCATCTTGGCTTCTTCATAAATTGCAAAATATAAACCACGCAAGCCAAAGATTGCGATACAAGTGACCAGCACGTTACCAATAAAGATCCATGACAGATTCAGCATGGGGGTTGCAAGTGCAAAATACATGTCTGCACCAAGCAACATTATGAAACATATCGAAAGCATTCTTACCACATGAAACCGATCGGCCAGCAATCCGAATGCAATTGCCGCAACAGGACGAATCCACGAACCTAATGTAACAAGTGTTGCCGCTTCAATTTCATCGTAGCCATGTACATCTACGGCGAATAAGGTGTAGTTATCAAAACCTTTGAAACCCACATACGCACATAAAACAATTAACGCTTGCAGCCACACGCTAGGAAATGAAAATACATCTTTAATACTTATAAAAACATGCTTCCAATGTTTAACCGTTTTGACTTTATCTACATGGGTTGCAAACGAACTAAATGCGAACCAGATATATAATCCAATTAACCCCGTGACCAATGTATAACCATAAATAACAGCACGGAAGACGTTTGTTTTCTCAACCAGCGTTGCGCTTTCATACCCCATAGGAAAGGAATAATTAAATGCCAGCACTGCAATAGAGGCCAACACCACGGCTAATAACCCTCGCCCACCTTCGAGCACGCCAAAAGCCATGCCTTGCTCATGCGCACCGCCCCATTCCCGGGTCGCGCGAATTAACGCACCCCAAAATAGTAAGATGGTAAAAAAAAAAAAAAACCCATACAACAAAATTAACTCTGGATAGCTAGGCAGGGTCGCCATAAACAAACCACCCAATGCTGTCATCCCTAACGACAGGGCAATTAATTTATGCGCGGGATAGCGGTCTGCAATAAGCCCGCCGGGAAAATAGGAAAGCATCGCGACAATTCCATAAATACCTTGCGCGGCCCCTAACTGCGTGGCACTGAGTTCAAATAACTCAAGCAGAATCGGTCTGAAAAAACGCGCAATATGAAAAGGTAACGCAAAAATAGCTTCGCCCGCTAGAACCAAGCCTAAAATTAAATAAATTCTATTTTGATTGAACAAGTAGCGCTTCTTTATGCTATGAAATGGTTTTTATATAAGAGAAAAAGGCGAACTAAAAAAATAAAGTGGAGTGTAATTGCTTTTCTTTTTTAAAATTCTAAAAGTCGGATTTTAAAACAATGCGATAACGTGCTTTACCGGCTTCTAAATGTTCAAAAGCATTATTAACATCACTCATCGCAAATTGTTCCGTAACCGGTAATATCGAATGCCGCGCACTAAACTCCAGCATTTGCATGATGGTTGCAGGGCTGCCAAGCGGACTACCAGAAACGGATTTTTGCCCAACAATAACGGGGAATGCAGGTATTCCTATGGGTTCTGGTACCACACCCACCGTATGCAACCTTCCTTTT
>CAJICL010000296.1_pt1 | contig 12429 bp, 13 predicted proteins | sample 9199671 | NCBI WGS metagenome assembly CAJICL01 (sample SAMEA7708341, study PRJEB35096) | sediment metagenome | biome: marine neritic benthic zone biome [ENVO:01000025]; feature: sediment [ENVO:00002007]; material: shallow marine sediment [ENVO:03000034] sea grass bed [ENVO_01000059] ... | reverse complement strand
TTAATTCTATAGTCACTAGTCGCTACTTCTTCCGCCAAACTACTATCAGAACGCGTAAGCGCAAGTACTTGCGCTTACGCGTTCTGATAGTAGTTTGGCGGAAGAAGTAGCGACTAGTGACTATAGAATTAACACTATGGAAGTAGCGATTGATGAAGAATGTACACAGGTAATCGCGAAACGCCAACCTGCTGCCAGTGACCTTCGTTTGGTAGTGACAATTATTAAGACTATTACCGATCTTGAAAGAATTGGTGATGAAGCAGAGAAAATTGGGCGACATGGGGTTAAGCTTGCAACGGTGGAACGTACGCCATCCTATTTCCTCGAAATTAAGCACATGGGTGAGCAAGTTCGAAAAATGCTGCACGATAGTCTGGATGCATTTGCACGTATGGATGCCGAAGCTGCTTTGACAATTGCACAAGGTGATCGTGAAGTAAATGATGAATATGATGGGCTGGTGCGCCAACTCATTACCCACATGATGGAAGATCCACGTGCTATAAAACGTGCGTTGCGTGTAATGTGGTGTGCCCGATCTTTAGAACGAATTGGTGATCACGCCAAGAATATCTGTGAGTATGTTATTTATACCGTTGCAGGGAAAGATGTACGTCATACAAGCTTTGAGCAAGTAAGCAGCGAACTCTCTAATGACGAAAAGTAATTAAAGTAAACCTCTATTTCATAACTACTGTTAAATCAACATCTTGTGAATTGAAAGTGTTTGTAAATTCTGAAACATTACAATTCCCAAGCCCTTTCTGCTTGTTATAATAAAATATTGTTAACTCAACTAAATATTGAGTTTTCAGAATATTGATAATTACCATAATAAAAATATAGGCATTGCTTAAAGCAGCGCCTTGTTTATCTAGGAGTTCTTTGAATGGCAAACCATAAAATAGAAGCTGTTGAGGGTATTGGCCCAAAATACGCAGAAATGTTGGCTAAAGCAGGAATCACTGATACAGATGGTTTATTGGAAGCAGCTTGTTCTGCTTCGGGTCGAAAAGATTGTGCTGAAAAATCAGGTTGCAATGAGAGCCAGGTTCTTAAATGGGTTAATATGTGTGACTTATTTAGAATTAAAGGTGTAGGCGAGGAATATTCTGAACTTTTAGAAGTCTCAGGAGTGGATACGGTAAAAGAATTACGTAACCGTGTTCCAGCAAATCTTACCGCTAAAATGGAAGAAGTAAATGCAGAGAAGAAATTAGTGAGAAGAGTCCCTACCTTAAAAGAAGTTACTGCTTGGATAGAGCATGCAAAAGATTTGCCACCAAAAGTAACCCACTAAATAACAACTATAAAATAATTATAAAACCAATAGGAGCGAGTTCGAGATGTATAAATTAATTTTAATGTTATTCATTGCAGCTTTGATGTTTGGATGCAGTAAAGAAGAAGCTGGTGAAATGATGGATAAAGCCGGTGATATGGCAGAAGAATCCATGGATAAAGCTGCTGATATGGCGGATGACGCAGGTGATGCCGCTAAAGAAATGATGGATAGTGATGCTAATGGACCTAAATTAGAACCACTACCAGACTGGGATTCATTGCCTCCAATCGAAGAAGAAATGGCGGAAGGTGGTGAGACCATGATGGAAAAAGCTGAAGAGAAAACTGAGGAAATGGTAGAGAAAGCTAAAGATATGGCAGAAGACAAAGCCGAAGAAATGATGAAAAAAGAATAATCTAGGAAGATTACACTTTTAAAACATTTTAAATAATAAAAATAACTAGGAGGTACTATGGGTATTATTACTTGGATAGTACTTGGCGGTATTGTTGGCGCTATTGCAAAGTTAATTATGCCTGGAAAGGATCCAGGTGGAATCATTGTAACTATTTTACTGGGTATAGCAGGAGCCTTTGTTGGCGGTTATGTCAGTACGCTGCTTGGGTTTGGAACCGTCACAGGTTTCAACCTAATTAGTCTGGTTATTGCTGTAGTAGGAGCTTTGCTGTTGCTATTGATATATCGAATGATAAAAAAATAGCTAGCATTTCCCCTTCATTTAATAAAAACGTAAAACGCCTGGAATTATTTTCTAGGCGTTTTGGTTTCTACTACTAGATATATTTAAATGCTCAATATTTTTTCTTGTTCTAGCTATTTACTCAAGATGCTATTCTGCATAGCGAGAATTGAATTGCAGAGAAGAAATATTGGCCTTGTATGGATAACTATGGCTATAAATATTTTTATAATTGCTGTATTAAAAGAAAAGGCAAGGTTTAACCAGTTTTTTCGGGAAGGATATTTAAATTCATAATATATTGTGGCGAGACTCCAACTTTCTCTGCAGCCATATTACGTATCGCTACCATGTCATAGCCAGGAAATTGCTCAGTAAGTATATTAATCGCTTCTTGACATTGTTCCGGCAAACTTAATTTAGCTCCCGGTCTTTTACTTGAAGCAGATGCTAATTTCATAATAATAGTATTACTGCCAGGGTCTTGTTTCTCGCGCTTCCGTGTTTTTAGAACTTTATGCACCGTTACACCCGATGCATTAGGATCTGTTTGTAAATTTTTACGTTCTTGAATTAATGAATCGTCAATGCTGTCTGAAAATCCAGGGCTGACCATAATCGCAGATCGATTTGGATCGTCATATAGATCATCGTCCTGATAATTTTCAGAAGCACTACCTTGCTTATTTGCTACTTTGTCGGCATTTGATTTTTTTCTTCTTTTTAAAGGTAATTTTGTTGCAACTCTTGATAGTACGCTGCCCGAATTTTTCTTAGACTTTCTGGCTTTTTTGCTTGACTTTTTATTACTTGAAATGGCGGATAGTTTACGTTGTTTATCTTTTTCGATTTCTTCTGCCCAGGTATCTACTTTCTTTTTCGTTTTGGTTATCGGTTTTTTTGTTTTAGGTCGAGTAGGAGTCTGTTTTGATTTAGAAGGAGCGTCTTGATTTGTTGTTTTATCTTCTACTTTTTTCTGGATTAATGAGTCGCTTTTTAGTTGTTCACCTTTCTTAATTAACGAGGTTAAAATTTTCTCACGGGTGTCGTCATACGCTTCTTCTGGTGCTGGAGTAACTGATGCCGTGTTTGAAGTAGCCGCAGCCACAGGTAATGAGCCATGCAGTTCTACTTTGGCTTGCCAAATATGATTAAACATATGCATCGCCATTATTGCCGCCGTAGGCGCATTATTGTTGACGATTGATTCTCTTGTACACTTTTCAAATAATAAAGCAGATAATAAATGTTTTCGTCTACTTGAAATTTTAGTTTGTTTCAATTCGTCTTTTATAGCAGTCGCATCGATATAATCTGTAACAATTGGGAGTTCTGCTTTTATCCACTCTTGAGCATTATCTAGAGTTGCATTGCAGTCTCGCAGAAAATCCTTTTTAAAGCGCTTAAATTTTTCAACGCGTTTGCTTGTTTCTATCGACTCTAAAGAGACGCTAAACAGATCGTGATTATCGGGGTTACTCATTATTTTTATGAATTATTCAGGGCTGATATCAAGGTCATCAAGCTCTTGCTTGGATACATGCAAGCGCGTTGCTGCTAGTAAACGTAATGCGTTGACATTGCAATGCGGATATTTGTCTTTTAAATTGTTTATAGTTTCTTGATATAACTGGCGATCATCATTGTTTGCAGTTTGTTTAATAGAAGCAGATTGTTCAACTGCTGCTGTTTTTGGCATATCTTGTTTATCATCTTGTCTAAAGATTGAGCTGTACCAAATATTTTCTAATAGCTTCATGCTGGCAAGTGCAGCAGTCCCTGCATCCCGATTCTCAAGCGAGCTAGTTAAGGAATCCAGTTCAACGACCATTCGTAATGCACAACCTTCGTCACTCTCAAGGCTATATTTTTGAATTAATGGTTTCGTCTCATGGGCAGTGATAGGTAATTTAGCTTTTTCAAGTATGCTATGAGACCAAGTTTGAATACGTTCTGTAAATTTTTTTATGTCATCTTCGTAAGAGATCGTATTTTTATTATCAAAGCTAAGATCAATAGCATTAATCTCTGGCAAATACTCGCGTATCTTCATTTCGATTTGTTGCTGCATTTTTATGTAATTATCTGAAAGTTAAATGCGTATAGTTATTGAGTTGCTTCAAGCCTGTTGCAAGAAGAAATACAAGCCTGAGGTCAAAATATTCTTTAAATTAAATTCGTTACGTTAGTTTGACTTCATTTGTCACTATGTGAAATAGCGTAAAAACGACTCTAGATACATGGCATAGATATACCGATATATGGACAGCTGGAAGGCTAATTAACAAGACCAGCTGCAGCATAATATGCAGTATGAATGTTGAACCACCTTCACAGTGCAGGGTCGAAATAGTGATTACCCAAATCTGCTTTTCAAGAAGTTGTTTGGTTTAAATAGATATACATACATGGCAGTTACAGCAATGTATTGCTTGTTATAAGGAGGTAAAGATGAAAGTTATACAAATAATTAACATTACGGGACTTGTTTTAATATTAAGTGCTCTAGCAGCATGCACAACTGTTAATCCCTATACAGGTGAAAAGCAAACTAGCAAAGTGGTTATAGGTGCTGGGGCAGGTGCCGCAACCGGAGCTGTAGTGGGTCTTATTACAGGAGATGACAGTCGTGAGCGCCGTAAACACGCGTTAATAGGTGCAGGTGTGGGCGCATTAGCTGGTGGTGCAGTAGGTTATTATATGGATGTGCAAGAAGCTAAGTTAAGACAAAAGCTTGCGGGCACTGGAGTGAGTGTAACCCGTGATGGTGACAATATTATTTTAAACATGCCAGGGAATGTAACCTTTGCTACAGACAGTGCAGATATTAATGGAGATTTTTTTGCAGTATTAGATTCTGTAACGATTGTAGTTGATGAGTTTGATAAAACTTTGATAGAAGTTATGGGGCATACTGATAGCACGGGCACTGATGTATATAACCAAGCGTTGTCTGAGAAACGTGCTAACTCGGTATCGCAGTACTTTCAAAGTAGAAATATTCAACCACTACGTCTAGCAACATATGGTTATGGTGAAGACTATCCTGTTGCAAGCAATGACGATCCTGCAGGACGCAGTCAAAATCGCAGAGTTGAAATTGCTTTAGTGCCACTTAGCAAAAGTTAACAAAATAAAATATAGCTAGCAAAAAGGCTTCGCTCTGCGAAGCCTTTTTATTTTGTGTATTATCTTCCGCGTGAATCAATGTAAATTATTTAACATCAACGCCCTGAGGTTTTGTGCAATATGAGTAAGGGGAAGCTATTTATTGTTAGTGCACCGTCAGGAGCAGGTAAAACTAGTTTGGTTAAGGCGCTAATCGAATCAGTGCCAAATGTTGTAGTCTCAGTGTCACATACCACGCGTGATATGCGCCCTGGGGAGATAGAGGGTAAAGACTACTTCTTTATTCACTACGATAAATTTTTGCAAATGGTCAAGAATAATGAATTTCTTGAGTATGCAAAGGTATTTGATAATTTCTATGGTACTTCGCAAGCATCAGTTGAAAATCAACTAGATCAGGGTCTAAATGTGATTCTCGAAATTGATTGGCAGGGAGCGGAGCAAGTGCGTGCACGTGTTCAAGACACACAATCTATATTTATATTACCCCCTTCTAAGGCTGAATTAGAAAAACGTTTGCGGGGCCGAGGCCAAGATAGCCAGGAGGTTATCGCACGTAGAATGCGTGATGCCGAAAGTGAAATTAGCCACTATAACGAATTCGAATTTATTGTATTAAATGATAATTTTGATGAGGCCTTACGAGACCTTACTGCATTAGTAGTAGGTGAAGGCAATTTTCAGCCTATCAGTGAGGATAGCCTGCATGAGCTCACGGAAGATTTGTTATCGAAACACTAGAGAATATATAGAGAGTGCTAGATGCAGGGCTGCAAATTCGCTACACTCACCCGGCTAAGCCCGAATTTATTTGATTTTAGGAGTATTTCCCATGGCCCGTGTGACGGTAGAAGATTGTCTTGAATTTGTAGATAACCGCTTTAAGCTAGTTTTGCTAGCGAGTAAGCGTGCTCGTCAACTTTCTATGGGTACAGAGCCTTTAGTAGAGTGGGAAAATGATAAGCCTACCGTTGTTGCTTTGCGAGAGATAGAAGAAGGCTTAGTAGATGAAGCAATGATGGAAGCGGCATTAGCTAAACCAGTTGAAGAAGAGTTGCCTTTTGATGAAGATGATCTTGCTGCAGCTTTACACGCTGAAATTAGTCGTGAATTAAGTCAACCAGCTCCTGAGGGACAAATCGCTGGGCAAGAGGCCGAGCAGCCTGCTAATCCTTTTACGGCAACCCCTTCGCAAGAAGAAGTTACTAAAACCGAACCTAGCGCATCTCCATTTGGAATTCCTACTGCAAAAGAAGAAACGCCCTCAATGGAATCTTTGTTAGCAAAGGAACTTGCTGCGAATTCCGGTGAAGATACAGCGAATACGCCTGAGTCACCTTCTACGGATTCCACTCCTGATTTCGGAATACCTAGTTTTCAAGAAAGCTCAGACCCATCAAGCACAGATCCATCATCTGATGGAGACTAAGTTTTATAGTTAGATCTTTTATAGCATGATGAAGTGTGGCCATAAAATATGAAAATGGTCGCTGGATCTTCCGCTGGTTCGACAAAGACTAGCGTTTCTAATAATCAGCCATCGCGATTTCTAATCAGCGACCTGTGTTCTCTATTAGAGAGCTATCTTGAAACTGATCAAGTAAAAAAAATCTACGACGCTTACCTGTTTAGCGCCAATGCTCACGATGGTCAAACCCGTCTAACGGGTGAGCCTTATATCTATCACCCAATATCGGTAGCTAAAGTTCTAACCGAAATTCACATGGATGCGCAAACTATCCAAGCAGCAATTTTGCATGATGTAATTGAAGATACCGAGACTGCGAAAGAACAAATTAAAAATGAATTTGGCGATGAAGTTGCGGAACTTGTAGATGGTGTAAGTAAGCTGACTCATCTTGAGTTTGAGTCAAAACTCGAAGCACAAGCAGAAAACTTTCGTAAGATGATGTTGGCGATGGTTAAAGATGTACGGGTCATCATCATAAAGCTTGCAGACCGTTTACATAATATGCGCACATTGGATGTGATGAAGCTTGAAAAGCGAAAAAGAATCGCACGTGAAACATTAGATATATATGCGCCAATAGCCCTGCGACTAGGAATGCATGGGCTGCGTGTAGAGTTAGAAGAGCTTTCATTTAGGACTTTATGGCCTAATAGATATGAAGTGCTTAAGGATGTTATTCGTCGTACTAACATCAATCGAGATTCGCTATTACAAGAAGTGGAAAAAAATATTAGCGAACGATTAGAGCAAGCAAATATTGTTAGCAGAATTAAAGGGCGCGAAAAAAATATTTATAGCATTTATCGTAAGATGAAAGATAAGGGTCTGCAGTTTTCAGAAGTGAATGATGTTTTTGCATTTCGTATTATTGTGGAAAATGTAGACACTTGTTACCGTGTAATTGGTGTTGTCCATAACTTATATAAACCTGTTCCAGGCAAATTTAAAGACTATATTGCTATCCCGAAAAAAAATGCATACCAATCTTTGCACACTATACTTTTTGGTCCTAAGGGGATGCCTATAGAAGTGCAAGTGCGTTCTGAGGAAATGGATCAAGTAGCACAATCTGGGATTGCAGCACACTGGATGTATAAAAACGCAGGCGATGATTATACAGCCCCTCATACTCGAACTCGAAAGTGGTTAAATACGGTTTCTGAGATGCAATATCGTTCGGGTAGTTCTTTAGAATTTTTAGAAAGTGTCAAAGTAGATCTGTATCGCGACGAAATTTATGTATTTACGCCTGCCGGTGACATTATGGAGTTACCGATTAACTCTACCGCAATTGATTTTGCCTATGCAGTTCATACTGATATCGGCAATCAATGTGTGGCAGCAAAAATTAATCGCCGCTTGGAATCGTTAAGTACCGTATTGCAGAATGGCCAAACCGTTGAAATTATAACTTCACCAAGTGGTAGACCAAATCCGGCATGGTTAAATTTTATTGTCACTGCTAAAGCGCGTTCTAATATACGTAGCTACCTTAAAAACTTACAAATCAATGAAGCAATTGAGCTTGGAAAACGATTACTGAATAAAGCTTTAAGAGCTTATGATAAATCTTGGCAGGATATCTCTAGTCGAGAGCAGGCTAATCTTCTTAAAGACTTGCAGTTAGAGTCAGAAGAACAATTATTTCGTGAAATAGGACTGGGTAATCGCATGGCGCCCTTTGTAGCCAAGCATATAGAATCATTACGTGGAAGTTGGATAAAACTAAGACGTAGAAGCGAAAGCAAGCATCCTTTAGCAATTCGTGGAACTGAAGGAATGGTAGTGAGTTTCGGAAAGTGCTGCCATCCAATTCCTGGTGACGCGATTATTGGCATTATGACCGCAGGTAAAGGCTTAGTGGTTCACCACATAAAGTGTGAAAATACTAAACGCAAAACGACCAGTCGAGATAAATGGATCCATGTGTACTGGGCAGATGATATAGCGAATGAATTTACCGCAGAAATATCAATCCAAACTGCGAATGAGCCGGGTGTTTTAGCTGTAGTTGCTGCGACTATATCGGATGCGGGTTCTAATATTGAAAATATTGTATTCGATGAGAAACTTGGTTCAACAACCATGATTACAGTGATATTAACGGTTAAAGATCGTATTCACTTAGCACGTATTATGCGTACGATACGAAATATTCCGCAGATTTATAAAGTTAAACGCCAGCAATAAAAAATTTAAAGGAGAATTAAATGGCTCGGGAAATCATAGCAACTGATCAGGCACCACAAGCTATTGGCACCTACTCACAGGCAATAAAAGTAGATTCCACAGTGTATATGTCTGGACAAATTCCGCTGGTACCTTCCACTATGGAAGTGGTTGAAGGAGATATGCGAACACAAATAAGCCAAGTGTTTGACAATCTGCAGGCAGTTGCGAATGCCGCAGGAGGATCATTAAATAAACTTGTAAAACTTAATATTTTTCTTACCGACCTAAGTCATTTTCCTTTAGTAAACGAAGTAATGGCGGAATACTTTTCAGAACCTTATCCTGCAAGAGCTGCAGTAGGTGTTGCATCATTACCTAAGGGCGTAGCGGTAGAGATGGATGCAGTAATGGAATTAGATTAATCATTTATATTCCAATTTTAAAAATTATCCTAAATAACGATTGAGTAAAGATACCTTTCCCTCGGTGGAAGCACTTAAAGGTGTGGGGCCGAAAGTTGCAGAGCGCTTGCAACGTTTGCAGATCTATACAGTGCAAGATCTGTTATTTCACTTGCCTATTCGTTACCAAGACCGCACTCGCATAAGGCCTGTTGGCGCTTTACGCTCCGGTGAGGAGTGTGTGGTGATTGGCACAATTGAACATAGCGAAGTGGTGTTTCGCAAACGACGTATGCTGCTGATTAGTGTGGAAGATGGAACAGGTAGAGTGCTGTTACGATTTTTTTATTTTAATAAATCTCAACGCAGTAATCTTTCCAGCGGTGTAAAAATTAGATGTTTTGGAGAAATTCGTCGTGGTCTGAAAGGGCCAGAAATGGTGCATCCAGAATATGAAATTTTACATCAGGATGAACCCGCTAAAGTTGAAGATCATTTAACACCTATATACCCAACCACAGAAGGCTTACATCAACTTAGTTTACGAAGACTGACTTCTCAAGCTTTACAGTGGTCAAGCCAACACGATGAACCAAGACTGGATTTACTGCCACATCCACCACGTATAGATGGACAAAACATTAGCATTCTTGATGCATTAAAATTTGTACATCGGCCACCACCCGAAGCAGATACTGAATCCCTAATGGCTGGTAAGCACCCGATGCAACGGCGACTTGCATTTGAAGAATTGCTCGCGCAGCAATTGAGCTTGTCGAAGTTAAGATTGCAAATGCAAAAACAAGATGCCATTCCGATTCAATCTGAAGGTAAGTTGTATAAACGTCTAATTGATGGGCTTGAGTTTGAATTAACGGGTGCACAAAAGAAGGTTATCAAAACAGTATTTTCCGACTTAGCAAATGATTTTCCTATGTTGCGCCTCGTTCAAGGAGATGTAGGAAGTGGTAAAACATTAGTTGCTCTTGCAGGCTGTTTGCAGGCGATTGAAGCTGGTTACCAAGCAGTGATGATGGCGCCAACGGAAATACTAGCTGAACAACATTTGCGCAATTTTTCGCTATGGTTAGAGCCATTAGGGGTTCGTTTGGCATGGCTTTCAGGAAAACTAACAACAAGTAAAGCCAATGAAATGAAAGAGCTCATTGCTTCGGGTACGGCAAACGCAATTATCGGAACTCATGCTTTATTTCAACAAGGCGTAGAATTTAAAAACTTAGCCTTAGTGGTAATTGATGAGCAGCATCGTTTTGGTGTGCATCAACGTCTTGCTTTGCGTGAAAAAGGCATAAAAGACGGTATGCATCCACATCAACTCATTATGACAGCAACACCCATTCCAAGAACCTTAGCGATGACTGCCTATGCTGATTTAGATTACTCAGTTATTGATGAGTTACCTCCTGGCAGAAAGCCAATTAGCACCATTGCTATACCCATGGAAAGACGTCAAGAAGTGGTGGATCGCGTTGCAAATGCTTGTCGCAATGGGCAACAAGCCTATTGGGTATGTACCTTGGTAGAAGAATCAGAAGCCTTGCAATGCCAGGCTGCAGAAGACGTATATCGAGAATTAAGTCAGTTATTGCGTGGGGTAAAAGTGGGCTTGGTACATGGCCGCATGAAAGGTAAAGAAAAAGATGCGGTGATGCAAAATTTCTCTGCTAAGAAAATTGATCTATTAGTCGCAACGACGGTGATTGAAGTAGGTGTGGATGTGCCTAATGCAAGCTTAATGATTATCGAAAATGCCGAACGTTTAGGATTGGCACAATTGCATCAATTGCGTGGTCGGGTAGGTCGTGGCACAGAAGAGAGTAGTTGTGTGTTGGTTTTTGACCCACCCCTTACAGAAAATGCAAAAACACGCATCGATACCATGCGTAATACAAACGATGGTTTTAAAATTGCTCAGGTAGATTTAGAAATACGCGGTCCAGGAGAAGTGCTCGGCACCCGCCAAACAGGTATGTTGCAGTTACGTATTGCAAACATCATGCGTGACCAAGATTTAATTCCTTTAGTTCAAGAAACTGCAAAACAGTTATTGAATGACTATCCTAAAAATGTAGATGCCGTCATCCAAAGATGGTTGGGTAGGTCAACCGAATATGGACAGGTCTAAGTAAGCAAAGGACGATGCGCATGGATTCACAAGTGTCGCGGTAGACAGGATGTTGAGGACGACCGTCTTAGATAACAGAAGTGCTAGAAACGCAGGACGTAGTTTCTAGCGAGTTGCTTCAGATTAAATAATCTATGACCTTAATATGTCCGCTTTGGGTCGGTAGAAATTTGCTCCTGTAATTTCTGCACTTTCACCATCCATGGTGGTCGTAGCAGAAATTTTGAATGTTTGTTTTGAAGTTTCCAACCTTGCCCCCTTAGTGGTTTAGTTTATGTCTGCATTCGGCCAATTAGTAAGTACAAGGATGTACGCATATAAGATGCAACATGGAGGTTGTTTCATAAATATCGCAGGTAATAATTAATTATGCCGCGTTACTATTTTCATGTTGCTGCTGACCAATATCATCAAGTTGTTTTTGTAAACTCAAGCGGTCTATGGATTCGATAGGCAAGCAAGTAAATATACCAATTCGATTTGATAACGCTCTCATGGTTTCGTTAAATGCAGCCATCTGTTCAGCATGACTCCCTTCTACCGCAGCGGGATCAGGCATGCCCCAATGCGCTGTCATGGGTTGGCCGGGCCAGACAGGGCATACTTCATTTTTAGCTGTATCACATAAGGTAAAAACGAAATCCAACTCAGACGCATCTTTGCCGGAAAACTCATCCCAGCTTTTAGAATGCAATGAATCGGTGATGAAGTTTTGACGTCTAAGTATATGCAAAGCCATTGGATGAATTTCACCCTTTGGCATACTACCCGCACTGTATGCTTGAAAGCGTTTATTACCCAATCGATTCAATAAGCACTCTGCCATGATGCTACGGGCCGAATTACCTGTGCATAAGAATAATACGTTATAAATCTTATCGTTCACTCCATTCTCCTGCTAGTGATTTTTATTATTTTAGTTGGATTGCGACTTTTTAAGATGGTGAACAACAGCTCACGTTCTCAACTTTTCCATTCACAACTCGTATTGAACTTTCTTCAGCCATATCACTGTAAACAGTTGTTTGACCATGTGTTAGAAAGGTTTCCCATGCAACACCATCAGGATCATATACCCATGCCTTAGAAGATTGTGCATAACAGCATGTAACATTAGTTTGA
>CAJICL010000224.1_pt1 | contig 12485 bp, 13 predicted proteins | sample 9199671 | NCBI WGS metagenome assembly CAJICL01 (sample SAMEA7708341, study PRJEB35096) | sediment metagenome | biome: marine neritic benthic zone biome [ENVO:01000025]; feature: sediment [ENVO:00002007]; material: shallow marine sediment [ENVO:03000034] sea grass bed [ENVO_01000059] ... | reverse complement strand
TCGCACTTAAGTGAAAATGAAAATAGGTTAAAAGAGCGATTAAAGTCACATGTAACGCGCATTACTGATGGCGTCTCACAATATTAAATAGTAGCCTTACTATTATGCAAATTTTATTGCCTGATTTTTCAAATATAAACATTCTGGTAGCAGGGGATTTGATGTTGGACCGTTACTGGGAAGGGAATACTCAAAGAATTTCACCAGAGGCGCCTGTGCCAGTGGTGTTAATCAAAGGATTTGAGGAGCGTCCTGGTGGGGCGGGCAATGTTGCGCGTAGTATTACAGCGCTTGGTGGGGGCTGTGCCTTGGCTGCATTGCTTGGAGACGATGAAAACGCAAATCGATTAGAGAGCTTGTTGCAGCAAGATAAAGTATCTTTGCATTGCATAAAAGATTCTTCGGCTAGAACAGTATCAAAGTTACGTGTTTTGAGCCGTCATCAGCAACTTATACGTTTAGATTTTGAGGGTGAATTTTCCAAACAGAGTGTTGATCAACTAACCTCGGTAATTAGTAGTGAAGTAGAAAGGCACGATGTTCTTGTATTGTCAGATTACAATAAAGGTGCTTTAGAAAATATTTTAGAAATTATTAAAAAAGCAAATTCCATGGGAGTAAGTATTTTCGTTGATCCCAAGGGAAATGATTTTTCTAGATATAAAAATGTAACGGCTATTACACCAAATCTATCTGAATTTACTGCCGTTGTAGGTGGTATTGCAAATGAACATGAGTTAGCAGAAAAAGGTTTGCAGTTATTAAGCGATTTAAATCTAAATGCATTAATAATTACTAGAAGTGAAAAAGGTGTAACGCTTATAGAAAAATCAGGAAAGATTACAAATATTCCTGCTAGAGCTAAAGAAGTTTTTGATGTTACGGGGGCTGGCGACACTTTTATTTCCGTTTTGGCTTCATCTTATGCTGCAGGGTCATCATTTGAAGATGCAGTATATGTGGCTAATGCTGCAGCAAGTGTTGTAGTGGGAAAGCTTGGTGCTGCTACCGTTACAAAAAATGAGATTGAAAAGGAGCTAAACAGATCTAATTACGCTTTAGGTAAAATTCTTAATCAAGAAGAGTTGATAAATAAAATTTCTAGCCTTCGCAAAGATGGAAAAAAAATCGTTATGACAAATGGTTGTTTTGATATTTTGCATACGGGTCATGTTGATTATCTATCAAAAGCTAAACAGCTGGGCGATGTTCTTATCGTTGCCATAAACTCTGATGATTCAGTTAGAAGAATTAAAGGTAAATCAAGACCAATTAATAAGCTGCAAGATAGAATGGCTGTGTTATCAGGTCTTCAGGCAGTAGACTGGTTGGTTATGTTCGAGCAGGACACGCCTGAGGAATTAATAGAAGCGGTCATGCCAGATGTATTGGTTAAGGGTGGGGATTATTCAATTGATGAAGTGGTTGGTGGAGATGCGGTTAAAGATAACGGTGGGGAGGTGAAGATAATAGAGTTTTTACAGTCCTACTCTACTACTGATACGATATCAAAGATTAGCAATAGTAATAATTAAACTATTTACTTAAAAAGTTAGAATTTGTTAATTATTTTATTGTCCTCGTTTAGGGGTTCTAAACCATTTAAATGGATTAAATCCGCCGTGTATCCAAAATTTTAGTACTTTCTCCCATTTTACTGAGTATTCGTCACGCAAATAAAATTTAAGCATGTCGTACTGATTGTAAGGTCCTAATGTGCAACGACGCATACAACGTAAATCAAAAAATCTTTTAAGAGTCGGTCCGAGTGATTTGGATGTGCTAAATTTATCTAAATCAATGATAAACATTTCCAAATTATTAATGTCGTTGATACTTAAATCCTTTTGCTTTTGGTTGACTAGGGGTATTAAAAAATTACCAGGGTGGGGGTCTCCTTGCCGAAATCCTGCGTGATGTATTTGTCGTACTATATTAGTTGTTCTTTGAGCAAGTAGTTCATATAACTCATTGTAATTATTTTCACCAATAGGCAGCAGTTCTTGAGAAAGACTAAATAAAGAAAAATTAGCTTCAATTTTTTCATACATATAGTAGCTTTTTTTTCTAAATAAAAAGCTTGATTCAGTCCAGTAGGCAATTGGAATTGCGCAGTTGACGCCAATATTATTTAGTTCAATAGAGCCATTGAAGGCGCGGAAATTATAGTCATTAAATAAAGTAGATAGAAGTAAATTAACTCTTCTAAAAAAATTGTATTGTTTATCTATTTTGGATACTTTAAGTACAACATCTGATTTATAAATTGGGTGGTAGAATGTATATAGTTTATTTCTTTTTCTAGAATGGCACTTCATTCTGTGTTTTTGGTCAATATACGCATCGAATTTTTTTTCAATTATCCAGGATGTTAAACTATCTTTTAGTTCAATTTCTGGCGCAATTGAAAGTAACCCATTTGTACCATCGATGAACTGTATTCTACTTGCTTTAATATCCATATAATTAATTATTTAGGATGATTGTTAATTAATAAGATTATTTTAAGAGTGTTAAATAATTCAGGCATATATAAATATGCTAAGTTATACAATTGTAAGATAGTAGTTTATTTCATTTAAAATATATTGTGATAAATAAATTAAACGAACGCATGGGGCATCAGTCACTGAGTTTACCTGAGGATGTAAGCGTTCTTGAGGTATTAGGTGAGGGAGGGAGAGCAAAGGTCTATAAGGCTAGGTTAGATAATGAGGATGTTATTATAAAGGTCTATCATAAAGATGTTGCAAGTAAATATTTAGAGAAATATAACGTTGATATTGCACAGTTTGAATTTGATCGTAACAAGGCACTTTTTGGGATCAATGAAATCCAAGAATATATCGCTAAACCATATAGAGTATACCCTTCCTCAAGCACATATACGCACTCGATAATTCAAGAATTTGTTTCGGGAGTAATTCTTGAGGATTTGATAAAAGATTTAGGTTGTTTGCCTAAAGAAATATTGGATGCTGGGCGTATAATAGTTAAAAATGCAGAGAAAAATGGTATTCATGACTTGGATATCAGTGTCGGCAATTTAAAAATACATAAGTCTAGTGGGATTTGGAAACCCAAACTGTATGATTTTAATATTATGCCGCAATATTTATTTCCACCTAATATTATCGTTGGGCTAGGGTATAAATTTGGAATCAGAAAGAAATCGTTCCGTGATTATCGGAGCTTGAGAAATTGGGATAGAAGAGGTAAGCAAAAAAAATGGATTGGCAGAAACTAATTGTTTTAAAAATATATGAATAAAGATTTAAACAAGTTTGTCTGGTTAGCATTACCCGTCATTGTAGCTGCTATACCATATATAGCGCGTTTCATTGGGGTCAATACTGATGGATATATGTATGGTGAGGCTGGCATTATAGAAAATCTTACGGTTATATTTTTAGTAGTTTCGATTATTGCTTGTTTGCTATATTTATTTACCAAAGAAAAGATACGATTCTCTAGTTTTAAGATCTGGATGATATTGTTTTTGTTGGGTGCGATCTATTATGCAGGTGAAGAAATTAGCTGGGGACAACACTATTTTGGTTGGGGTACGCCAGAGCAATGGACCGAATTTAATGATCAGCAAGAAACTAATCTGCACAATACCGCTGCAATATTTGATCAAATTCCTAGGACACTACTATCTCTCGCGGCTTTAATAGGGGGTGTGTTGGTGCCTGTTTATAGAAAAATTAAAAATCATATACCAAACAAAGAATCATTTATCGACTGGCTATTGCCAACATATGTATGTTTGCCGGCGGCTCTGCTTTCATTGTTGGTGAGTTGGCATGAAAAGATATATGAATTTCTAGAAGTTGATATTCCTACAGTGCTTGATATACGCGCAGGGGAGACCAAAGAATGCTTGCTGGCACTTTTTATGATGATGTATGCGCTATCTATTTGGTACCGAAATAAAAAAGTTTATTCACAGTTAAGTTGATTGCCAATCTTAAATCAGACTTACTTTAATAGTCTGCGTACGATTTTTCTTCAACAATCATTGACCCAAGTTTGAGATTTATTTTCTTCTTTGTGTCTGCGCGTTTGTCGTTTTGGATATATACAGAGCGTGCAAGTTCGATAAATACTTGATCAAATTCTTTGTTAGCTTCTTTGATGCGGATTTTATCTTCAATGTCCCAAAGTGCTTGATTATTTATTTTTAATTCTTGCTTCAAGTCTTCTAAATCAGAATTGGGAGATGTGTCTTTCCATATCTTGCTCAATAATAATAATTCAGTTTCAACATTAGCTAATTTTTCTTTGTCTTCAATATGCTCAGATTTAATTTCTAAAATTGTAATCTTGTCTAAAAGTTCTCCTGGAGAAATCGGTACCTTAATATTTTCCATATTTGCTTTTTACTTTAGTTTTTTGCGAGTTGTTTCGAAAGTTTTTCTAACTGTTGTGTAACATCTTCTACACTAATTAAATCCATTACGCCATCATATTCTAATTTAGTGCCCCAATTAAGTTTGTTGGCGGGTGTATTCTTAAATACTATTGCGGCTTCAGCATATTTGTCTACGCACCAATCTTGGCTGAGGTAGGGGCCGCTGCGTTTAGAATTGCTTGCGGCATGTAATCCAATTACGGGAATATTAAAACCCGTCGCCATATGGGCAGGACCAGAATCAGGTGTGATAATCGCATCAGCGCGACTTAATAGGGCAAGAAATTTTTTTAAGTTATCTTTACCTATTAAATTTATTGCTTGTGTCTGCATATTTTGTTCAATTTCTTTTCCGGTGTTTCTCTCTATTTTAGAAGGCCCACCGCATAAGAGAACTTGAGCATTTAGTTCGCGCGTTGCAAAATCCGCTACAGCTGCATAATTTTCACTACGCCAATTTCGTTTTGGATGGCTAGAACAAGGACTGATAATAAGATTGAAGCGATTTTTGTCGATGTATTGATCTGCAAATTCATTAGCCTCTTTGGGGATAAGATATTCCCAGCTTAGTTCTCGTTGATTTAAACCAAGATATTCAATAAAACTAAAAAAGCTATCTAATACATGTTGTTCAGGGGTAGTTGGGATGCTTTCATCAATGAATAGAGAATGAAAGTCTTTTGCTCGGGTTTTATCATAACCAAGCTTGAGTTTTGCATGTATTAGAGAGCTAATGAAATTTGCCCGCAAGGAGACTTGGGCGCATATTAGAACATCAAATTCCCGATTTCTCATTACTTTAAAAATAGAGCGATAACTTGCTAAAGATTTTGATTTATCAAACACAATGAACTCGATATCAGGAAAATCTTTTACTAAATTGGCCTCATTTTTACCGATAATCCAAGTAAGCTTAGTGCTAGGCCAATATTTTTGTACGGTGCGTATTACAGGGATCATATGAGTTACATCACCAATCGCAGATAAGCGTAGTATGCAAATCGAATTTGGTGGCTGTTTCATAATTAGGCTAAATCAGTAGAATCAAATAAGTAGAGTTAGTATTAATGCTAGGAGTGAAAGAGCTCAGGAATGTGATGATAGATTTTGCGGTTAACTATGAGGGTGATGATATCGTTGCCTACAATAAATTACTATTCGAAACGTTTCCGCAAACGCTATTTGATCCTAGCTATTTAGCTTCAAACTCATTGCTTGATAACGATGATGTAAAGGTAGAGCATGGAAGAGGGGCAATTTATCGCTTTGAATATAACGGTATAGAGCTAGTATTGCGCCATTATCGCCGAGGTGGTATCCCTGCAAAATTCATCGATGATAAATATTTTTGGTCAACATTAGCAAAATCTAGAGCAATGCAGGAGATGGAAATGTTATCGGCTATGCATGAAGCTCAACTTCCTGTTCCCAAGCCCGCAGCAGTGCGAATTCATAAAAATAAATTTACTTATCAAGCTGATATCATCACAGTACTTATCCCGAATGCAAAAACACTTAGTTCCGTTCTTATGCGCGTGGCTCTTGCCAATGAAACCTGGCAACGAGTGGGTCGAGTTATTAAAAATTTCCACAATCATAATTGTTACCACGCTGACTTAAATGCGCACAACATTATGCTAAATAACGAAGGTGGTGTTTATTTGATTGATTTTGATAAATCTGAAATCAAAGCGTCATCAGGAAAATGGAAAGTTAAAAATTTACAACGATTGAAACGGTCGTTAGAGAAATTAGTAAAGAACAATAAGGGCTTCAATTATTCTCCAGCCGACTTCGATTCTCTGATGCAAGGATATGCAGCATTATAATTATTGAATTGTATTAATTTATAATTGTTTGAATATGTTCTAAGTAAGTATTTAACAGCCTTGATTGCTTGCACATAAACTGCATGGCGTTTTTCCCATATAGTTCTCTTTGAGTGTCGTTTTTTAGTAATTTAATCAATTCCAGGCCTAACTCATGACTATTTTCTACTTGAATGAGTGCATTTTCTCGCAGTAACTCTTTCGTCTCAAGCGCAAAATTTTCGGTGTGTGGGCCGACTATTATACATTTTCCAAAGTTTGCCGGTTCTAAAATATTATGTCCGCCACGAGGGATGAGTGATCCGCCCACAAAGACTAATGCAGCTTCATTGTAGAACATATTTAGTTCACCGAGTGTATCTGCAAGATAGATATCTGTTTCGTTGGTAATCTCTTCGTGTTTGCTGCGGACAGAGACTTGTAAATCCATATTTTTAAACTGTTGCGCGAGTTGTTTGCAACGATCAGGGTAGCGCGGTGCGAAAATCAATAAATAATTTTTTCTTCTGAGTAATTCAATATGTTCACTGAGCTGAATTTCTTCGTCATCGTGAGTGGATGCAGCTAATAAAAAGGGTCTTTTGATAGTTGTGCAGGCAAGTTGTTTGCTGTGAGTCTCTGTTATTGCGTACTTTAAGTTACCAACAGTATAGGCTGCGTTGAGTTCGGGGCAGAGTTCTTTGTACTTTATTAAGTCTTCTTTAGAGCGGGCTAGCAATAAGTCTACATTTTTTAGTGTGTGTGAAAATTCATTCTTAATAAATGAATGTGCTGCTAATGTTTTTTTTGTAAGTCTGGCATTAATGATTGCGATGGGAATGTCATTTTGTGCAGCATGTGAATAATATGTAGGCCAAATTTCAGTTTCTAATATTAGCGAACATTCAGGTTGTACTTTTTTAAGAAAACGGTTGACCGAGAATGCTAGGTCAATTGGAAAATAATGATGCGAGATTGCATTATGGTTAATTTTATTAGCTAAGCTGGCTGCAGTTGGTGTATTGGTCGTAATTATTATCAGCTTGTCAGGGTATTTGGTGTTAATTGCAAATATGAGTGATTTTGCAGTAATGAATTCACCTACAGAAGCACAGTGAAAATGTATAGGACGAGATTTAAAACTACTATAACCAAACCCCAGGCGTTGTTTAAAATACTGCCAGCCGCCATCTTTAAGAGAACGGTAGATAACATAAGCCAATGCGAATGGGCTTAGGATTAGTAGGGAGAACTTGTATTGGGTACTTGTAGCGTACAATGTTTTGGCATCTGGATTAATTTAGCCAGCCATCAATCTGAACTAAATCATCAACACTAAGAGTACCTACTGCTTGTTTTAAATTCAATGTATTTAATAAATAATCATAACGTGCGCGTGAATAATCGCGTTTAGCACGGAATGTTTCTTGAAGTGCTAGCAAAACATCTACTGATGTTCTGGTGCCAACTTGAAAGCCTGCTTCAGCTGCGCTAGCAGCAGCCTCTGTGGATTCTAGTGCTTGAGCTAATGCTTTCACTCGACTAATTCCTGAAATTACATTCAAATATGCATTGCGAGTACTCTTAATGGTTTCTCGGCGAATTTTTTCATGCTCATTGGTAGATTGTTCGGCTCTGTGGCGTGCTTCTTTAGTTTTATAGTATGTTCGGCCACCTTCAAAAATCGGGAAACTTAGTTCAAGACCTATGCGTGAGTCTTCAGATTCTCTTGAGCCTGTTAGGCCACCTGTATCGGTATCAGTGTGTGTGGCGACGATATCAAGCTTTGGATAGTGTTGCGATTGCTGTAGCTTTATTTCTTGCTTGGCAATCTTTGTAGTGTATTCGCTAGATAATAAGCTTAGATTTTCATTTAAGGCTTTGTAAATCCATTCATCAACGTCGTTAGGGTCGGGCGTAATTAATTGCATACGATCTGATAATGGATTTAGTTCATTAGCACGCTCAGCAGTTATGACTTCTAATGAGTCTTTTGCGATTTCGAGTGCACTCTCTGCATCAATTTCACTTGCTACTGCAAGATCATAAGATGCTTGAGCTTCCTTTACGTCGGTAATTGCGATGAGTCCAACTTCAAAGCGTTTTTTAGCTTGTTCAAGCTGTCGTTCAATGGCTTCTTTTTCAGATCTGCGAAAATTTAAATTATCTTGTTCAGCTAATACGTTAAAGTACGCATCGGCTGTTCTAGTAATGAGTTCTTGGTATGAGGCATCTAAATCAATACTGGCTCTAGCAACAGAGTCTTTAGCCTGACGTAATTGCACATAGTAATCGTGATGATACAGCGCTTGAGTGATGCTTAAGGTATAACCATGGTCGTTAAAATCCACCTCCCTTCCTGAAACGCCAAAGGTTGAGCCATCGGTTTCTTGATTCACATCTGTAGTGTTGGCGCTTATGTTGGCTTGTGGCAAAACATTTGCACGAGCGATGGGTCGTGCTTGTATTTCAGCGTTAAAGCGTGATTCAGCTATTTTAATATCTGAATCTTGATGTTTGGCGAGCATATATACATCCATCAAGCTGGATGCCTGAGCGGTAGTATTAATTGAAAACGCCAGCAAAAATATAGTGCTGAATAAGAGTACATTTGCTAGATAGAGGGACTTATTACTTAAAAATCGCATGCCTATGTATCTGTAATATTGTGGATGTATTGAGCTTATATTGAATGATCGGTAGTAATTTATTAGTAGATGGGCATGGAGGTATCAATATCTCTTGCCCAACCATCAATACCCGTTGAAAGATTTATAACCTTGGAATACTCATGCTGGGTTAAGTAGTTTGCTACGGCACGACTGCGTATTCCATGATGACATATTACAACAATTTCTTCAGCGGGGTCATAATCTTGCAACACGCTTGGTATCTGCCTCATTGGTATAAGCTTCGAGTTAGCTATATGACAACGTTCAAACTCCCATGGTTCTCTTACATCTAATAAAATGGGTTGTTTGTTGGTTTGTTCAAGATGGTCTTTTAATTGTTTGGGGCTAAACTCCTTAAACATTGTGAAAACATCTCATTACAATTCAAATACCGGTTGAGCTTGCATTCCAATTAAAGCTTGCAGATTAGTTTCAAATAAATTTGTACTGCTGAAGTCATGAGCTGAAATGCGGTTAACTATCTTTGCTTGCATAACAGGGGCTTTTCCAGAAACCACAAACATACGTCCATTTTCAGTTAAATAGTCTTCTAAAAAATTACTGTACACAGGCATCGAAGCAGTGATGGCAATAGCATCGTATGGTTTATTGATTTGATTGCTAAGAAAATGCTTGTCTAAAATATCGCCAATCTTAAAACTAATATTACTTAATTGTTGTTGTTGTAATGTTATTTGTGCATGAGAACTTAAATCTTCATGATACTCAACGGTGTCTACGTGTTTACCAAGCTTGGCTAGACAGGCAGTAACAAACCCAGAACCCGTGCCGATCTCCAATATTTTATCATCAGCTTGAATTTGCAATGCCTGCAGCATCCGAGCTTCGATTTTAGGTGCCATCATAAACTGGCCATGATCAAGTGGGATTTCTAAATCAGAAAAGGCTAGTTTTTGATGCTGCACAGGTACGAACAGTTCGCGAGGTGTAGTCTCAATAACTTTTAAAACATCTACATCCAATACATCCCAGGGACGTATTTGTTGTTCAATCATATTGAATCTTGCTTGCTCTATATCCATATGTTTTTATACTCAGCTGATTTATCAGGTTTTATTTGTATTCTTTGGGTCATATCCACATCATAATATCAGATTAAATCAGGGCTTCAGCACTTATAAAATTCACAATGGTTATCTTCACTATTGAGCACAAATAGAACACTTGTTATTGGACCTGCTTGGGTAGGGGATATGGTGATGACTCAGAGTTTATTTATGGCTCTGAAACGCCAAGACCCAAATAATATCATTGATGTGGTCGCTCCAGCATGGTCAGCTCCGGTGCTCGCGCGTATGCCAGAAGTGCGTCGGGTGATAAAAGTGGATCTTCAACACGGTAAACTGCAATTTGCAGAACGATATCATGTGGGCAAAAGTCTGCGTGGCGAATATGACAGGGCTATTATATTGCCTCGCACGTTTAAATCAGCGCTCATTCCATTCTTTGCTAGAATTCCTCAGCGCACGGCTTATCGTGGAGAAATGCGTTATGGAATAGTTAATGATATGCGTGTGCTCGATACAACTTTGACATATAAAGCGGTAGAGAAATATCTGCAATTAGGTGCTGTATCAGAAAAAATCAATCCACAGCAGCCACCAAAGATTCACTATCCAAAGCTTGTGGTTGATAATTCTAAACGACGTCAGGCTGCAATGAAGTTAGGTATTGATGACTCGACACCTATGATTGCTTTTATGCCGGGGGCTGAATTTGGACCTACAAAGCAATGGCCAGGAAATTATTTTGGTGAGTTGGCTACCCGATTTAAACACCTTGGCTACGACGTATATGTATTTGGCTCTGAGAAAGATCATGCAATTGGAGCAGAAATTGTTCAAGCTTCTAATGGAGATGCGGAAAATCTATGTGGTCAAACGAGTTTGGAGGAAGTGGTTGATCTACTTTCCTTAGCAAAAGTCGCGATCACAAATGACTCAGGTCTGATGCATATCGCCGCTGCTGTTGGTCGACCCATCGTAGCAATTTATGGTGCGATTACTCCTAAGTACACGCCACCACTTACCGATAAAAAAGAAATTCAATATCTGGGTTTAGATTGTAGCCCGTGCTGGAAAAAGCAGTGCCCATACGGGCACTACAACTGTTTGAAAAATATAGAAGTAGAAAAAGTTTTTCTAAGCGCGCAGAAATTTTTATAGGAAGAAATCACCACGATCAAAACTTGAGTCAAGTGACTCTAATTTTTCAGGGTGGTTGATTAAATCTTCTATAAACCAGTTTGCATGGTTATATAAACACGTTACATCTTTGCACTCTTCAGTAGCATCGAAGGATTCTATTAAACGCAAAGTATTTTTTTGTGTCTTGATCACCCCTGCTTCGGAGTCGTATGCGTGTTTGTCGCCTAGTAACGCTTGTGGAACATGGCGGTAAACGGGGCAATTAAACACTCCAAGTGGACTTAATACTTGCCTGAAGTATTGCATATGGCAATTGTGTGGTTGCTCGGTGTAATTCATATATGTGCCATTTTCTAGTACACGTAAATTAGTGCTTTCAATTACTGAGAAAGTATCGTCTTCTAATCCCATAGACTCAGTTACATATGCACGAATTTTTTTCATGATTGATTCAACATGCTGTTGTTCTTTCTCAATGCCAATTATCTCTGCATTATTAATTTCAGCACGTGTTAAGAATGGCTTGAAAGATATGTAGTCAAATTGATGCTCTTTGGCCATTTTGGCTGCGATAACCATCTCGTCTACATTCTCTATTATTTTTGTATCATTTGTTTCGCAGTCTTGCCAAACAATAATAAAACTAAAGCCAATTTTAAATTTAGGGTTAACTTTCTTAATGCCGGGTATATGGCTGCATATCCACTCCAAAGTGCACTTTTTGCTGCCAGGCTTATGCATTGCGCGAAAGGTTTCATTGGTGCCTGAATCTAACGATAAGCGCACCCAGTCACGTTCGTCTAGTGCATCAGCAACGGCTTCAATTTTTTTCATTAGACTGCCATTGGTAACCACACCAATTTGAATATTCAGTGCTTTGAGGTGACGCACAATTTCTTCAAAGCCTTTGTAAGCGGTAGGTTCGCCGCCACCTATAATGATTACAGAACGTAAGCCCTTTTCAGCTAAATAGGTGAGCGAGTCTTTTAGTTTTTCGTGTTCGTAATGGATATTCTTATTTAGAATATCCATATCTACGCAATGATCGCAACGGTAATTACATATTGTTGTCGCATCTAAGTTAATTGAAATAGGTGCGCTGATTGGCGCCATCTCTAAGGCTTGCTCAAGAGTCATAGAGTTATTGGCATAGCCTTTACGCCACTGTACTTGCCATTCAACATATTCTTTTAACTTTCCAAGTACTTCTGGTTGGCGAAGTTTGCCCATAAAGTCATGTATGGGGGATAACTCCGTTTGTTTGACGACTTCATGCGAAGCAGTCTTAATATGCAAAGGAGTAGGTTCCTGTGTTTCCTCAAAGTTATGTTTTGTGAAATCAATGAGTGGCGAAAGAGTCATCAACACTTCACCGCTTTCGTTATGTATTTTTTCCATTATTCCTATTCAATTCTAATGCTGG
>CAJICL010000182.1_pt1 | contig 12758 bp, 12 predicted proteins | sample 9199671 | NCBI WGS metagenome assembly CAJICL01 (sample SAMEA7708341, study PRJEB35096) | sediment metagenome | biome: marine neritic benthic zone biome [ENVO:01000025]; feature: sediment [ENVO:00002007]; material: shallow marine sediment [ENVO:03000034] sea grass bed [ENVO_01000059] ... | reverse complement strand
GTCATAGGGTTCATCATTGATGTCATCATATGCGGGTTCATCATGCCCATCATAGGATTCATCATTGATGTCATCATATGCGGGTTCATCATTGCCATAGGATTGCCATGCCCTGCTATGTTGGGTGTTGTGGTTTGATTTTTCTTTTCATCTTCTGCTTGTGTGCAAGAGACTCCTACAACAAATAGGCAACTTGTAATAGCGATCAATTGGAGAATTTTTTGTAGTGAAAGCATGATAGCTGCCTCTTTAGTTTTTGATTAATTTAATAGTTAATTAAATAATGAGTTTCGAAGTCATACTTAAATAAATCATGTATGACTATACGAAATCCAATTTTCATTCTTTACTGATTTGTTTGCGTGTGTGGCGTCATATTTTTCATCATTTCAGTCCATTGACTAAACCACTGCTCATATTGTTTAGGGTCCATCATTTGTCCACCAGGCATTTGTGCCATGGGGTTGCCTCCAGGCGCTGTCATTCCTGGCATACCCATTCCTCCCATCATACCCATAGGATTCATCATGGAGCTCATCCCGCCCATTCCCATCATTGGGCCCATCATCGTCATAGGGTTCATCATTGCCATGGGATTCATCATGCCGCCCATCATGGGGTACATCATGTTCATGTAGGCCATAGGGTTCATCATTGAAGCCATCATAGGGTTCATCATGCCCATCATGGGGTACATCATGTTCATATACATATTTGGATTCATCATACTCATCATGGGTTTCATAGCTTCCATCATTGGCCCAAAATCTTTTGTATAACGAGCTACGTCTTCAGCATCATGACATTGCGCACATGATTCCATCGACATAGCTTTTTCAGGGTTCATCATCATAGTCATCATATTGGTCCAAACATTTGGATCCATTGATTTTTGCATTGCCGAGCTCATACCCTGCATACTGTACTGATTAGTATTTGTTTCTTCTGCTTGAATAGTTGTAACACTGGCTACCATTAAACATGCAGCAACTATGATTAATTGAAAAATATTACTTCTTGCTAACATCACTTTTCTCCGCTATTAAAATTTATAATCTAAAAACTAAATCTATATCTGCTAGAAATCCCCCGTTGCTGCACCTTCCATGATGTACTGAATATTTTCCCTGATCATTTTTGCGTGTTCACGAATGTCTTTTGACAAATGATTGTTTGGGTTTTGTGCGTAATCCATCCAACTTACATCCCAATCTAATGTCATTACCCATAACTTGCCCTCTGCATCTTCTAACAATGCAATCTTACAAGGTAGAAAAACGATAAACTCAGGTACTTCATCTAATATCTTTCGCGCCATCCTTGCATCACAAAAGCGAAACATTTCAACTTTTGCAGAAGGCTGTTCTGTTTCGGCTTCTATTTGTTTCCACAAAGGGCTGGAACCAACAAATTTAAAATTCACTTCATTTGCACGTAGTTTCATAGCTTCTACGGCGTCATCCCATGTAACACCCTCATCAACAGGAATTTTATCAGCCATCATGCTCACCATGCTGCGCATAGATAATGGACTCATGGCCATCGCAGTTTGAAATGCATTGTGCTTCGCTTCACGAGATACGCTTGGTGATACCTTGTTTTTAGGCCAGTTTTGATAAGTTTGAGTTGGCATTCCTGGAATTGTGACCACAGGCAGTTGATCAGGAACTTCGCCTTCTAAGTATTCTTTACTTGGTTGACCGAACATACCAAACATCATTTTTGGGTCCATCGACATCATCATGGCATTCATATTCTGAGAGTGGGTCATGGTATTGACGGGATAATTCATCATTGTCATTGGGTTCATATACATCCCAGGATTCATCATTTGTCCCATCATGCTCATCATCATTGGTGTCATTTGAATCATTGGGTTCATATACATCCCAGGATTCATCATGTTTGGATTCATCATGGGGAAGCCCAAATTAGAATGTGCGGATTGCATCTCATTATAAGTCGAGATGGAGTTAACTGTAGAATTTGGTGTATCTGAATCAAGAACGGATGTGCTAGAACTTGTTTCGCTCTGATTATTATTTTCTAGGTTTGCAATCTGTGCATCTTCGGTATTACTAGTGTTATCAATGATTTCATCATTCGTTATTTCAGTAATAGCTTCAACTTTTTTGATCGGATTTATTTCGCTTGCTTGATCGGCTACTAAAGTTGATTCTTTTTCCTCTATCACATCTTCTTCAATCACGCTTTCTTCGGATAGCACTACTTCTGGTTCGTTTATTGCAATGCTTTCTTCTGCAATGACTTCGATGTTTTCGCTTTGCGGGTTAATAAAATCATGAATCTTGGAATATACGACCTGATAATTAGTCGCAAATAACCAACCAATTAATCCAAATACGAAAAATAATATTGTCTTAACTTTCATTGCCAGTGGTCACTTTAACGATGTTATGTTTTTTAAATGCAAAATGATTCTTATACCTTATATTAATATATTAATATATTCTAATTCATTTTATTTATTACTATACTACTGTCTTTCTTAATGTATAAATAACATGTAGTTATATATTATTGTTAATGCAAATAGTGATTTGATGAAATTACTGCATTTCAACCAAATCTTTATTAATTTAATTACGGTTATTAGGTGTTCCTCTTGATCCTAGGGATAGTATCTTTGCTTATTACAAGTGTGAACTTGGTAAGTACTAATCTCAATGGCACAATGAGTAAAATAAAAAAGAAACTAGGTTTTCATTAACACCCTAATCTTTACACTCGGAACCTTATAAATGAAATTGATTGCCATTTTGATTTTGCTCGGTGTTGGCTTTGTATTTGCTATCGCTTCTTCCATGACATTAGAAACAACAAATCAAACCGAATTCTGTACATCCTGCCATTCCATGCAGTGGGTTAAGGAAGAATGGATGGAAAGCCTTCATTTTTCTAATATTTCGGGTGTGCGAGCAAACTGTTCTGATTGCCATGTTCCGCATAATCTTGGACCAAAAATGTATGCAAAATTACGTGCGGCTAAAGATGTTTGGCATGAAATTCGTGGCACAATCGATAGCGAAGAAAAATTTGAACATCATCGTTGGCAAATGGCTAATGCAGTGTGGGATCGAATGAAAGCTAGCGACTCAAGAGAATGTAAGTCCTGTCATGCTGTCGCAGCGATGGATCTTAAGGAGCAAGATCGATCAGCACGAAAAAAACATAAGAAAATTGCAAAAGGTAGTGGCAAAACATGTATAGATTGTCATAAAGGGGTTGCTCATGAGTTACCTGAGGAGCCAGAAGAATAGTATATAACCTACAATGCTGATTTAAATCAGCAAAAAATAATTAAAAGCATTCAATACACAGATTTTGATGTGATAAAGTTGTTCAAAGTAAATTTTACAATATAAGAAATTTACTAACTAATAATAAACATCTGTATCTAGTAACCAGGAGGCATTCTATGCTCAATCATCGCATCCTCGCGACGCTACTTATAAGTATGGTTGGAATAAGTTTCGTATCACCCGTAGCAGCAGATGGCGCCAGCGCCGAAATGCTTTCAAATACTTGTTTAGGTTGTCATGGACCTGGTGGGATTAGTGCGGGCCCGGCTACACCGACCATATCAGGAATGTCTGAAATTTATATTATCGGTGCAATGTTAGCTTATAAATATGACAACGATGAAGACAAAGTTGATGCAATTATTGAAGCCGACGAAGAATTAGAAGACGTAGAATATTTTGCGAGAACTTCAACGGTGATGAATCGGATTGCTAAAGGTTACTCAGAAGCGGAGATTAAAACAATCGCTAAACATTTTGCTGAATTACCTTTTGAAGCAGCAGATCAAGGTTCTGATGCAGGTCAAGCTAAAGCGGGTGCAAAATTACATGAAGCGCATTGTGAGAAGTGTCATGAAGACGGTGGCAGTTCTGCCGAAGATGATGCGGGTGTGCTAGCGGGCCAATGGGTACCATATCTTCAATACACCATGGCAGACTTTGCGAGTGGTGATCGAGATATGCCAAAGAAAATGAAAAAGAAAATGGACGAAGCTCATGAAGCAAGTGGTGATGAAGCCATAAGAGATCTCATCCAATTTTACGCTAATCAGAAATAGTACCCGAATATTCAGGAGTCATAATTATGTCTAAAGTCATCGAATCTAAGTTGGCCAATTCAAAACTTTCTAGAAGAAACTTTTTAAAAGTTACCAGTGGTACTGTTGCAGCAACTTCAGTTGGTGCTGGTTTCCCGTTTATAGCCAGTGCTAAGAACAAACGCGTTGTGGTTGTTGGAGGCGGTGTAGGCGGCATGATTGCTGCTAAGTATATCGCTAAAGGTGATTCATCCATTGAAGTCACTGTCGTTGAAGCTAAACCTGATCATCATACTTGTTTCATGAGTAATGAAGTTCTAGGTGGAGGTCGTGATATCTCTACCATTAAGTTTGGTTACGACAATCTAGCGGATCATGGTATTAAACTCGTACAAGATAAAGTTACCATGATCGATGCAGAAGCCCATAAAGTAATGACGGCAGGTGGAACAACGTTAGAGTTTGATCGCTGTGTTGTATCACCAGGTATTGCGCTTAAGTTTGGTTCGATTGAAGGTTATAGTGAAGAGGCTGCTGAAGTGATGCCTCATTCATGGATTGCGGGCAAACAAACTGCATTACTCAGAAAGCAGTTAGAAGATATGGATGATGGTGGTTTAGTGGTAATTGCCCCTCCTCCGAACCCATTTAGATGTCCTCCAGGACCTTATGAACGTGCGGCACAAATTGCACATCATTTAAAGCACCACAAGCCTAAATCTAAATTACTTATTCTTGATGCAAAAGATAAATTTTCTAAGCAAGGTTTGTTTATGCAAGGCTACAAAGATGTCTATGGTGAAATGATTGAATGGGTTGCGGCTGCAGATACAGGTGGTGGTGTGAAGTCAGTGGATACGAAAGCTATGACAGTAAGTACAGACTTTGATGACCATAAAGTTGCAGTTGCTAATATTATCCCAGCCCAACAAGCCGCCCAAGTAGCGCATGACTCTGATCTGGTAGATGATTCAGGTTGGTGTCCAGTAGATCTAGGTACATTCGAGTCTAAGAAACATAAAGATGTGCATGTTATTGGTGATGCGAGTATTGCTACTGGTATGCCAAAATCGGGTTATGCTGCGAGCACTCAAGCGAAAGCTTGTGCTGCGGCAGTAGTAAGCATGTTGCAAGATAAAGATGCTCCAGTAACCTCTTACGCGAATGCCTGCTATAGCTTAATTGCACCTGATTATGGAATATCTGTGGTCGCGGTATATAAGCTTGCTGAGGATAGATCTTCAATTGAAAAAATTGCCGGAGGTTTAACTCCAATGGATGCATCCGCAGAAGCTCACCAACGAGAAGTTCAATATGCTTATAGTTGGTTTAATAATATGACAGCAGAGATGTTTGGTTAAGTTGAATCTACATTAAAAAACAAAAGGGAGCTCTATGCTCCCTTTTTAGTTTCTGAGAATACATAAAGCCGCCTACGTAGATAATGAAGAAGTAATACTGTTTTCTTAAAGCAACTTTATTGGGGGAAGTATGAATAAAAAAGCCACTTTAAATCTTACTGTTCTAGTCGTTTCTTTATTTCTGATACAGCATGCACTAGCCGATGATCTAGTAATGTTGTCTATTATGGACACAAGCAGAAATATGGAGATGCATCGCATGCCTCTACCTGCAAACTGGAAGTTGAATACTCCTCAAACGGCTGAAGATCCTAATATGATCGGACCCGGCGGAATTAAAGTGTACTACCGTACTGGCGGAAACTTTTCATATAGTGATGATCCCTATATGCAACAGTTATATCAACAAAGTGGCCAGCAAATGCGTGTACCCATCAATGCAGCTCAAATAGTGGAACAGGATTTGGTGCCGCTACTTACTGGCCATGGAATGAAATTTATTAAGCAGTACCCTCTTCCTGAAATTGCACAAAGAAGTAAAACCTATAGCAGTAAGTTGTACAAAAGCATGCCATCGCAAGAACATTTTGATGCATCAGGTTCAGACTGGAAAAGTGAAAATGGCAATATGGTATTCGTGATTGTTGATGAAACAGTAAGCTACGGACAAGGAAGCGTTTATTGGTACTATCAACTTAAAATGCTAGAAGCACCTGCGGAACGTTTTGAATCAGCGAAAAATGCATTTATTTATGGAATTGTGAATACACAAGATAATCCTCAACAGATACAAGCATTCAACGCCAGTGAACAACAAAGGTCTAACCAGAGTTGGTCGCAACATAATGCCAGGATGAAACAGAACCAACAAAATTTTGACCGTCAACAGCAAATTCATCGCGACACTAGCAATGCAGTAAACGATTCAATCATGAGTACTTACCGCAATCAAGATGCTGCAAGTGACCGTGCACAGCAACAAAGAATCAATACCATTTATGATGAAAGCACTGTAGTCAATCCGAATGATGGACAACAGTACCAAGTGGAGTCAGGTGCTGATCAATATTGGATCAATAATGACGGAGAATATATACAAAGCGATGATGCATTTTATGATCCAAATATGGACCCCGAGCAAAACAATCAAGAATGGCAAGAAGTAGAACCACAATATTAAGTGGTTGTCTATTAACGAAACATAACTAACACAACTATGTTTGTGTGACGCACCTTTATATTTTAGGTGCGCCACACACTATATAGTCGAGTTAGTTAAGAATTATTCTCAAGATGTTTTTTTACCCTGTCGTATTCAATAGGGTCAAGTTTTCCATCTTGATCTAAATCAGCACCGTTATAGAGATTAGCAACTAATGGAACTTGAGAAGCTTCATCTCTGCTTACCATGCCGTCTTGATCAGTATCAACTGCTTCGAAATCAGGTAGATCTTCTATTTCGGCTAAAGCAGGATTCAAGATAATAGCTAAAACGAAAAATGCAGCAATAAATGCTATAGGTAAATTTTTCATACTCCAACTCCTAGATGTAAATTAATTATTGTCAGAGAAGGTAATCGTATAGATTATCTGCTCGTGCTTTTGACAACAGTGCTGACAAATAATTCTAAAGATGTTGATTTATATATTGCGTCAGTGACAAGCAAAACTTGCAACATAAATTTATAGATTTAAATCAACTACATAGTATAAATAAACTATTTTGGCGTTGTTAATAAGCAACAAGCTCACCAAGCTGTTGCTTTATTACTTGTAAGATTAAAAATCATATAATTCATACAGATATTTATAAATTAAGAAGATAGGATGTTGCTGGCATACAACAAAATTTAAAGTTTTGTTTTTCATATCTATAAAATTTTCTGATTTTTATGCATATGTATAACTGATGTAGATTTAATATTAACGTCCACTTTCGGACCTAAACGCATTTGCAATTTTTCAAAATTTATTTTGATTAAGAACAATGAATGTTTATATTGCACTTAAAAGTGCGAATGATTAAAGGGCTGGGTGTCCATTCATTTTTTCGTGTAGCACAAGGAAAATGGATGATCAGGAAGTTACGAAATAAAGTAATTAAAATATATGTATATTCTTGATATTGACAGAAAGCGGGATTTGCCAAAATTAAATAACTAGTACGATCATTGTTATTAACATGAACATAGCGATCACTGCATTAACCTCTTCATATCGGCTATGAAATATCTCTCTGTTGATTACTACACCGTCTTTTAATGTATCCATAATGTTTATGATTGCTTTATTGTTGAAAAAGAAACTAACGTAGCAAACGACTCAGGCATTGTTACGTTGTCGTTTAAATAAATATTTTGTGAGCGTTCCTTTGTAAACTTACCAAGCCCTATAGCTTTCATGCCATGTTATTCCAGTAAATTGTGATTCTGTTATCTAGGTAAAATGCAAATGGCATGCCAAATATAAAGACATGTATATTTCAACAAGTTAGTGTGAAGGTATGATTACAGTGGAGAGAAAAAGAACAATTAAAGTGCATCAGCGCACTGAAAATAAGCAAATTCTATAAAAACAATGTATTGCTAATACTCTTACGCAGTAATTAAATTACTTTAGTTATTCTGAGAACCAGAGATATTGAGCATTTATTTATAATTTTATCTTAACGGTAAAAGCGCCTCTGATTTCACCTAGTTCAAAACCAATAGCTTGGTCTTGCGGATATAAACTTTTAATCTTATCTTCAATTTGTGGTGCAATTGTTTCCCCATGACATAGTGCGCAAGGTTCTTGCATAGGGATGGCTTTCATATAGCGAAACCATTTTTGACCATCTTTTTTGATTAACTCATATTTCTCTAATTCACTAATATGTGTGCCCTTTTCAAGTTTTTGAGCAAATTCATGCAAGCTATTTTTCTCCCAGTTATCCGGTGCATTTTTGGGATTACGTGTTTTTAGAGATGTCCGCCCTACTTTCAAGCCTAATTCTTCAGAAAGCTTGGAGCTAATGTTCTGCGCTTCTAAATTGCACACCTGAATAGCCTCGAAAACCCCATCAGTTTGAATGGTGTGAATAAGTGTTGATTTGAGATTTTTCCCTAATTGGGCGCTCGCCTTTCGACTGTCTTCAATATGGGAATCTAAATTGGGTGAGCAAGAAAAAATACCGTTAATGACCAATATTATGGTCGCGATAAAACATAATCTTACAAATAATGAATATATTTTCAATTTAATCATGTAATTATAGGTAATTATTAATGTTTTTTATCATTATAAAGCAACGGGTTTAATCGTTCTCTAAGCTCATGAAAGCAATCTTCACCCTATAACCTAGTCACGATACCTTGCCAATTATTCTTTGGTTTAATTTCACGACCTACTATAAGCTATTTACTACCCCTCATCAGGGCATTAGTATCTGAACATAGTAGAAAACTCTATGTTTAATGAGTGAGTTAGAGTCGAGGCAACAGTTAGTATAGGACGGCTCATAATTCTTGTTTGTAACGAGAATAATGGCGTCCCCAAGGGGATTCGAACCCCTGTTGCCGCCGTGAAAGGGCAGTGTCCTAGGCCTCTAGACGATGGGGACATATAGTAAGTATTTCACCCTATTGAAGAATTTCATCTTTAACAGAGGCGGCGAAAGTTACGCAACCAAGCTTTTGCTGTCAAGTGGATTGATTAGATAGTTTAAATGAACTTTTATACACATATTCAGCCATACTGCGGTACATGAATTTATAAATTAAGTATGGATGCTGCAGCCCTCAATAATCTATGGCCTAAAATAGAAATGAAGTTGCCCCGTTGGGTCAGCATTGTTTTGGCTGTGTTAATTATTATTACCTTAGCAAAGGTAATAGTTGGCTTTTTCGACAGTGGTTCAAGTCAGGTGATTACCACACCTACTACCGCTACTAATACAAATGTAAAACCTCAGCCGCGAGCAAATCATGATCGAAAAATTGCCCAGTTGCACTTAATGGGCAAGCCCGCCCCTGCAACTACCACCAAACAAGTAGCAGACGCTCCTGAGACGACCCTTAACTTGAAATTATTAGGTGTTCTGGCCGGTGGTAAGGAATATGGCTATGCCATCATTTCCAGTGGTGGCAATAAGATAAAGCATTATGGGCTTGGAGATGATGTTCCTGGCGGTGCTACGTTACATGCTGTGTTTGCTGATCGAGTTATTTTAGAACGCGATATCCGTATGGAAACCCTGCGTTTGCCAAGAGCCAATGCTAAAGGATTTAACCAAAAGAAAACGACTAAAGCATCTGTAAAACAAGCTATGTCGCCAGTCGCCAACCAAACGGATTTCGATTCTCTAGGCCAGTTTCGCCAAGAAATCATGAAAAACCCTGTCCGTTTGACTGAATTTATAAATGCGGCTCCTCATAATAATGATGATGGTAACTTTATGGGATACAAAGTCACACCAAGCACAAATACTGATATGTTTTATCAACTTGGCTTACAACCTGGAGATGTTGTAATCAATATAAATGAGGTTGTTCTGGATGCTCCAAACAAGGGACCGGAAGCTATGCAAAAATTAGCTACGGCTAATGAGGTCACTATGATCGTGATGCGTGAGGGTACTGAAATCACCTTATTTCAAGATTTTAGTCAATAAGCTATAAAACCAGCCGTTGATCCAGGAATAAACATCACAGAGTTTGTATGTAACCAAGCAGGTATAGAATTTAGTGTATAAATATTGGCCTTATTGTATGCGCTATAGCAATATCCTGATAAGCTGAATAAACACAAATTTTACATTGTATAAGCCACATAACTATATGAAAAATAAGTTTAACTTGAATCAAATTTTTAAAGCTTTTTGCGTTTATACGGTGCTCTCTGCGATCACTTTTGCTTGTACATGTAATCTTGTATTTGCTGAAACTGGCGTGACCTTAAACCTTAAAGATGCTGATATCCGCTCCTTTATTGAAACGGTAGCAGAAGCTACAGGACGTAATTTTGTTGTTGATCCACGTGTAAAAGCTAAAGTTACGGTTGTTTCAGCACGCTCCATGAACCGTGAAGAAGTCTATCAAGTCTTTCTGTCTGTCTTGCAAGTACATGGTTATGCAGCTGTACAAGTTGGTGAAATAATTAAAATCTTACCGGATGTGAATGCAAAACAAGGACCAGTCGTCACAGGTGGTGGAAGTACACAGGCCACAGGAGATGAATTAGTTACACGTGTGGTGCCGATTAAAAATGTCCCTGCAGCACAAATGGTTCCTATCTTGCGACCTCTTGTGCCACAACAAGGACATCTTGCAGCGTACCCAAACAGTAATGTCTTAGTTGTTTCTGATCGCGCAGCAAACATTCAACGGCTAATTTCCATTATTAATCGCATCGATCGGCCCGACAGCCAAGAAATTGAAGTAGTTCCGCTGCTACATGCTTCTGCTGCAGAAGTGGTAAGAATTATTAATTCAATGAGTCGTCAAGATGCACAGGGACAAGTACCTGGTGGCACTACCCTTGCGGCAGATGAACGATCTAACAGTATTTTGTTATCCGGTGATAATGCTGCGCGCTTGCGTATTCGCGGACTGATTGCACATCTTGATACACCCTTACAAGGTGGTGGCAACTCACAAGTTGTATTTTTAAAATATGCGAAAGCCACTGAGTTAGCACCTATTCTTCTTGGGGTCTCACAATTTGAAGCTGAAGGTCAACAAGGAGGGGCAAATGGAGCCGCTGCCGGCGTAAATTCCCAAGATGTAGATATTCAAGCAGATGAAACTAACAATGCTTTAGTTATCACTGCAGCACCTGCTAAGTTTGATAGTTTACGTAGAATCATAAATCAGTTAGATGTGCGACGAGCACAAGTACTTGTCGAAGCGGTTATTGCTGAAGTATCGACTAATCTAGCTAAAGATTTAGGGGTTGAATTTGCTTATGTCCCAACAGATCGATCTTCAGGTACTACACCCGCATTTGGAACGCTTTTGCCTAATAGTGGAATTGATCTTACAGGAGTACTCGGAGACTCAGGAAGTGCAATTAGTGCAATTACAAGTGGTGCATTTGTAGGAGCTGCAAAATTAAGTGGCAAAGATCGGTTCGCAGCATTAATTCGTGCTCTTGAAGGTGATACGGCAACGAATATCTTATCTACTCCTCAGCTTATGACGCTTGATAACGAAGAAGCAGAAATTGTGGTTGCCCAAAATGTGCCTTTTATTACTGGGCAGTTTACGAATACAGGTTCAGGAACCGATTCTGCAGTTAATCCGTTTCAAACGATTGAACGTGAAGACGTGGGTATAACTCTACGTATTACACCACAAATTAATGAAGGTGATAGTGTTAAATTGGATATCGAAACAGAATCATCCTCACTCTCAACATCTGCGGTAGCGAGTGACATTATCACTAACAAACGTTCAATTAGTACAAGTGTACTAGCTAAAGATCAGCAGACCATTGTGCTTGGCGGTTTGATCGAAGATGAATTCACGGATAGTGTGCAAAAAGTACCATTGCTAGGTGATATACCTTTATTAGGTCATTTGTTTAAAGCAACTTCAACAACTAATGAAAAACAGAATTTAATGGTATTTATACACCCGGTAATTGTTCGCGATGCGGCAACAGGGAGTTATGCTACAAATTCTAAATACAGCTTTTTAAGAGCAAAACAAATTGAGTCTGAAATTAATGATCGCGGATTAATAAAGAATGGTGCGAAATTATTACCTGATTTAGATAAGCTAGTTACACAAATTCCTGGTAGTGTGACAACATCAACCTCGCCAGTTTCAGTTGATCAACTATTACAGCAATCTAGTGATGTTGAAACAAATGCAGTTGAGGATCTTGACGATATTGAAGTGAATGAAATTCCTGCTGAAGAAATTCAAACTGAAAATATCACTATATCTACTGATTCTGATGTAATTATTCTCGAGTAATCGGTTTACGAGAAATTAAATGGACACAGAAAATGCTCAACCATCCTTAGCGCCACGTGAAATTCGTAGACCGCCGTTTAGTTTTGCTAAGCGTCATGGTATTTTAATAGGTAATGAAATTAACGGACGTGTGATGATCTTTCAACGTCCTGATGTAAAACCCCCTTCCCTTGCTGAAGCGCGAAGATTTGTTGGTAAACCGCTGAATATTCGCACCCTATCAGATGAAGAGTTCGATGAATTATTAACTCAACTTTATGATGACAGTGCTACAGGCACTTTGGCATTAATGGAAGGTTTTGAGGACGATCTTGATTTGGCAAGCCTTGCAGAAGCATTGCCTGAACCACAAGATCT
>CAJICL010000084.1_pt1 | contig 12784 bp, 11 predicted proteins | sample 9199671 | NCBI WGS metagenome assembly CAJICL01 (sample SAMEA7708341, study PRJEB35096) | sediment metagenome | biome: marine neritic benthic zone biome [ENVO:01000025]; feature: sediment [ENVO:00002007]; material: shallow marine sediment [ENVO:03000034] sea grass bed [ENVO_01000059] ... | reverse complement strand
TGGTAGTACAAAGGATGTAGATACTTTTTCTCTAAACGTTGCAACCAAGACAATGGAGCATGCTTATAGTCTTCTATACCTTCTAGTGCACCGCTTGCCGATCTAATATCTCCTATTTTTGCTAGCACACGTCGATGTGAATCAAGCACCCAAATCCTTGAATCCGATCGTGCTAATCCTTTTAAAATTTGCTCAATTTCTGGTGAAGGCACTAATACAGTACCTAATTGCTCAGAGTTATTTGTGCTAGAAGTGCCCACAACACAACTAACCTGACGGGTATGACTGCTATCAACATCGTAAATAGCAAATCCCAACTTACTACCAATCATTTCTAATGGAATACGAATTTCTACATTGTAGCCTTTAGGGGTTTCTGCCCAACTACCTTGTATTTTATTTTCATGACGAAGAGGATAAACACTTCCCTCTTCCGGTTTAGTTAAATACGCATTTATCCAACCAGGCTTTTCATTAGATATGATAAAACGCTGGAATTGATCTTGTTTATCTATGAATGCAACCTGAATATTGTCATTTCTATGCACATTAAATGTATTGTCTTTTCTATATACAATGTAATCATCAATGACTTCAAACATTACATATAGATAATCCTCAAATTTAACCACCATATGGTTAAAACTAAGCGAGGCTGGGTCATAAGATTGTTTATTTACCAACACATAATCATCGGCATAGTAATGGGGTTGATATTGAAAGTTATTCCATTCTTCTAAATTGGCATCCAGTTGAATAGGGTCAGACACATCTATGGCATATAAATCTTTCCCTTTTCGTACATCGCTCAAAAAACTTGCTTGTGCATTAAAAAGATTAGGTCGCTCATGTAATGCAGTCGCAGCAGCACTAACAGTACCTACTAGTGTTTGTTCTTGCCCTTTACGCAAATATTTTTCCATTTCCCATACATACTTATAGCCCAGCCAAGGTATGGCAAATAAAAAACTGGATAAAAATACTAACTTTAGACGTAAGCCTATTCGTGGCTTAAATAATGACATGGTATTTATTTATTAACATCGCAATTCCAACGGTAACCCATTCCATATACTGTATCGATGCAATCAAAATCAGAATCAATCCGTAAGAATTTTTTCCGAATACGCTTGATATGCGATGTAATCGTGCTGTCATCCACTACCATTTGAGACTCTTGCATTAGTTGTTGGCGGTTTTTTACATGACCAATATATTTTGCAAGTGCATGTACCATCCAAAACTCAGTTACTGTCAAATCAACATGATGCTCTTTCCATTTAGCAATCATCCGTTGTGTGTCCATACTAAGGCATCCCTGTTCTAACATCGCTTCACCCGCAATAGGCTCTCCCATCACATCTTGACGACGAAATAATGCTGCAATTCGCGCAAGCAAATGTGGAAAACTTATATCTTTCGTCAAATAGTCATCGGCACCAATTCTTAGGCCACTGACCGTATCAACATCGCTATCACGTGCTGTTAAAAATATTATTGGCAATGTCTCAGACATTGAACGAAGGGAACGACATAGTGTGAAGCCTCCATCAACTTCATCTTCTAAACCTATATCTATAATCGCTAAATCGGGCAACCGTTGCTCAAAAACGGCCATGGCATCTTTACGATTAGCGAAGGTTTGAACGCTGTAACCCTGTTTACGTAATACATCCGCATAGTTTTCCCTTAGCGCAAATTCATCTTCTATTACCGCAACACGACGACTCATAGTACTTCTTGTTTATATTAACCCTACTAAAACTATACGGATAAATTTCTGCATGACCAGATTTTGGGCTAAATTGCCTTTTTCTTGCCACAATTAAACAGCATATCGTCCACTTTCTCACCCAAAGACGTCATAAGAGTTCTATTTAATTCCCTCACCCTAAACACAGACCATTAGGTCTTCTATACATATTTAAGGACTATCATGAAAAACACACTATCGTTAACTGCTTTAGTCATCTTGCTCGCCACATCATCTGTATATGCTAACAATTCTCCTGAAAATATAGACAAAGGTAATTTGGAAACTGGAGTAGGATTTGGGGCTGGATCTATAGTTGGTGGCCTGGTTGCAGGACCCATAGGAGTCATAACTGGTGCCTTTATCGGCAGTTTAATTGGTCAAAATACGGCAAATGAAAATGATATAAAACATTTAAGCGATTCAAATCTTCAGCTTGAGAAAGAGTTAAGCAAAAATACAAGTGAGATTGAAAAACTAGAGAACAATAATTCTAGACAGTCTCTTATTCTAAATGATGCTCATCACACGATCGAAAAATTACTCACACAAAATCAAGAATTAAAAAATCATGCTTTAAATTTCGATATTCAGTTCCGTACTAACTCAATTAATATTGAAAAACAGTATCATCAATACTTAACTGATTTGGCAAATGCATTGAACAAAAGCTCTTATATGGAAATTGAAGTAGCAGGATTTGCAGATCGCATGGGAGACGAAGAGTACAACCTAGAGCTTTCAATTAAACGAGCTTCACAAATAAAAGATTATTTGATTAAACAAGGAATTAATGAAGACCGCATTACTACATTAGCTCATGGTGAAAGCCAGCCATTACATCCAGAAATAAACTTAGAAAATAATTTCTTTGACCGTCGCGTTACTATATATCTAAGACCTACTGAAATTAGCTCTGAAAATATTGCTAATGAAATTACAGCTTTAGAAGATAAACTATCTATAGCCAATAATTAACAACAATCTAGCCATAAAAAATAAGAAAATAAAATTTATCAAACTTTATATGAACTACTCCTCCATCTGGCAGCCTACGGGCTGCCTTTTTATGCGGCTCTATTTTCGTTTGACCCACTCAATTCTAAGGTCATCTTAGCCATTTCAGCCACTGTTTCCAGAATATCTGGATCGTCAATTTCTACATCAAATAAATTAGCAGTTTCTAAAAATTCTCTAGTTACAGTGCCGATCAAATTCATAAAATCTAGAATATCAATTCCAAACTCTTTTTCAGCTCTATCTGCCTCTTTTACATAACCTTCATCTGCATGATCGAAACATATGCAATCAGCTAATTCACCCGCAAATGATACACATTTTGCTGCTTCAATATTATTTTCATTAATGAAATCTAAATTATCTCCATGACTCGCGGATACTAGCTCAGTAATTTTATCAGGAATATCCCATTTATTGAGCAACCATGAACCTACCACTGCATGATCGAAGCCTAATTTACTCTTTTCAAATTTAATTAAATTTTTATGATCTTGTTGTTCATCTCTAATTCCTAAATACAATTCTGGATGCACCTTATCAATAGCAAGCATGCCAATATCTTGAAGCAAACCTGGAAGAAACAGTTCTTCTTTTTTTGCATAACCCGTTGCACCCGCTAAACAACGACACGCTACCGCTGATGCCAAAGACCGCTTCCAAAAATAGCTATAATCCAACCCATCCCCACTGTCTTTCATATTTCCTACCAGGGAAAAGCTAAGTGCAAGATTTAAAGTGCCTTCCCACCCAAACATAACTACTGCTTGCTGAATATTTTCAGTTTTTGTGCGACGCGCATATAGAGATGAATTTGCTATACGTAATATTTTTGCGGTAAGTGCTGGATCAAAACTGACTATTTCGGCAAGCGTGTCTATATCAGAATTCGCATTGGAACTTAAATGAATAATTTGATCCGCAACTCCTGGCGGACTTGGCAAATCATTACATTTTTCTAATAAGACAAATGTTTCGTTGTCCATCAAATCTTGTATACTTAAATCCATAATCTTACTTTATATGTAATTGAAATTAGTCAAACTAACCGACTGCAGCTTTTGCTACACTCTCTTCTTTGTACAATGTATATTGATTACGTCCATTTGCTTTAGATGCATATAAGCAATAGTCCGCAATGTCTAGAAGATGATCCCAGCTATCGAAGTAAATCCCTTCTCCTTGTATTGCAATCCCTAAAGAAGCAGTGATGGTAATATCCTCGTTATCTTTGTACGCAAATTTTTTATTATTAAAGGTTTTAATTATTCTAGACGCAAAGCTTTCTGCTCCGAGACTACCAGTATTTGGCAGTATAACTACAAATTCTTCACCTCCATATCGATACAAAGAATCTGTGTCTCGAATGCATGATTTCAATACCTCTACCGCATGAACTAATGCCTTATCACCACAGCCATGACCATGAGAGTCATTTACTTTTTTAAAGTGGTCTAAATCAACCATTACAACTGTTAGCGGACAGTTACTATTTTCAGCAATCTCAAACTCACGCTTTAAAGATTTTTCCAAGTAACCTCTATTATAAATTTTTGTTAATGGATCTATTCTTGAAACATCTTCAAGTTTTTTTGCCTTTAACTCTAGATGTTCAGCTTCGTAATACAATTCTTCTGCTGTTTTTAAAGTCTGCATACTGCGCAGTAACAATAATTCTTTTGCTTGCTCTGCAATACAATTCAATAACAAAGGGTCACCCACATCTATTTCAAATATTGCTGCAACTTCTTTAATTTCAGATGTAATTTCATCTAAATTGGTTACAAAAGACTTTTCATCTAAACCAAGCATTTTTTCACATAAGTTCGCAGCATCGTGATAGTCTTTTTTACTTTCATCGCTACATATGCAATCGGCAAGTACGTTAGATATTTTTATGCAGTTTTCCGCAGCTGTAGCATTATCATCTTTTGCATTTTTATTTCCATTATGACTAATTTCAACTAGATCAATTATTTTATTAGGCAAATTCCAGCGCTCTAACAACCATGCACCAACCGAGGCATGATCAACCCCTAATCTGTCAATTTCGATTTGTTGAACTGTTTTGTGTTGATGCTGATTTTCACCAATATTACTATATAAATCTGGTACTGCTCTGTCCAAAGCAAGCATGCCTATATCTTGCAATAAGCCTGGTAAAAATAGATCTTCTTTTCGACTATCAACGCCTACAACTTTACTTAAATGCTTCGCAGAAACCGCTGCACATATTGAACGCTTCCAAAAAAATTTGTAATCAAGTCCCGGCTTAGATGAAGGATCTACTTTTGTGACTAAAGAAAAACTTAATGCAAGGTTTAACATACCATTCCAACCAAACATCATAACTGCTTGTTCAAGAGTCTCTACTTTTGTTTGCCTTGCATACATGGGCGAATTTGCCATACGCAAGATCTTCACCGTTAATGCAGGATCGATACTTACAACTTCTGCCAAAACAGAAATATCGCTATTTGAGTCAGAACTTAGAGCAATGATTCGCTCTGCTACACCAGGAGGTGTAGGCAAATCTCTACATCGATCTAAGCGAACGATTAATTCTGGGTTTTCTAGCATGCTCACTCTTATCCTTATTTCTAGCAACTATATCCTCTGTTAATGTGAATATCCTTTGGATTCACATCAATACGTTAACGGTTGATTTTGCAAATTCTTGAATTAATTTAGTACATTTAATCCACTCTTTCCGGTTTTCCTATCCCATATCCTTGCGCATAATCAACACCAATTTCCTTCAATACACTAAGTATCTCGTCATTTTCAACAAATTCTGCAATCGTCTGCATCCCCATAGCTTTGGCCACTTCGTTAATGGATTTGACAATTGCGAAATCTTTTTCATTTTTCACAATATTTTTTACAAATGCTCCATCAATTTTAAGAAAGTCAACAGGCAGGTCTTTTAAGTAACCAAAAGAAGAAAGGCCACTGCCAAAATCATCAAGGGCAAATTTGACACCTGTTTCATTTAGCTCCTTAATAACATTTATAGCTTTTTTTATGCTGGATATTGCAGCCGTTTCAGTAATTTCAAAACATATACTACTTGGTTGCAATTTTGACTTTTCTAGTTCTCTTTTTATGAAATCTGAGATATATGGGTCACAAATGGTATTGCCAGATAAGTTAATTGATATCACTACATCATCGTTGCTATGTTCATGCATGTGATATTGAAACGCCTTTTTAATTACAAAGCGATCTATACCTGCAATCATTCCATAACGCTCAGCTATCCTTATAAATTCGTTTGGCAATATAATATTATCTTTAGCGTCAAGAATTCTTGATAAAACTTCGTAATGATGGATTTTTTTGTCTTCACTTGTAACCGAAACAATAGGCTGTTTCATTAAATATAAACGATCGTTATTTAATGCGTCAGTGATTGCGCTTACATGTGCAAATTCTGAAGATCTTTCAATAATTGCAGTATCATCTGTATGAGCAACGTGCATTTGATTGCGGCCAAGCTCTTTAGCCCTATAACACGCCATATCTGCTTGACTCATAATCAATGCTTCATTAGTAGATTTTTCTGTAATCATCGCAATGCCGATACTTACACCTATCTTAAAACTTTGTTTATCCCACTCAAATACAAACTGGTTAATACTTCGGAGTATTTCTTCACATACAGTAATTGCATTATCTAGTGGGCAGCGTTCTAAAATAATTCCAAACTCATCACCACCCAAGCGCGCAACAATATCAGATGACCTCACTTTATCTTCTAAAATATGAGCCAAACGGACAAGCAATTGATCACCCGCATAATGACCAGCCGCATCATTGACTATCTTAAAATGATCTAAATCCAAATAACACAGTATTGAATCTTCTTCAGAATCTATTGCCTTCTTAAGTACTCGTTTAAGCTGCTTATCGAATTCATTTCGATTAACTAAACCAGTCAAAGAATCATGCTTGGCATCATATGCAATTCTTTCGAGCAATGCCCTTTCTTCTGTAATACTTCTAATGACTCCCCTAAAACCTTCAAACTTCTTATGCAGATTAAATATAGGTTTTGCATTAATTCTATATATATCGATTTCTCTATTTTTATTTTTTACATTAAAAGTGAAGTTTGTGATATTTTCTTTCTTTTCGAGCATTTGTTTATATGAATCTAAGTCAAATTCACATTTTTTTGAATTAGAAAACAAAGTGTCGAAATATTTACCTAATGGGTAAACAGATGAATCTCCAATTAGTTTTTTAATACTGCCAGATATGTATGTGTAATTTAGGTTTTTATCTAACTCCCAAAATATATTTGCTGCTGTTTCAGCAAAATCTTTGAACCTTTTTTCGCTTTGAGTTAGTTTTTCTTTAGCCAACCTGTGTTGTGTGATATTTGTACTAACCGCAAGTACGTATAACTCATCATTTGATTTGTCTACAAATGGTTGTTTCGTTGTTTGCAACCATATTTTTTTACCATTTTTATCTGTAATGGTTTCTTCTAATATCGTCCTTTCTTGCTTTTGCTGCATAACAACAGTGTCTATTTCAATATAACTTTCTGTTTTCCATGGATGATGTGACAGATCTTCATCACATTTGCCAATCAAAGTTTCGGCGTCATAACCGTATACCTGTGCTATAGCATCATTAACTAAAATAAATCTACCAGTTACATCTCTGACAGAAATCAAATTTGGAACCTTATTGATGACCTCTTGTAGTAAGTTTTTCTGTTTGCGAAGTTCACTAATCTCATATTTGTAAGAATCTACATCTTTATGGCTTTGTGATTCGACTTGATTTTTATCAGCGCTCTCACCATTTATGGAAACAATATTTTTTGTATTTGAATGCATGTTAAAGTTTCTTAAACAGCCTTAACTAATGAAAGCGGATCATTATTATGTTCTGATATAAGTTTATTACCACAATGTGGGCATTTATCTTCCTCGCTATCATTTATTACTTCTAGTTTCTTTTCTTCATTAGCCAAAATCTGTTCTGCTGTACCTTTCGTTATACCTAATTCTTCGCGTAACAATTCCAATTCTTCTTTTTCATCTGCAGTTAGAATTCCATCTTCATATACCTTATCGGCTACTCTTTCATACTTATTTGCGCGCACCCGTAGCTGTTCAGAAAATGCTGAAGCTAATATACCTGTCGGCAAAGCTACCATTCCTACACCTACCACAGTAATTAATGCGCCAAATGCTTTCCCACCATTCGTTATAGGTGTCACATCTCCATACCCAACAGTTGTTAAAGTTGCAAATGCCCACCACATAGAAGCTAATATGCTGGAAAATTTAGTTGGCTGTGCATCATGCTCAAAGTAATACATCCCAGAAGCTGCCAACAACATAACTACCATTAAAACAAGGAATGCTGCACCAAAGGCACGTAGATTTTCTTTAAAAACGATATTCAACACATCGAAAGCGGCCGAATACCTAGTTAATTTAAATATTCTTAGTAACCGAAAGGCACGTAAGAATCTCATGTCGGCATTTCCAAACATACCAAACATCACAAAATAGAATGGCAAAATAGCGAGCAAGTCAACCAGAGCAGTAAATGAAATACCGTACCTAAACCTAATTTTTAAATTACTAAAATTACTTTCAATTTTTTTAGGATCATCTACACATGACCATATCCTTAAAACATACTCAAGTGTAAATATTGAAACAGATGTAACTTCAAACCAATAAAAATAGTTATGGTATTTAGTATTAATATCTTGTACAGACTCTAATACAATAGCAATTACACTAAGTAAAATAAGAACAATTAAAGCTATATCCACAAACCGACTTATTTTATCTCCACCTGAAGCAATTTCTAAGATTTCAAAGATGCGCTGTCTAGAAAAAGTCTTTTTCAATGCAAGCTCCATTGCAAATATATTTAGCGCATGAATTTATTTTTCATACCATGCAGAAAGATAGTAAATAGCGTGTTTTAAATTAGTTACGGAAAATTAGCTAATACACATAATCCAAAACCTTACACACTACTTATTTATCGGCCTTTTGAATGACTACTTTAAGTCGTATAACTCATTGAAATAAATGAAATATTTATTATTTAGTTGACGATTTTAAGTATGAGAAGCTATTCCGAATGGATAAATGGGGCTTAGCATCCGCTTCATAAGCAGATAAGGAACATGCAGCATTACAATATACCTCGAAGCCAGGCTTTAATTGCAAAAAACCTTGTGTGTAATATATTGGCTGAGTATTAATTCTCGTATTACACCATGCACATTTGTGATACATATCGATACATCCCTATACAGGGAAGCATATCGACTAAAATATGAAATTCTTTAACTGTCTATTCGTAACCGGTTGAATATGTTGGAAGTATTATCTATGGAATTTTATGCAGCCTTAGTATCAGAATGAAGAGCTAGTATTAATTCGGCTTCTGAATCTGTAAGAGAACATAAAGAAATAATATCCTCTCTCGCATAACCGCGTCTCGCGAGCTGTACAGCTTGAGTGTAAGGAGCATTATTAAAAAGTTTGTTATCACTTTCGCAAGCTTGGTCTGCTTTTGGTTTTTGTTCAGAGCTTTTAATCACATTATTAAGCTCATTATGCTCTTTTTTCAACATCCCTAACTCGTCATCAATTAAACGGTTAAAGCTAGTAATATCATCAATATCGTTATATTGCGTTTTTTCTAATTTTATAACTTTTCTACTAATTATAAATATAGAGGCAAGCATTACCAGCATTGCGAATAGTAATGAAGTTTGCTCGAAACTATAACTAAAATGTAATGCCATATCATTTAATAAGTTTTTAATATAATCATAATTTAAACTATATATTTCCATAACTACCTCAAATTTATTCAAACATATTCATCAATAATGGTATCGCCAGGATCTTTATGCTCATCATCATCATCTTGTTTTGGCTTATCATTATTCTTATTTCTATGTTGTTTATTTTGATCCGGGCGATCTTTTTTGATTGGCGGTGTAGGCCAAGTTCTGGTTAAAGAACCAATTTTATTGCTATCAACCATTTCAACACCCTTAGATCATATATATTTTCCTAATAGTCCTTTATATGAATTTATAGTCCTTTAAACGGCTAACTTCTATTTTCTAACCACTCACTCAATTTTGCACGCAGCATAACTAGCGCCTTACCATGAATTTGACAAACACGAGATTCACTCACTTCTAAAAGACTTCCAATCTCACGCAAATTCATTTCTTCTTCATAATAAAGAGACATTACTAATCGTTCACGTTCAGGCAATTGATTTATTGATGATGTTAGTTCTGAATGAAATTTTTCATCTACATATTCTTTATCAGGATCTGAGTCAGAACTCATTTCAATTTTATAGTCTGCTGACTCCTCTCCGTCATCGATACTGAATACTTGCGCAACAGATGAATCGCGTAAGATTCGATTGTATTCATTCAACTCAATACCCATTTCTAAAGCAATTTCAGTATCCGTCGCACTTGATAAAGTTCTATTTTCTACTTTCCTGATGGCTTCCATCATATCCCTAGATTTACGGTGAACAGATCTAGGCGTCCAGTCTCCACGTCTTATTTCATCTAACATCGCGCCACGAATACGTATGCCTGCATACGTTTCAAAACTTGCGCCTTGGGTTGGGTTAAAATTTCTAGCAGCTTCAAGTAAACCAACCATCCCAGATTGAATTAAATCATCCACTAATACCGTATCAGGTAGTCGACCCTTTAGATGATATGCAATTCTTTTTACCAAAGATGCATGTTGAGTTACAACACTCTCAATATCTAAATTTTGAACTGCTGTATAACTTGCTGTTGCTACTTCATTCATAATTTTATTTATTATTTATTATTGGTTTGATAATTGTCGCTCTAAAAACAACTCGACAGCACCACTCGTATTTAAAGACTTAGGCATAATATTGATCTCTCTAGCAAGGCGCGCAAATCCTAATGCTGAACGACTAGTAGGATAAGCATCAATAACAGACTTCTGCTTCTTAATTGCTTTTTTTACGTAGTTATCATTTGGAATATAACCACAATACTCTAAACATGCCTCTAGAAAATGATTAGAAACTTTTTCTAATTGCGCAAATAAACGCTCACCATGAGCACTTGACTCAACCATATTGGCAATAATCTTAAATTTTTGCTTTACCCCCTTCTTGCTTAAGACTTTTATTAGCGCATAGGCATCTGCTAAAGAAGCTGGCTCATCACATACCACTATTAATATATGATTAGCCAAATGTGTAAATAGTGAAACACTGTTACTAATTCCAGCAGCAGTATCAATAATGAAATAATCTAGCAATGGATTAAACTGACTTATTGAATCAATGATGCCCATATGTTCATGAGCACTAAGGTTTGCCATTTCTGCTACACCAGATGCAGCTGGAATAATTTGGATTCCGTGCGGACCAGGAATAACTACATCCTCAATATTGCATTGCTTATGCAAGACATGATGTAAATTATTTCTTGCACGCAAGCCTAGCATTACATCAACATTAGATAATCCGAAATCTGCATCTAATAACATTACCTTCTTATTGAGGTCTGCTAGAGCAATCGCTATATTTATAGCTATACTTGTTTTGCCAATACCGCCCTTACCGCCAGTAACAGCGAGTACATTAATTTCATCTATCGAATTTAATTTCCTCAATGAAGAGGCTTGATCAATAGGTGTGATACTACAATTATTTTGTTCAAACATTTTCTAAAAGCTCACTATATAATTCAGTTGAGTGAAGTGATTCCATGCTTCCAAACCGCTCTCCATATTCCAATGCCTTATTCAAGATTTCATTCTGTTTAGGACGCGCGATATCTTCAGGTACTCTTTGCCCTGTAGTTTCATATGCAAGAGGTAGGTTTTGCTCAATAAGTGCAGTCAAGATACCCCCGATTTGTGAAGCCTCGTCGGTTTTACTTATAACAACGCCACTCAAAGTATCCGACATGAAATTATTAATAATTTCTTTTTGTACACATAGCTGTGAGTTCGCTGAAACTACTAAATAAGTAATCAAATCATTTGATAGCTTACTAAGCGCTTGCATAATTTCTTGCACACGAGTATCACGCTGGCTTAATCCAGCGGTATCAATCAAAACAAGTTTTTTATTTTTAACAATTTTGAGCGCTTTATGTATCTCAGACTCATTATTTGCAGTAATAACGGGAACATTAAGTATGCTTCCATATATGCTAATCTGGTCATGCGCTCCTATTCTGAAATGATCTGTACTGATAATCGCTATATCACTACTGCTATTTTTTATTGCATATTGGGCGGCTATTTTCGCAATAGTGGTAGTTTTTCCTACACCAGTTGGGCCAACAAGCGCAACAATGCCGCCTGAATCAATAACACTTTCCTTTGTCATTGTTAATTTATTCTTTAAACCATTTTCTATCTGGATCCATGCATTATCAAATTCATTAACACCCTTAACCATAGTCAATAATTTTTTACTTAAATTAAAACCAAATCCACTAATTGATAATTTCTGCAGCAATCTTCTTGCAATAGTGTCTTGATCAATAAGTTTGTTCCAACTTATTAATTCGGTTTGTGACTCGATTATTTTTCGCAATTGACTTATTTCTTCTTGAATAGCTGATGTGTCAACTTCATGGACTATCGCATCTACCTCTATATCATTCTTATTATCTAGCTCTTGATTATTTATAACAGGTTTTTCATAGGTAACTGCACTTGATACAAAATCGCCATTTGATACAGCCTCATAATCTGTAGCTGCTACTACCTCTACTCCTAATGAATTTTGATTTGAAGAAATTATTACTGCGTCTTCACCAAGCTCTTCACGTATTTTCTGTAGAGCTGTGTGCATGTTTTTTTCATGAAATCTTTTCATCTCCATATTTACATACCTTTGTATTTAACTAATCCTGATATTTCTAAATCCGTTATGCCGCAGTTGCTGACAATTGTGGTACATCATCATGATCATGCTGCTCACCTACAC
>CAJICL010000104.1_pt1 | contig 12922 bp, 7 predicted proteins | sample 9199671 | NCBI WGS metagenome assembly CAJICL01 (sample SAMEA7708341, study PRJEB35096) | sediment metagenome | biome: marine neritic benthic zone biome [ENVO:01000025]; feature: sediment [ENVO:00002007]; material: shallow marine sediment [ENVO:03000034] sea grass bed [ENVO_01000059] ... | reverse complement strand
TTATCAGGCAAGTAAGTTGCTAAAATTTGTTCTACAACTCTTGGATTTGTGCCCGCTTGGATAGCTGAAACAGATTCAAGAATTAAATCTTTGCTAAGACGCTCATCAAGAGCAATCTTCTTTAACTTATCCGCTATGGGTAGTGCAATAGCATTTGCTATCACCGCACCGTATAACGTGGTCAACAAAGCCACCGCCATTGCAGGACCAATAGATTTAGGATCATCCATGTTAGATAACATTTGTACCAAACCGATCAATGTACCAATCATGCCCATTGCAGGAGCCGCATCACCTATCGATTTAAACATTTCTCTACCAGTTTCATGTCGTTCAATGGAAAGATTGATATCTTTACCTAGCATTTTTTGAACAACTTCATTTGGATGTCCATCAATACAAAGATTAATTCCCTGCTCTAGAAACGGATGACCGATATCTCTTCCTTCAAGTGCTAATACACCTTCTTTTCTAGCCACATCAGCAAGTTCAACTGCTTCTTCAATTAGTTTAGTAAGACTTACCGCTTTATGAAGAAAGGTAGATAAAACCAATTTAAATGAACCGAAAAAATCTGCTAGAGAAATACGCGTCAACGTAGCGGCAAAAGTACCTCCAATAACCACGGCCAGCGATGGCACGTTAAAAAAGGTACCAGCTGAGCCCCCTAATACAATGGCCAATGCGATAACCGCCATAGCACCAAGCAAACCCAATAGAGTCGCTAAATCCATTTAAAAACACTCCTTGTTTAACTTATTTTCAATAAACACATGTTTGCAACTTACTGATTTATATATATTTTTTATTACAACGAAGATAGACTCTTGTGACATAGTTTGTAACGGCCAATTCCGGCAAATATTTAGGTATTAGCCGCTAAATTGAAAACTAGCTGACGAGTGAACGAGGAAAATCACTCATTTTGAGAATTATTGAAAAAATGCTTAAAAATCAAGCAAATATGCCGATAAAGGTTTATAGCTCTGCAGCCAGATCTGAGCACAAGGTATATATATTGTCAGCAAAAATGAAAATCTTAATCGTCGATGACAGCCAGGCCATGCGCAAGATTATTAAATGGAATCTGCAGCACGCTGAGATCACCATCGATAAAATTCTGGAAGCTTCTTGCAGCCAAGATGCGCTGCAAATTATTGAGTCAAAACAACCTGATTTAGTAATTAGTGATTGGAACATGCCGGAGATGGGTGGATTGCAACTACTAAAAGCACTTCGAGATGCACACAATGAAATTAAATTTGGATTCGTAGTTACACAAATGTCTGCAAATACACAATCACTTGCATTAGGTGCAGGAGCTGATTTTATTATTTCCAACCCTTCGTCTTTAGATTCATATTTTAGTCAATCGATGTAACTAATTTTTCGATTAATTAAAATCGAAGTCACAACGTATTTCTAAGTGTCAATTATTTGACTAATTAGAACAACTAGCAAATATTAGCTAATGTAAATTCAATTTTTCTGGTATCTTGTTTAACTTAATTTAAGCGTCTATAAATTGACACTCTGTTTTCCACGAGTATTTACAAAAACTTGTATACATGTCACAGAATCTTTCCGGAATGAGAAACATTATTTCGTTTTTACTCATTGCAGCTACCTTAATACTTCTAGTTTATCTATCTTCAAATGACAACCAGAACAAACAAAAAACCATCCATATCGGAATTACCCAGTGGCCGGGTTTCGAGTATTTATTTATTACCAAGAAACAAGGTTTTTTTAAGCAGGTTGGACTGGATATTGAACTAGTAGAATTAAGTTCTTTAGCTGAGGTACGTAGAGCATTTGAACGTGGAAAAATAGATGGAATGGCATCAACATTAGTCGAGGTATTGGAGGCGTACAAATACTCTGAACAAATCGCTCAACCGATCATGGTTACAGATTATTCTAAAGGTGCACATGAAATTCTTGCCTCCAGTAGTATTAACGTTATTCAACAACTAAGAGGCAAAAGAATAGGTATAGAAGCAGGCAGTTTAAGTGCGTTTCTTGTTAGCTCAGCACTGGAAATTAACAATATAAATAATTCTGAAGTCGAAATCATTCCTATGGAATTGCATGCTTTACCAAATGCACTTATCACTGGAAAAGTTGATGCAATAACGTCTTACCCTCCAGCATCAATAACTATAAAAAAACAACAAAATATAAATGTAATTTTTGACAGCTCTTCTTTTCCACAAAAAATACTTGATGTCATTGCTATAAAACGAGAGCTTTTAAATAAAAAACCTAAACTGCAGAAACAATTTATACAGGCATGGGATATGACTCTAAAGCATGTGCACGAACACCCAGATGATTCTTACACGACGTTAACCGAGCGACTGCCAATTTCTATTGAAGAATTCAAACAGTCGATGAATCTTATACAGATAGCAACTGCCAGCGAACAACAACATTATTTTAACAAGGATGGATTATTAAATAATAATTTAATAAAGATGGGTAACACTGTTTTTATGCATTTTGACAACGAAGAGATTGATTATTCACAGTTTTTATACAATAGCACATCGAAATAAATTGATATAAAAATGCATTCGATATATTCAAAAAATAAAACTTCTTCTCAAAATCGAATTATACTTTCATTTATATTTATATTTTTCATTTCAGTGTTAATTATTTGCACTTTAATGTATCGAATATTTAGTAAAAATTTATCTGAGAGTCTGCATACACGTGCAACAGAAGTAATCGATATTATAGATTACATGGCACAAACTTCTGGCGAATCGCACGCACTTATTAGAGGCGTAGAAACTCTTGCTGCTAACCGTGACATTAAACTCATAATAGTAAGAATAAATGAACCACCTGTTGTAATTGCTTCAAACAAATCAGCACTCATTGGGTTACCCACAAACGAGATTTTCACTGATAATGAAAATAGTCAATCATTTCAATTTGACGCAGACACAGATCAGTACACTGCAATATCATCAATATGGCTAGAAAATAAGTTTAGTAACGGACAATTTACTAAAGCATTAGTAGGCGTGGTATTTGACACTTACAAAACACGCACCATGTTACAAGAACAAATTTTAAATACATCGCTTTATTTAATTCTAACCACTATATTTGCCATAGGACTCATATACCTATTAACAAATAAATATATTTTCAAACCACTGGAAATAATTAAAGCATCATTAATAAACAATAATTCTGAAAATGAATTCTCGCCTATTTTACTTACAAACAATGATGAAATTGGCACAGTCGCCAATACATTAAATAAACTATTTACAGACCTCTATACTTCTAAGAAAAAACTTCGCGAAAATACCGAACGATATAATCTTGCACTACAAGGCACTAAGGCCGGCTTATTTGACTGGGATATCAATGCCGATAGCATATATTGCTCGTCAAGCCTTACTGAATTACTTGGTATAAATAAGAATAATTTTAAACCAGATATGAATTGGCTTTGGGATCACACACACCCTGAAGACAGGGAAGCTGCTCAATCAGCATTAATTTCACATTTAAAGCTCAATACTGAATATGACGTCGAAGCACGAATACTACATAAAAGTGGCGAATATATATGGATGCGCGCACGCGGACAAGCCATCCGTGATGAAGCCAGTAGAGCAATTCGCATGGTTGGTTATTTTGCTGACATTAGTAAACGAAAAGCCAATGAACATTTTATTAATTCACTTTATTTACTTAGTGCAGATGCAACCCTCCCACTTGACTATAAAATTAATAGCATACTCATGGAGGGTTTAAGTTATTTAGACCTAGACTGTGGAATAATCTGTAATATTAAAGATGGAATTTGTTCCGTAATCTACTCTCAAGGCTCAAACGAATATGCCATTAATGAGCAATCTACTTTTGATCTCAATGACACCTACTGCTCATACACAATTAAAGAAAATAATATGGTAGCAATCCACAATGCAAATAATGAAGACCTAGAACATTTACCGGCGTATACAAATACTGGGATTAAGTGTTATATAGGCACACCTTTATATGTTCATGGTAATATTTACGGAACCGTTAGCTTCATAGACCGCAAGCCAAGACTTAAACCATTTGCAGAACGCGAAAAATCATTCCTTAGGTTAATTTCTCAGTGGATTGGTAATGAAATGATGCGCTCACAATATATAGACTACCTTCACGAAACTGAAAGTAGACTTGAAGATGCTGTAGAAGAACTAACCAATACCAATTCTGAATTAGAAAGCTTTACCCATGTAGCCTCACATGATCTGCAAGAACCATTAAGAATGATCACTAACTTTACGGGTCTTTTAGATAAACACTATGGTAATAATTTAGACGAAACTGCTAAAGAATATTTGAAAATCTTGACTAATTCAGCCAGCCAAATGCGAATATTGATTAAGGACTTACTTGAATATGCCCATGCAAGTAAAGAAGATGAAAAGCTTGAAAATCTAGATTTAAATATAGTAATTAATAACGTATATAATAATCTAGAAAAACAATTTCACGAAACTAAGGCAATAATTCAATTTAACAATCTACCTGTCATATATGCTAATAAGGCAAGTATGACCAGTTTATTTCAGAATTTAATAAGCAATGGAATTAAATTTCAAAGCAAAAATAACCAACCAAAAATTGAAATTAAAGCAGTTCAGCATACTGACTCATGGGTTATAGAAGTTAAAGACAATGGTATTGGCATAGAAGACACTTACCAATCAAAAATATTTGAACCATTCAAGAGATTACATGCCAAAAATGAATACATGGGGACAGGAATTGGATTGGCTGTTTGCAAGAAAATCATTTCCAGAATGGGGGGGACTATGTGGATTCAATCTAAAATAGGCGCTGGCAGTACTTTTTTTATATCAATACCTAATCATATAAACCAAACAGGTAAAGCAGCATGAATTCAAGCAACGGTAAAGAGAAAACAGCTGAAATTTTACTAATTGAAGATAATAAAGGGGATGTATTACTTACTCAGGAAGCATTTCGTTTTACTCAATTTAAATATAATTTACGCGTTGCCAAAGATGGTGACGAAGCTTTAAAAATATTAAGCCGCAAAGGAGAATTCTGCAACTCCCCTCTTCCTGATCTTATTTTATTAGACTTGAGCCTGCCTAAAATTGATGGACGCGAGGTTCTTGAAAAAATAAAAACAAGCCAAGAGCTAAAAGATATACCAGTAATAATATTATCAGGCTCGGCAACAGAATCTGATATGACTTCCAGTTATGACCTACATGCAAACTCATACGTAGTAAAACCAGATAACTTTGATGACTTCAAAGAGATCGCTACGTCGATAGAAAACTATTGGTTTGAAAAACAAGAGGTAAATTACAGCAATAAAACTATTCACTAATTATTCCACTACAATTTTACCTTTCTTGGAATGCATTCTGAAAACCGCGATAGATAGGCTTTAATAAGTAATCAAGCACTGACTTCTCGCCTGTTTTAATATCAGCTTGAACGGTCATACCCGGAATGATTTTATATTTCTTAGTAGAGTTACCAATATAATCCTTATCTAAGGCTATGGTTATTTGGAAATATGGATTACGCTGCTCATCTAAAAAATTAGAAGCACTTATTTGCTTAACCTTACCCATTACGGTCCCAAATCGATGCGGATCATAACTATTAATCTTAACTTCTGCTTGTTGACCTATGCTCACATGACCTATATCTGTTGTATCAACTTTTGATTCGACTATTAACACTTCACCAGCCGGAACGATTTCCATAATCGTTTCTCCAGGCTTAATCACACTTTGTATTGAATTTACACTTAGACCTTTAACTACACCTGAAACTGGTGCAGTTATCTCTAATCTATCTACGCGATCTTGAAATTTTAATAAGTTTTTATCTACCTCAGCTAGTTCTCCAGAAACTTTTCCAATCTCTTTCTTGATTGTTTCATTAAACCGGCTTTCAAGCTCATCAAATTCCCCGAATGCCGTCTCTTTTGCCTCAACCGCAACACGAATATTAGATAATGTTTGCTGATACTGCGTCTCAGTCTCCGCCATATTAGTTTGTCTATCTAGGTATTCCGCACGCGAAATTAGACCACGCTCGGCAAGATCTTTTCTCATATCTACTTGTTGCCGGAGTACATTGAGCTCACGTTTCAGGTATTTTGCCTTACTATTCTCTCTTTTAAGTTCCTGTTCACGCTGCTTTATTTTTGCCTGAGCAACACCAGATTGAGCGATATAACTTCTTAATTGAGCCTTATAAATATTAATTTCGCTTTCTACTAATCCCGCATAATCTTCTTTATACATTTCAAAATCAGGCTCTAAACCAGATAGAATTGAATTAAGTCTAATAAACTGAAGTTTCAATATTGTCTGACGCGCTTTAATCTGCTGTAAGTCAGATTTTGAAGCAGTTGGCAAAATATGTATTAATACATCACCCTTTTCTACTAGCTCACCATCATTTACATATATTTCTTTTACTATGCCACCTTCTAAATGTTGCACGACATGATTACGACCACTTGGAACAACTTCACCTTGGGTAACAGCGACTTCATTTACTGGAGTAACATATGCCCAAACCATAATCGCCACACACAAGAATGCAATAGTCATGATTCCGATACTAACTGCACGAGGCGCATCTGACTCTTCAAGTTGTATGGATTGTGCTATGAAACGTGCACGCGCTCTAGGCACTTCAGACTTAACCTTATCAGACAAATACATATTTTCTTCTGTCATTTTTGCATCTCCGTAAGATATTTAATTGCTTCTCCAGGAGTTCCCACATGCGCTACCATTCCATTTGCCATTACAATTACGCGATCTGCTAACCTAATATGAGAAGGTCGATGACTCACCATTAAAATAGTCTGCTTGCCACGCATTTTTTCTAAATGATCCATTAAATTTTGATCGGTAATTTTATCTAAAGATGTACCAGGCTCATCCATTAAAAATATTGGCGCTTGACGTATATAGGAACGTGCCAAACAAATGCCGTTGACTAATCCAGATGGTAATTGTGATGTAGTATGATCACCGATTATTGTTTCAAACCCTTTAGGAAGTTTATTAAGTGCATTTAGAATGCCCGCTTGATCTGCTGCTTGTATTAATTGTTTATCAGTTGCTAGAGGTTGATTTAAGCGAATATTTTGCCCAATGGTCCCATAAAATAAGCTTGGCTTTTGAGGCATATAAGCAATCACTCTGCGCAAATCCGTAGCATTCATTTGACGTACATCAGTATCATCTATAGCAAGTACACCAGCTTGCGTTCGATACATACCCGCTACAAGTTTCAAAACGGTAGATTTTCCTGAGCCATTGCCGCCAACAATGGCAACAAATTCTCCAGGATTAATACTAAATGACGCACCAATTAACGCTGGATCCTCATTTTGACTATAACGAAATGTAACGCGATCAAAAGTTATTTTGCCGGATATTTTTGGCATTATTAATCCAGCTTTATAACTATTTTTCTCTGAAGGTACTCGCATTAGCTGATTAAGCTGCTTGATGCTTTGTGTAATTTGATCGATTTGTAACATTGCAAGACACACCCCTTGAAGCGGTGATAGTACACGCCAGATTAACGCCATGACGGCAATTAGCGCACCAATGGTCATATCGCCATCCATTACTTTTAAGGTACCTAATGTTAATACCGAAATACCAGCTATCGTCATTAGTGACTGAGCAACACTATTAATCAGTGCATGACTAGTTGAAGTTTTATAGGTACGCGTCATCGCTTCACCAGAAGACTCTCTGTAAAGTTCTAACCAAGCACCTTCAGCACCTAATGCTTTTAATTCTCGCAGGCCCGAAAATGTTTCCATGAGCATGCGCTGCCTCGCAGAACGAGCATGCCCTGCATGTACAAGTTTTTTATTTAGACTGGGAAACCATAACCAACCAAAGATAAAATATATCCCAATCATAACAATGGGCACAAATGCTATGCTTCCGCCTAATACAAATAACAATGCAATAAATAAGATTACAAATGGAAGTTCCAAAAATAATGTTGCACTCGGCCCAGTAAAGAAATCTCGAATCGATTCAAATTGTCTTAGACGTGATAGCTGTGAAATTACCGTAGAACGCTCTGTTAACGCAGGTGGTAAAGATAATATCTTTTTAAAGGTTTCTACACCAATAATGTAATCCAACCTTCCTGCAAGAAGACCAAGCGTTCTTGATCGCACTAGTCTAAATATTAATTCACACCCAAGCGCAACACCAATACCTGCCATCAAAAAAGGTATACTATGAGTTGATCTTGCACCGATTACATTGTCGTACACCACCATAATAAAAAGCGGTACAAACATAGCTATAACATTCAACATGAATGTCATTGCTACTAAATGTTTAACTAACTTGCGAAATCGTTTTAGTATCTGAACAAACCACTGCTCGGCAGATTGCTCTAATCCGGTCATCGCATGCGTAGGCTGCATATCTGTAAATAAATAGGCTGTCCCTTTTTCCTTTAAGATATCGCCAACACAATACTCATTTTTATGCGCATCAAAATAGGTAACTTCGTTACCCTTCTTCTCAGTTATTACATATAAACCACCAGATTTAGATTCAAACAGACAAGGCAGCAATGACGTATATAATTTATTTACCGACGTCTTCTTCTCATCACTCTCATACCCTAAAGTGACTAACATATTCCGCAAATCAACTAAGTCTAAGTGATTAGAAAAATGCGGAATAGCTTCAATTAATTCGCGTTTATATGAGCGCCACCCAAGCTCCATGAGAATAGGCATAATACATGCAGCATAAGGTGAAATTTCCGCAGCTTTCTGAAATTTACTATGACGTATTGCATTTGCTAAACGCTCAGAAAGCGGCAAGCGCTCTTCATCCGCTAATCTTTTAATATCTTCCGCAGTAACGCTCATCTGTCTACCCTACTGATTTACTGCTTGATTAAGTGATGAAGTTGTTTTTTTTATATCTTCTTTATTCAATTTAAATTTCATACTTTTTAAGACACCTTCAGTAAGCTCGAAATGCCTATCACAGATAGCCAATAATGAAGGTCGATGAGATATAATAATCATAGTTAATCCACTACGATTTTCTTCTAAATATTTATGCAAGCGTGCTTCATTACCAAAATCTAAACATGAATTAGCATCATCAAATAAAAGTACTTTAGGTGCACCATATACAGCGTCACCAATCATCGAACGCACTAAAATAATTTGTTGGCGCACACCGGCAGGAATTGAATCAACATTTGCACCACCAATGCGTGTATCTAATCCATTTGGTAATTTGGTTATTGCTTTTGTTAAACCAAATATTTCAGCAAGCTCAATAGCATGATCAACCGCATAACCTTCGCGAAACAAAGTTAAGTTATCTAGTATGCTTCCCTCATAGATTGTGCCATTCTGTGGCATGAGAGCGGTCTGCGCACGCACTGAAGAGCCGTCTAATGTTTCAATATTATTCCCATCTAATAAAACATTTCCATTAGTTGGATTAACAAACCCCATTATCAAGTTAATTAAAGTTGTTTTACCAACACCATTAGCACCAATTATTCCAATCGCCTCACCTGGCTTCACGTGTAGAGAAATACCAGATATTAATTCTTTATCACTACCTGCATGTTGAAAGTGAACATTTTGTAACTCAATTTCACCTTTTAATTTCACCGGACGGGAATTATCTTTTAATACCTCTAATGGTAATGTCAGCATTTCATTTATTTTATTGCCAGCAATATCTACTGCTTGTAATTGTGTCCACAATCCCATGGCTTTTAACGCGGGCTGCAACACTCTTCCTGAAAGCATAGTGCCAGCCGCTAATGCGCCAACCGTTAAATCACCAGAAACAACATAAATACTTCCAATACCTACAAAACTAATCATTACTACCTGCGAAAAGGTTGACCCTAATCCAGATACAACACTGTTAATACGACTCACTTCATAAACGCTTGCAGCAGATTGCGATTGTAACTTTTCATATCTACGCAACATTAAAGCTTCCATAGCCATAGCCTTAACTGTGTGAATACCTTGCAATACTTCAATTAAAAAATCTTGCCTTCGCTGATCAGCAGACGACCTTTGCTCTAAGGCTTGCTTTAATTTTTTACCTGTAAAATACGAAATAACTACAAATATTCCAATTACCGTAATTGGAATTAAGACCATTTTCCCCGCAAACACGAATATCAAACTTAAAAAAACTAAAACAAAAGGCAAATCAACCAACATTAAAATATTCTGCCCAGAATAAAATTCTCGCACCTTTTTAAGACTTTCCATTTTATCTAAATAGGAACCAATGGAATCACTTTCAAACTTAACTAAATCTGAGTGCACAACTCTTTCTATCGAATGGATTCCTTCAGTGTGCTCATATTGCACACCCTTCCAAGTTAGAATAGCCGAACGTGCAACACGCAAAACACCATCCAATAAAGCGGCTCCTAATAGAGCAAAAATCAAAAGTGAAAAGGTATCGGTTGCTTGATTAGGTAAGATACGATCATAAACTTGCAAAATTACTAATGGCAAAGCCAAGGTGGTTAAATTAATTAATAATGAGGCAAGCAAAACATCCCAACGTTTCCATGCAGTAGGAACTCGATGTTTACTATTAACCCTTTTATCTTCTGCAGTAAGCTGCTGAATCATATCTGAGTATCCAAATCCTTTTACTTAACCCATACATTTACCGCCCATCAACATCTCGCTGATAGGCGTGTTCTAGAACTATGAGTAATATATCGGCTAAAGAATGAAACTCTTTAGAAATCAGAAGGTTGCCTTTGAAAGCAGATAAAATCTGCTTTAAAGAAGACAGGGTGTGTTGACTGATCTAGTTAAACAAATGATTTAGCCCGACAAGCTAAAATCACCGAAAAAACTATAACTGAGATACATTATCCATACCTCAGTATGTAATTTGCGGACATATAAACGGTTACCACTGAACCCCTTCTACACCATCAAAGGTGATTTCACTTCCATCATCAAATGAAATTACACCTGATACGCCAGATCCTAAATCTATATAGCCTTGGTCTACATCGTAACTAACTTCATTACCATCAACTGTGATGGTCCAAGGGTTATCTGGATCAGGTTGTGAGGCAATATCTACATCCAATTCAATTACATCAGTCCAACCACCACCATCACCGCCACTGAAGGTATCACTATCGCCGAGCGCTTCAAATAGATACACATCATCACCTGCACCGCCAACAGCGACATCATCACCCGCACCACCAACAAGCAGATCATTGCCTGCACCGCCGTTGAGCGAATCATTCCCATCGCCACCATATATTTGATCATCACCCGCACCCCCATCAAGGATGTCGTTACCGTCACCACCCATAATGAGGTCACTACCGTCACCACCAGAGACCACATCATCACCATCACGTGCCACAATCACATCATCGTTTGCAGTACCAACAATATTATCGTCACTAGTAGTTCCAAATATAGGCCCATCTAATGTTTCAAACTCGACATCAAGATTATGTGTAACAACACTGGTATCACCACCATCTGCTTCTGTCGAAGTTGCTGTAACCGTAAGTGAAACGGTACCCGAAGTCGTAGCAGATGGTGCAAGTTGTAAGCCGTCAACATCATTTTGATCCACTGACCATACACCACCACCTAAGTTTGTACCTGCAGTCAAACTTGCATCGGTTGGGACGCCTGATATCTCTATCGAAAGTGACTCAGAACCATCAGTATCACCTAAAGAAATATTTAAATTTAAATCAACAGGACTTGTGTCAACAGAACTGCCATTAATTTCTAAATTATGTACTAATAAGCTTGAATCGACTTGCTGATCTCTTGTATTAAACATAGCGAACCCTAGGTCTAACACACCATCTTCTGTAGCTGTAATAGTGAACGTTTGCCAACCCGTTGCACCAGGATTTCCTAAGTCCGACGACTGGGCTAAGGTCTGAGGAGTTCCATTTATATTGACGATTGCAAAATCATTGAAACCATTACCTATATCGAAAGCATTTTCCGCATTATAGAAATTCCAATCAAATGTAATTACATCACCTTCTTGAACGGCAATTGCGGTTTGCATAGAAGAACCATCTGTTGCATTACCGGGAGATAATCCATCTAATGCACCATTCGCAAGCCCTAAATCAGACTCAACTGCACCATCCGATGCACCATTCGCAAGTAATTGTGCAAAATCCGAACCTTCTGTTGCTGTCTGCCCTTGGAATGCACTTGGATTATTCACCGTTCCAGAAATATCTACATTACCAAGTCCATTCTCAAAACCTATACTTGGATTTTGCAAATGGGTAATGGAATCTGGTCCCACTATCACTGGGGCATCTGCAACTGCATCTACGTCAACATTGAAGGTATCGTTATATGTCTGTGTATCACCATTTTCAGTTACCGTTGTTTGCACTGATAATGAAAAATCGGTATCACTATTTTCTGGAGGCGTTATCGTTAATCCTGAAAGCTCGGACTGGTCTACAGTCCAACTACCATCATTATTATCTATTCCTGCAGACAAACTAGCACCTGTTGGAACACCGCTTATAGTGATCGCTACTGTAGCGCCTTGTTCAACACTCGATAGCTGAATATTCAGTGGAATAGCACTATCTTCATCACCACTTACATTAGTAGTGGTTACAACAGCACCTTCGTTGCTATCTTCTATTGCAATATTGAACGTCGCCGCACTGGATGAACCGTCATCCGACGTCGCCGTCACTTCAATGCTCATGTTCGGATTGGTTTCAAAGTCTAACGCAGATGGATCGTTCACCGTCACTTCACCCGTCACCGGATCGATCGCAAACGCATTGCCTGGATTGTTGCTTAAACTGTAAGTGACGTCGT
>CAJICL010000107.1_pt1 | contig 13047 bp, 12 predicted proteins | sample 9199671 | NCBI WGS metagenome assembly CAJICL01 (sample SAMEA7708341, study PRJEB35096) | sediment metagenome | biome: marine neritic benthic zone biome [ENVO:01000025]; feature: sediment [ENVO:00002007]; material: shallow marine sediment [ENVO:03000034] sea grass bed [ENVO_01000059] ... | reverse complement strand
TCTGAAATACTCCTTGAGCAGTTGAAGAACGTCAAATATTTGCCATACATACAAATAGCACGCTTACTTGCATCATTTTCTTATTTAAATTTTATTGTTTTGTTAAGGCTTTAAACATTATCCTGCCGCAAGATAAACCTAAAAACCATGTGAATACTATTTTCCAAGCTCTGCCCGATTCAAAATTAAATGCATCTTGATAATATTGATTTACATCTTCAGCTGCTTGGTGACCAAAATAGATCTGATCTAGAGGGACTAAAGCAAAGGCAATAAACATTGCAATCACCAAAAATATTACATGGAGTTTTATTAGTCGAAACATCGCAAGGGTTAACGATTGAATGTAAGCTGTTTACCCATAAATGGCTCTTTAACAATTTCACCATCTTCAAACACAACCTGCCCGTTCAAGATCGTTGCATTTATACTAGAGCGAAATTGATAACCTTCAAACGGAGACCATCCACATTTATAAAGCACATCTTCTTTTGATACTGAAAATGGCTTATTCATATCAATAATTGTTAAATCAGCATAATAACCTTCTCTAACAAATCCGCGCTCTGCGACATCGAATCGTAGCGCAACATTATGACTAGTTTTCTCAACAACCTTTTCAATATCAAATACACCATCATGCACATGTTCTAACGCGCTTACCAATGCATGCTGCACTAAAGGCAACCCTGCAGGAGCCGTCATATAATTACCCTGCTTTTCTTCCCAGGTATGAGGCGCATGATCTGTTGCAATAATATCTATACGATCTTCTAGCACGCCTTTTAGCAGTGCTTGTTTATCATGTTCTGTTTTCACAGCTGGATTACATTTAATCAATGAACCCTTTTCAGCATAATCTTTTTCGCTATAGAACAAGTGATGCACACAAACCTCGGCTGTAATATTCTTGTCAACTACCGAACCTTGAGTAAATAACTCAAGTTCTTTTGCTGTAGTGAGATGTAAAACATGCAGTTGTGTACCATGTTTTTTAGCTAGCTCTACCGCCTTGCTACTAGAGCGATAGCAAGCTTCTTCAGATCGAATGATTGGATGAAATTCAATTGGAATATCGTCACCATATTCTTTTTGATACTTCTTTAAATTTTCATTAATAAGTGGCGAATCTTCACAATGAGTAATAATTGGTACCGGAGCATGTTTAAAAATCGCATCCAATACATCTTCGTCATCCACCAGCATATTACCGGTTGAAGCCCCCATAAAAACTTTTATACCACAGGCGCGATCTGTTGGTGCTTGCTTTAGCACTTCAATGTTGTCATTGCTTGCACCCAAATAGAATGCGTAATTCGCTCGTGCACGCTGCTTGGCAACTGCATATTTTTGGTCTAATAACTCCAATGTTAACGTCGGTGGCTTAACATTAGGCATATCCATAAAGCTGGTAATTCCACCTGCAATCGCTGCTAGAGACTCTGTTGCAATTTCACCTTTATGCGTCAATCCTGGCTCTCTAAAGTGCACCTGGTCATCTATCATGCCTGGAATGACGAATTTTCCTTTTGCGTCGACAACTCGTTTAGCTTCATAATTTTGTAAATCCGACCCAAGCTGATCAATGCGTTGATTCTCTATAAGAATGTCACATTCCGAGATACAAGCTTCATTTACCAACTTACAGTTAGTTATAAGTAAGTCATGCATTATTAATAACCTTAATTATTAAGAAGATATTATAAGATGCTGTTTTAATTGGATTATGCATATAATTTATCATCGCAATTCAATAGTAATGTGAACTCAGTCACAATCGATGCAGGCCTATTTTAGGTAGGGTATCCCTATAAAAACAATAATATTGGTTAATTGTAAATTAGGGATTGAGATGAACGAAAGTAATCCATTGGAAAGGCGTAACCTTAACGATAGACGCACTTCCACGCAAGCTGCACAATTTCCAATTATCACACGTAATGGCTCATGCGTTAGAAAAGATCGTCGCAGAGTACCTGAACGAAGGGTATCTCAAATTGAAGTTGACGAAGCCCATGTAAGAGAAGAGGTTTTTGATCTTCTTTTCGATAATTCTGAAGCCAAGAGCACCTAGACTAGAACAATTAATCTTATTTTTTAGTAACGTAGTTTACTCAAGTCTACGATATTGTTTGGTAGTACAAATTCTGTGGATGGTTAGCCTGCGCAAAAAAGAACCATCGTTCTGCAATCAAACCAATATATTGTCCTACAAATGCGGCGAGCAATAAAATTACAGAGCCTTGCATTAATCCCATGAGTAATAACAATACCGTAATCGGGAATACAAGTAGTAAAAATATCCACTTAATTGATTTAAAAAACACTGGGCTCATGCCATGAAAAAAATCACGCGTGTTAAATGAACCACCCATAAATCCTTGAGACTTTTGTTGAATCTTTCCATGACGTACACCAATTGCCGATTGCAAGGTTGATTTAGGTTTAAGCTTTGCATTACGCATTAGTGACCACGCTCGCGTTATCAATACCGCTCCAGTAAGCACTATTGAATACACTCCGAACAGCATTGTAAATTCTGGCGCGCAATATTGTGCTAACAATGTTGCCATCAAAAACCCAGAGCATAAGCCAAACAATGTGTAGTTAATTACGGTTAAAGGATGGGACCATTCCTGCAAAAACTTAATACATGCATAAATCATTCCCGTACATATAAATAATGCAAAACTAATTACAACACCGCCAACTCCAACAATAAGTGCAAGATCACCTTTAAAACTATTAACTACTCCAAAATCACTTAAGTTCCATCCATAGTAGTGCACTAAACCATAAGCAAACACTGCAACCATCAACATTGGCAATACTATTACTTCACGAGACAACCATGATGTTCGCCACATGGCCGCAGCACGCCACGCACGCTCTGGATGACCCAAATGAAAAAAAGAAGCAATTAAACCTGCAATTAAAAAAGCAATAACAACAATACTGCCAAGCACATAAAACTGACTGGGTTGCTCAGACACAAACCCTAATGCACTAATACTTTGCCCAGTAAACAAAGCTATAAATAAGCCCTGACCTACGCCAAGCAATGTTGTAAGAAAAATAACTGAAAAAGCTGGATTCATTTTGTATTAACTTTGTTTCTATATATTTACCAACTGGTCGAATCATCTAACGATGGCTCTTCCATTCTTGGCTTCGGTAAATCTTTTTCTTTGTTTAAAGGATTATCTGCGCGTACTAGCTCATCATCATTTATTTTTCGGCGCGAGCGTCTGCGAGGAAGATAATGATTTGAGGGTTTAGTATTCCACTCAGGCATTAAGGCATAACCACCCTCTTCACGAATTGCTACGGATACGTTTGAATCTGGATCATGCACATCACCAAATAAACGAGCATTGGTAGGACATGCCATTACGCATGCTGGCTTACGTTCTTCTTTCGGTAAATTTTTATCATAGATTCGATCTACACACAGGGTGCATTTTTTCATTACTTTTTGGTGTTCATCAATCTCACGCGCACCATAGGGACATGCCCACGAACAATATTTACACCCAATACACTTGTCATAATCCACCAATACAATACCGTCTTCATGGCGTTTATAACTTGCGCCTGTTGGGCATACAGGAACGCAAGGTGGTTCCTCGCAATGCAAACAACTTTTTGGAAAGTGTACAGTCTCCGTTTTAGGAAACTCACCTACTTCAAACGTTTGCACGCGATTAAAGAAATTACCTGAAGGATCTTCCCCATAAGGCCGATCATCAGACATGTAACCCGAAACACCTGAAGTATTCCATTCTTTACAACTGGTCACACAGGCATGGCAACCTACACAAACGTTCAAATCAATTACTAACGCTAACTGTTTTTTGGATGGTTCCATAAATAATATTCCGGGTTAACTATTGCTAGATTTACCGGCAACATACGCCAACCATTTTTTACGTTTTGGCGCATTGGGTTGTAAGGCCATAGTTTCAAACTGAGGCAAAGTGGTTTCTAACGTTTGATCGTCGGCTTTATAGACTCGCACACGTACGTCATACCAAGCAGCTTGCCCAGTAATTGGATCTGAATTTGAAAAACGCTCGTCTTTCGAATTGGCTGGTAATTCTTCGCTTATTACGTGATTTAACAAAAAGCCTTTTTTAGATTCATTCGCATTCGGTGTTAAATTCCAAGCACCTGAAGCTTTGCCTATTGCATTCCAGGTCCATACTGTTCCAGGTTCAACCGCTTCAGAGAAACGACACATACATCTTACCTTGCCCCAAACTGATTCTACCCAAACCCAATCACCATCATTAAAGCCATTCTTTTCACCTAACTGAGGGCTTACATATAAATAGTTATGTGTATGGATTTGACGTAACCAAGCATTTTGCGAATCCCAGGAGTGATACATCGCCATTGGACGTTGCGTTACTGCATTAAGTGGATATTTATGTTTATCAACTGCCTGTGCTTCTAATGGCTCATAGTAAAAAGGTAATGGATCAAAATAATTATCAACGCGCTCGCGCAAATGATCCGGCGGCTGTTTACTATCGGTTTTACCTTGCGCAGCCAATCTAAACTGTTGCAGCACTTCAGAATAAACATGAATTAATATTGGTTCTGCATAACGCATTAAACGATGCCGCTGTGACCAATCTAAATAACCCTGATTCCAATTGCGCATATATTGGTATGATTTAGGCAACTCATGCAGGTACACACAATTATTCTTTTCATACATCTGCCATTGATTCGGATTCGGCTCACCACGCATGAATTTTTCACCACCTTTACCTCGCCAACCTGCTAAGAAACCGATTCCAGAACCAGGTTCGGTTTCATAATTGGCAATGAAGTCTGGATAATCGCGATATTTTTTTGAGCCATCTTGATTTGTAAACACAGGCAAACCTATGCGATTACCTAATTCAATCAACACTTCTTGAAAAGGTTTACTTTCTCCTAATGGAGGTACAACAGGTATACGCACTGAATCTGCAGGGCCTTCAAATTCCGAAATAGGACGATCCAGCATTGACATCACATCATGTCGCTCTAAATATGTTGTGTCTGGCAATACTAAATCTGCAAATGCCACTGTTTCAGAATGAAATGTATCTGCAACAATTAAAAATGGGATCTTATATTCACCATCATCATTCTTATCATTCAACATTTTGCGAACATCTTCAGTGTTCATTGTTGAATTCCACGCCATGTTTGACATGAATATCATTAAGGTATCGATAGAATAAGGATCACCACGCCATGCATTAGTGATCACATTGTGCATTAAACCGTGCACAGATAATGGATGCTCCCAAGAAAATGCTTTATCAATTCTTACCGGCTTACCTTCATCATCAACAAACAAATCATCAGGCTCTGCTGGATAACCTAATGGCATTCCATCTAATGGAGTATCAGGTTGCACAGCATGGGGGGTATTGGGTGACTTCGCACACGGAGGAATGGGTCTTGGAAATGGTGCTTTATGGCGAAAGCCACCTGGACGATCTATCGTCCCAAGTATTGTCATTAAGATTGATAAGGCGCGAATAGTTTGAAACCCATTTGAATGAGCGGCTAAGCCTCGCATAGCATGGAATGAAACAGGATTACCTACTACTACATCATGTTCTTTGCCCCAGGTATCTGTCCATGATATCGGTAATTCAATCTTTTGGTCACGTGCTGTTACACCCATCTCGTGTGCTATGCGACGAATATCCTCAGCTGCAATTCCAGTAATGCCTTCGGCCCACTCAGGTGTGTAATCTTCAACACGTTCTTTTAACAACTGGAATGAAGGTTTTACTTTTACACCATCATCAAGTGTGAACTCACCCAGTAAACGTGGATCAGCCCCCTCAGTATGTGTCACAACCGCAGACTCAGTATTAATATCCCACCAAAGTTTATTTTGCGGATCAAAACAACCTTCTTCTTCAGGAATTTCGGTGCGCAAAAACATTCCATACTCAGAACTCGCTTCGTCAAGATTTACTAATTGCGCAGCGTTAGTGTATTGAGTTAAAAACTCCCGATCATATAAACCCAGTTTGATAATTTCATGGATCAGCGCAAGCATTAATGCACCATCGGTACCTGGTTTTATGGGTACCCACTCATCCGCAATTGCTGAATAACCCGTTCGAACTGGATTTATGGATATAAACCTTCCACCATTGCGTTTGAATTTTGACAATGCAATTTTCATTGGATTAGAACTATGGTCTTCCGCGGTACCAATCATGATAAAAAGCTTGGAGCGTTCAAGATCGGGCCCACCGAATTCCCAAAATGATCCACCAATTGTGTAGATCATGCCGGCAGCCATATTTACCGAACAAAAACCGCCATGCGCGGCATAGTTTGGTGTACCAAAGTTTTTCGCGAACAAACCAGTGAGTGCTTGCATCTGATCTCGACCTGTAAACAGTGCAAATTTTTTCGGATCGGTTTTACGAATATGGCTTAAGCGTTCATCCATAATCGTGAATGCCCGCTCCCAGGAGATCTCTTCAAACTCACCAGCTCCACGTTCACTACCTTGCTTACGCAATAGCGGTTTGGTTAAACGTGCAGGAGAACTTTGCTTCATTATCCCCGAAGCACCTTTAGCACATATCACACCCTTATTGACTGGATGCTCAGGATTACCTTCGATATAACGAATATCACCATCTCGAAGCGTGACTTTAATGCCACAACGACAGGCGCACATGTAACATGTGGTGGTCTTTACTTCAGAATTTGGCGCTAGATTTGCGCTCATGTGATCGTCCTTACAAAAATCTAGAAAGCTTAATTGCTAGGACTAAGGCTATCAGTGAATACTAAATTACTGGATAGCTATAAATATATAGAATAAGTATCTATAAATAAAACTTATAATTATACATTTAAGATAAGATTGATTGCATGAAACATTAAAATTATGACATTTAATTTAGCGTATGCTCAAATGAGTTTTTCATTAAGACATAGACTAAACAGTTAGCTATTCAACCACTTTGGTAGTCTTCAAAATACTCTTGAAACTCAGCCTGAGATATTTTGGTTTCAGTTACCTCCAAGCCTTTTATTTGGTTTCCTTGAGTAACACGGCGATTTTTAAGCACAGTATTTCCATTTAAGTCTTCTAAAGGAAATTCATCTGCTTGTGATATGGAACGACGTTCTTTACGTAAAAAGACGTTTGAAGAGTTTTCAACAGTTCTATATTTCATGTGCAATTGTGTTAATTGTTCTTGTTATTATAAACAGAACGTTATGCCAGTTTGAAAACCTTTATTGTGAAATTGCTCACACATACTATTTGGCATTTCCTAAAACCCCTATTACAGTATTTGTATTAATTTAACGGTTATAAGCTTATTTAAATCTATTTTCTAAATTTGTCATCGCATACGAAAAAGCCCTCTTATTGAGGGCTATTTGAAATCTCTGGTAGTTCTCAGCAAGCAAGGTTGATTAAATACCTTAGATTATTTGATTGATTACTCAGAAGACCTCCATAACTCAATCACCATCGGTTTGACTAATGAGTTCCCAAGCGCTCGTTGTGTATCGCGATAATACCGTCTAACATAATAATCACGAACATCTAGATCGCTTCGATAATAACGAAGCATGCATGCGTCTTGAAGTTCATTCTCATATTCAGCCGCAATAATTGCAGCCGTTTCATCTTTTCGTATCAATCCAAGTATCGTAGGAGAACATACCCCTGTATTTGTCAAGAATACGAGATCATGCTTAAAGATATTATTCATAAACATCTCTGAATTCACATTAATATTTTTTAATAAAAACTAAGCTAAAATTGAGAAACAAATTTAGTAAAAGAATTACCATGTATTTGAGCACATATGGTTTGTGCAAGAAATTGTCGTAAGTTGCTTTAATATTAATTTAATCTTAATTTAATCTTAATAAAATTTTTTTGGTGAAAATTAATTCAAACAAAACCAAGACATCAGTAGTACTTTTTCAAACCGCACGTATATGCGCATTGTGCTTACTCCGATCGACTAAACTATCTTCCAGAGAGCAAACTTTTTCATGTACAAGTGGAGTATTGCGGGAGATTTCCTGTCAGTGTTGCCATTAGCCTAATGATCAACGTAGATGAAGTACAAACAAATAGATAAACGTTTTTGAACCTAATGGCTAGCTGCTCGAAAATCACATGAATTCTTGAGATCTTCTTTATTAAAAAAGCCTAACTATTTACAGGAAAGCTGACTATCATTGTTGCGCCCTCATCAACCTCACTTTCAATTTGAAAATGGCCGCCATGCGCATGGATAATTGCATTCGCAATTGCAAGCCCAAGACCCATACCATCTCGATGTTTTTCCTGCGCCCGACTACCACGAAAAAAGCGAGAGAAGCTTTGCTCTTGTTCCTCTGCCGTCATACCAATTCCTTTATCTGAAATTCTAACTTCAGCAAAATTTCCACTTTCACTCTCTTGTAAGTTTATATTAACGTGAATATCACTTCCGAAATGAGAGTATTTGACTGCGTTATCCACAAAAATAGTAAACAATTGCATCAATCGACGTGAATCACCATCTATCCAGCTATCTTTTTCACATGTAAAAATAATGTTTATCTTTTCTTTTTCTGCAATTGATTCAATACTTTTACACACATTAGACAGCACCGTACAAATTGATACTGACTCAATATTTAACTCTGGCATACCGCTTTCGGAACGTGAGATAAATAGTAAATCATCCACCAGAGAGCCAAGCTGTCCACATAATTCCACTATACGAATGAGCGCTGTTTTATTTGCATTGTTCAAGGTTTGATTTGTTCGTAAATTGACTTCAGCAATACCACGAATAGCGGTCAACGGGGTCCGTAATTCGTGTCCTAAATCTGTTAAAAGCTCACGACGCGTTTTATCGATTTGCAATAGTTTTTCATTTACTTTTTCGAGTTCGTCTGTTCGCGTTTGTACAAGTTTTTCCAGTTCTCCTTTTGTTACAGTATGTTTGCTTAGTTTTTGAGCCATCCATCGTAATGAGTCAGTCAGCTCTCCAATTTCATCGTGACGTTTTGTAATTGTGGTATCAAAATTATATTGCCCACTCCCAATTCGTTTAGCCTGCTGTGTTAACTTCATTACAGGATCCGATAATTGTCGAGAAATAATGTAACCGCCTAACATTGCCAGCATACTCAAAAATATAACCAGTAAAATGGTTGTCGTAATTTGCTGCTCACTACTACTTTCAGAAATACTGGCCAATTCCGAACTCAAGTTATCAATATGAATAACAATTTCATCGAGCTTGAACTCTACATAGAGGCCACCAACTATTCGATCAGAGATATTAATTGGTGAGGTAATTTGCAAAGCTTTATCATCCCGATGTAACTTTATACTAATATCTGAATGCAACTTTTCTAAAATGTCTGGAGACACAGGGTTTCCAAAATTATTGATTGTGTCTGTGCCATCATGAATCACGATACCTTGATCATCGAATACAAGTAATTTGGATACACGAGATAGCTTTAAGGCAGATTTAGCAATATTCCCTATATCTTCAAAATCGTGAAGCACTATAGGCTCAACAAGACTCGATGTTAATGTTTTGACAAGTGCACTAGCAGCCTGCTCATTTTCCAGATAAAGCGCATCAGACATGGCTTTGAAACTTGAATCTTGATATCGCTTATCAATGGGTTCATGTATATATAGATGAAAAATAGAGACCACTAACACAATCAATACCGAGATGGCACCAAAGACTAGAGCGTATCGTTGACGCAATTTCATTTTAGTGATGTGTCAATTTTCGTATTTACTAAACTCTGCAAATAATTTGCGCGCATAATTTAGTTCATCAGCAGCCTTGCCGTTTAACTGATCGAATCGACTAACTTTAAAATATTTATTAAGTATCTTCTGACCTTTCTTGTCTTCATGCATTTTAGTAAGCACATCGATAATGGCTATTTTAAGATTAGATGGTAGATCAGACTGAGCAAGGAGTAATGATCGTAGAATATCAGGGGTTTCATAAAATATCTTAAGATCTCGTTTTAACCCTGCAGGCGCCTGTTTAGTATTGTTCCAATCAAGATTGCTAATTACGCCCGCATCTGTAGTTCCTCGGATGACTGAATAAAGAATATTTTCTTCCGATCTGGCAAAAATATATCGCACAGTATGCTCATCAGTGTTGCGATTTGATCCCTCTTGAGGAATTACATTCATACCTTCTTTCTTAAGCGTTAGCATTGGCACAAAATAGGCTGAGGTAGAGCCAGGATCTTCAAACGCAATTATTCCCCCACCCAAATCACTTAAATTATTTAACGGACTATCTTTTCGAGCGACAAAAAGTGTTCGATATGATGGAACACCCCCTTTCCATTGTCTCAAGAGAATTTGAGCATCTGCCGACTCTTCGTATAAAAGTGCTGAGAACGGTGTTTCAGACAAAAGATCAATTTTACCTTCACGTAAATACATGATCATCTCTTCATTGTCATGGGGCAATAGCACCGAGTGACGTTTAATACCGTAATCACTTAAGCGCTTTACCAGATACTTTCCAAGACTATCAAAAGCTTTATAATGCCTTTTTGGGCCTGCCGACACCCTCCCAAGCACTAACACTTCGTGCCTTTTATTATCTGGAATTACTTCTGAGGAAATCGAATCAGCGTACAATGGTTCCGCTATCAGCCCAACATACAATAATAATGTAGTTTTTATAAATTGACCAAAACGAAAATAATAAGGCTGTATCATATGAATGTATGATTTCATGCTTGTTATACTATTTTAATTCTGATTCGCTAAGTTTGTAGCCAAAACCACGCACAGTTTGAATAAGTGAAGAACTCTCTGGACTATCAATCTTCTGTCGCAAATGACGTATGTATACTTCCACTACATTTGTGAGCGGATCTTTATCGTAGCCCCAAACATTCTCAAGAATATTTAACTTGCTCACTACTTTCCCAGAATGTCGTACTAGATGCGCAAGTAATGTAAATTCTCTCGGCGTGAGATCGATGGCTTTGTCAGCACGCGAAACCTCAAAAGTTTCTTCGTTTAATAAAAGATCTGCATATTTTAAAATACTTTGCGATGATTGCTTTTGATATTCTCCACTACGACGGAGTAAAGCACTAATTCGGGCAAGTAATTCTTCAAACGCAAAAGGCTTGGTCAAATAGTCATCCGCACCAAGCTTTAGACCAAGGACTCGATCCTCAACGGAGTCCAGTGCAGTCAACATAAGAATAGGCACTCTGATTCCAATGCTTCTTATATGAGCGCATAGCACCCTGCCATCAACACCTGGTAAGAGGAGATCTAGGATTATTGCTTCATATTGATTGTACGGAATAAACTCTTTGGCCTCCTGGCCATCCTTAATAACCTTTACATCATAACCTTCAGCCTGTAATCCAGGCTGGACAAATTCAATGATTCGATCATCATCTTCGATTAAAAGTAAATTCACTTTAGCTTCCAACTAAATTTTCTCTTAGATAGCTATACCAGCTACTTTCATCTATATTTTTTAAAGATATGTAAAAATAAAGGCTGATATCCCCTCCCTTCACAAGTCTAGTTTAAGTGTCTTGCATCCTTTACTTTACATCGGCATAGGTTCGGAAAACCATGAAGCGCGGCGCAAAACCATCCAATCGAATGCGAGCACACTAAGAAATATCACCTTTTGAAGTTTTTCGCGTTTGGATATGTGCCACGCCTATATTGGCATATGAAGTAGGGTTTCGATGTTTTATTGAATATAGCTATAATTCTCAAAAACCCTATAAATATAGTGTCAATCTGGCGGAGAGGGAGGGATTCGAACCCCCGGACCCTTACGAGTCAATGGTTTTCAAGACCACCGCATTCGACCACTCTGCCACCTCTCCGTGGTATGGTCGTTATAGTAATTTTAAGCCGGCAAGCATACCTGAATGACATAGGGAACTGCTATACCTTGAAGTGTCTAAATATAGAGATAATTTGAGCTTGAAATAGCCAAAAATACCATTATGTTAAGTAAGATAGAATTTATACATACCAATAGGAGAAAGATCCGCTATGAGTGATCCTCAATTTTCAGCAAAGAATATCGCACGCGAAAGTGCTTTATCTACCAATAAAGTCCTTCGCAATACTTATGCACTGTTATCTACTACACTAATATTCAGCGCAATTATGGCCGTGGCATCTACCGTGATGAATATTGGCTTTGGTGCAAGTTTGGCTTGCTCATTTGGCGCTTTAGCGCTGATCTGGTTTGTACTTCCGCGAACAGCTAATTCAGCAGCAGGAATTGCCGTTGTATTCGCCTTTACAGGTCTACTTGGTTTCGGTCTAGGCCCGATACTCAATCATTACTTACACATGGCTAATGGCACTGAAATAATTGCCACATCAATGGGAGGTACGGCAATTATTTTCCTAGGTTTATCTGGTTATGCCTTAACCACGCAGCGTGATTTTAGCTTTTTAGGAGGATTTTTATTCGCGGGCATAATTGTTTTAATCCTTGCGTCTATCGCATCATTCTTTTTACAAATGCCTGGCTTGTCGCTTGCTATCAGCGCGGCTGCAATAATGATTTTCAGTGGTTTTTTGTTGTTTGAAACAAGCAGAATCATTAATGGCGGCGAAACAAACTATGTTTTGGCAACATCGACGATATATTTGAGTATCTATAATATTTTCACCTCATTACTGCATTTACTAGGTCTCGCGAGCGACTAGTAAAGCATTTATGAGCGGACTCGAAATTGGCTCCCTAATTTTTGCGATAGGGATCCTTATATTTCTTGTTCCGGCTGCTAAATATTGGCTGAACAATAGCCCTAAAGCTGAAAAAGGTGATTGGCAAGCCTTTCTGTTGCCGGTTGCCGTTGTCATTTCTTTTGTAGCTGGGCTAATGTGGCTAGTTAGTCGCTAAAAATACCTGTCTAATAAAAAGCCTCTCAATTGAGAGGCTTTTTATTAGACAGGTATTTTTAGCGACTAACTAGCCACATTAGCCCAGCTACAAAAGAAAT
>CAJICL010000307.1_pt1 | contig 13052 bp, 11 predicted proteins | sample 9199671 | NCBI WGS metagenome assembly CAJICL01 (sample SAMEA7708341, study PRJEB35096) | sediment metagenome | biome: marine neritic benthic zone biome [ENVO:01000025]; feature: sediment [ENVO:00002007]; material: shallow marine sediment [ENVO:03000034] sea grass bed [ENVO_01000059] ... | reverse complement strand
ATCACTACTCATACCATAGCCAACTAATTCACAATAAATATTTGCAGAACGGGCTTTAGCACTTTCATATTCCTCTAACACAATAACGCCAGCACCATCGCCCAAGACAAATCCATTCCGATTTAAATCAAAAGGTCGACTTGCACCTTCAGGATCATCGTTATGTGTAGAACAAAGTGCTTTAGCTGCAGCAAAACCACCAATCCCTAATGGACAAGTTGCCATTTCTGCACCACCTGCAATCATGATGTCAGCATCTCCATACATAATCATTCTTGCCGCATCACCAATATTATGTGTACCTGTTGTACATGCAGAAACAATTGAGATATTTGGTCCACGATATCCTTTCATGATGGATAAGTTGCCCGACACCATATTGATAATGTTACTCGGCACAAAGAATGGTGAAATCTTTTTCGGACCACCTTTAAGATAAGCTTCGTTACTCTTTTCTATTCCAGGCAAACCACCTATTCCGCTACCTATTGCAACTCCAATGCGATCTGCATTTTCTTCAGTAACTTCAAATCCAGAATCATCAACAGCTTGAATACCCGCACCAATTCCATAATGAATAAAAGGATCCATCTTACGCTGATCTTTTTTAGACAAATATTCATCGACAACAAAATCTCGAGTTTGACCCGCAATTTGCACAGAAAAAGCACTTGCATCAAAATAATCAATTTTAGAAATACCACTTTTACCAGCGGTGATATTCCCCCACGCTTTTTCAATATTTGAGCCAACTGGAGATACAATCCCCAAGCCAGTTACGACTACACGTCTACGAGACATAGAATTTACTTTGTATTAGATAACTTAAGAATTATTTTGCAGCTTGTTCAAAGCAACAGTGTATTAATGATAAGAACTTAATCTCAACGATTATTGATTGTTATTAACGTAATCAATTGCCTGCTTTACAGTGGTGATTTTCTCAGCCGCTTCATCAGGAATTTCACATTCAAATTCCTCTTCTAAGGCCATTACTAATTCAACCGTGTCTAAAGAGTCTGCGCCTAGATCGTCAACAAATGATGCGTTTTCTTTCACGTCATCTTCACTAACACCTAATTGCTCGACAATGATCTTTTTAACTCTTTCTTCGTTAGTACTCATAAAATTGCTTCCTCTTTGCAAAAAATTTCAAACTGTCCTAAATCGGGCGCTATTGTATTGAAAAGGTTATCGCCTTGCCATCACTCTAAATACCGCTAATCTGACGTAATATCAGATTAATCTTAGTATAACGTTTGCGTCCCAATTAATTTTTATTTATTAGTTACAAGACCTTAGGAGGTATAGTTTAAGTAAGAATACGTTTTTATTTAACATATTCTAGCCCATATATAGACCACCATTGATATGCATTGTTTCTCCAGTGATATATGCCGCGCTATCCGAAACTAAAAATTTAACCGCTTCGGCGATATCTTTAACATTACCCATTCGACCTAATGGGATTTTGCTTAGCAAAGCGTTTTGCTGATCCTCGCTTAGCTCATCTGTCATATCTGTCTCAATAAAACCTGGAGATATAGCATTTACCGTTATACCACGCGAGCCTACTTCTTGGGCAAGAGACCTGGTAAACCCAAGAATACCTGCTTTGGCAGCAGCATAATTAGCCTGACCGGGATTGCCTGAAGAGCCAACTACAGACGAAATATTCACAATGCGGCCAGCCTTAGCTTTCATCATATCGCGTAAACATGCTTTAGAAAGACGATAAATTGAAGATAAATTTGTATTGATAACATCATTCCATTCGTCATCTTTCATGCGCATTAATAAGTTATCTTTAGTAATGCCTGCATTATTCACCAGGATAGTTGGCGCGCCAAACGCTTCTTTAATATTATCTAGTAGTGCTTTAATTGAATCGTCTTTTGTAACATCCAACATCATCCCTCTGCCAGCATGATTCGCTGAATCCAAGCCTTCTTGTATAGCATCTGCGCCAGCTTGAGTCGTGGCGGTACCAATTACAATAAAACCCTCTGCAGCTAACGCATGCAAAATAGCTTTACCAATACCACGGCTAGCACCTGTTACCAGTGCAACTTGTTTATCCATAATGACTAATCTAACCTATTCTTATACTAATTCTTGGGCTTTTTCTAACGCCTGCTGCAAACTCTTTAGGTCATAAACACCATAACAGGGCACGCTTTTATCAATTCGTTTGCTTAGTCCAGTAAGTACTTTTCCTGGCCCTAATTCAATAAAGGCCTGAGTGCCCAGAGAGACCATAGATTGAATCGTTTCAACCCAACGCACGGGATTGAATAGTTGTTGGTATAAAGCATCTTTAATCTCTTCTTGAGTATTATGCGCTTTAACATCAGCATTATGAATGACATCTATATTAGAAGGATTCAATTTCAGATCACTAAGGTAGTCACGTAGCTTTTCCGCTGCGGGCTTCATCAAACTACTATGTGAAGGCACACTCAGTGGTAAAGTTACCGCACGCTTTGCGCCAGCATCTTTAGCAGCCACAATAGCTCTAGCCACCGCGGGGGAATCTCCAGCGATCACAACCTGACCAGGTGCATTAAAATTAACCGCCTCAACCACACCGCCTTGAGCAGATTCTTTGCACACTTCCGCTAGTTTATCGTTATCTAGCCCTAAAATCGCTGCCATTGCGCCTTGCCCTGCGGGTACCGCCTGCTGCATCACTTCACCTCGAAATCGTGCTAGAGGCACTGCCGCTTCAAATTCAAGTGCACCAGAGCATACCAACGCGGTGTATTCACCAAAGCTATGGCCCGCCATTAAGGTTGGCGGATTAGGAAATTGCTTATCCCAAATTCTCCATACCGCCACACTCGCACACAGCAAAATCGGCTGAGTATTTTCCGTTCGGTTAAGGTCTTCCTCCGGGCCTGCAGAAACCAATGCCCATAAATCTTGCTTTAAAATCTCAGAGCCTTGCTCAAAAATCTGCTTAACCTCTGGGTATTCGTTAGCCAATTCAGCCAACATGCCAATGGATTGAGAACCCTGGCCAGGATACAAATATGCGTAACTCATTTAGTAATGCTAGTAATTAACAGCTAATAATAGTTATTTGATGGGTTTTTTGAACCGCGACATTGTACTCATAAATCAAATCGCTTGTTTTATTTTTTTCTTCTTTCATAATGTGCGACTTCTTATAGTTGAGTAGGAGCCGTATGGCTAAGGAAGATCAAATTGAAATGGAGGGCACCGTTATAGAAACTCTGCCTAACACCATGTTTCGTGTGGAGCTTGAAAATGGCCACACCATTACTGCACATATTTCTGGGCGTATGCGTAAACACTATATTAAGATTTTGACTGGCGACAAAGTCACAGTCGAAATGACACCATATGATTTATCAAAAGGAAGAATTACATTTCGGGGAAAGTGATAGACCTAGCGATTTTTTTTACAAATTGATCTGAAATAATACTAATTAGTTACTTCTTCTAAGTATTCAATTTCAAGTCCATCTTCATCTTTTATATCACCGGCACGCACCGCAACTTTACCGCCGTTTTCTAAGCAACCAAAGAGTATCTCTTCCGCAAGTGGTTTTTTAATGTGCTCCTGAATAACACGTTCCATAGGACGTGCACCCATTTTCACATCATATCCACGCTCAGCGATCCACTCTTTTGCCGAATCCTCAATTTGAATTTCAATATTCTTAGATTCAAGTTGTGCTTCAAGTTGAGCTACAAACTTATCTACCACGTGAAGAATAGTTTTCTTATTTAATGGTGAGAACTGAATTATCGCATCCATTCGATTTCTAAACTCAGGTGTAAACGTGCGTTTAATAATTTCAGCACCATCTGCCTGATGATCTTGCGAAGTAAAACCAACACTGCTGCGGCTCATTTCTGATGCGCCAGCATTGGTGGTCATCACTAAAATCACATTACGGAAATCTACTTTTCTTCCATTAGTATCCGTCAAAGTACCGTGATCCATAATTTGTAATAACAAATTAAATACGTCAGGGTGTGCTTTCTCAATTTCGTCTAACAATAAAACACAATGCGGTGCTTTTAATACCGCATCGGTAAGTAATCCACCCTGATCGAAACCAACATATCCTGGGGGCGCACCAATCAAGCGAGAAACCGTATGACGCTCCATATATTCCGACATATCAAAGCGTAATAATTCAATTCCAAGAATCAAAGACAACTGACGCGTAACTTCTGTTTTACCAACACCTGTCGGTCCTGCAAACAAAAATGAGCCAATCGGCTTCTCTTCATTACCAATTCCAGAACGTGACATTTTTATAGCAGTAGACAGCGTACTGATCGCATCGTCTTGACCAAATACCACTAACTTTAAGTCGCGCTCTAAATTCTTCAATACGGTTGTATCATCCGTACTCACGTGCTTAGGTGGTATACGTGCAATCTTTGAGACAACATCTTCTATCTGTTTTATTGATATGGTCTTTTTACGAGCAGATTTAGGCTTGAGATTCATATTCGCTCCAGCCTCATCAATCACATCAATTGCCTTATCTGGCAAATGCCTATCATTAATATACTTATCCGCAAGCTCTGCAGCAGTTTTTAACGCTTTATCAGAATATTTAACACTATGATGTTCTTCAAAACGACTACGTAGTCCCTTAAGGATTAAGAACGTCTCATCCACTGAAGGCTCATCAATATCGATATTTTGAAATCTTCTTGCCAAGGCACGATCTTTTTCAAACACACCACGGAATTCTTGATAGGTAGTTGAACCAATACATTTTAGTTCTCCCGAACTTAGCATTGGTTTAATTAGATTAGACGCATCCATCACACCACCGGATGCTGAACCCGCCCCAATAACAGTATGGATCTCATCAATAAATAAAATCGCACCCTCTTCTTCTTTTAGCTGATGCAATACACCTTTAAGGCGTTTTTCAAAATCACCACGATATTTTGTTCCTGCTACCAAGCCGCCAAGATCTAGTGCATAGATCGTGCTGTCTTGTAATATTTCAGGGACTTGTTTATCAACAATTCTTTTCGCTAATCCTTCCGCAATGGCAGTTTTACCAACACCTGCTTCACCGACCAACAATGGGTTATTTTTACGACGACGACATAAAATTTGCACCACACGCTCAACTTCATCATCACGGCCAATTAGTGGATCGATCTTTCCTTCCAATGCTCGAGCATTTAAGTTACTAGCAAACCGTTCCAACGGCTTAGGCGCAGGCGCATCTCCGGTAACATCAACTTCAGAATCACTCGTTAACTCGCTTTCAGACTCCATTGGAACTTTTGAAATTCCATGAGCAATAAAATTCACTACATCTAAACGAGCAATATCATGCTGACCTAATAAATACACCGCATGCGATTCTTGTTCACCAAAGATCGCAACCAATACATTTGCACCAGTCACCTCAGCTTCTTTCTTACCAGAGGATTGCACATGGAACACTGCACGCTGCAATACACGTTGAAACCCTAATGTAGGTTGAGTATCACGATCATCGTCTTCAGGTAAGACAGGGGTATTATCGCCGATAAACTCAGCCAGTTCGGCAGCAAGCTTATTTAGATTAGTTCCACAGGCGCGCAATACATCAGCCGCTGCAGGATTTTGTGTAAGCGCAAGCAATAAATGCTCCACGGTCATGAATTCATGCCGTTTTTCGCGCGCTTCTTTAAAAGCGACGTTGAGAGTAAATTCTAGCTCTTTATTTAGCATAGGTACCTGTCAATAACAGTTTTACTTAAAGCCTCCACTTATGCCTCTTCCATGGCACAAAGCAGTGGATGGTTATTCATACGCGAATAGTCATTAACTTGAGCTACTTTTGTTTCAGCCACATCTCGAGTAAATACACCGCATACGCCTTTACCTCGGGTATGAACATGCAACATGATGCGAGTTGCTTTTTCTCGATTCATCTTAAAAAAGCTCTCTAAAATATGCACCACAAATTCCATAGGAGTGTAATCATCATTCAATATTACTACTTTGTACATCGGAGGTTGCTTGATCTTCGGTTTCGCCTCTTGTACAACCAGTTCGTCATCGTGGCGTATTTCTTCTTGATCAGACATACTCGTTAGGTAAAGCTATTAAATTAATATTATATACAGCACTATTTTGCAGCCTAGTTACAATATCTAAAACGCACCATTTGGCCTACTGAAAGATAGTGTGCATTACAAGGTAAGATTGGTGCATACAGAGTAAGTTTCAAGTATTTTCAAGATATTAAGTTAATAATATCCAGTAACTCAATGAATTATATACTATTATTTAATATTCTATAAAATTATCCAAATTGCAAGCTACATCAATTTTTATCTATTCACTCAGTTAGTTATTCATCCTCTAATTATAATAAACACATAGCAAAATTATGAAATGGGAACCTCATATTACTGTCGCTGCAATCATCGAGCGAGAAGATACATTCCTCCTTGTAGAAGAAATGGTTGAAGGTACCGCAGTATTCAATCAACCTGCAGGACATTGGGAGCCGGGTGAAACCTTAATCGAAGCCGCTCAACGCGAAACCCTTGAAGAAACGGGTTGGGAGTTTTACCCCACCGCTCTGGTTGGCATCTATCAGTGGCAGCACCCTCGAAAAAACGAAACCTTCCTGCGATTCTCTTTTTGTGGGAACTGTAGCGAACAACAAATCTCTACTGAACTCGATGATGGCATTTTAAATGCAAACTGGCATCACAAAGATAAAATACTTGCCTTACCAGAGACAAAAATCCGTAGCACGCTGGTTACCGAGAGCATAAAAGATTATTTAGCAGGCAAGCGTAATGATTTAAATATGATGCGCGATATTCATCAACACTGGTGATTTTCACTATCCTCGAGAAACTTTGGTGTTTTTCCAAGTTAAGAATTAAAAATATTGAAATACGCAATGCTTGTATCTGCACCTAAGTATTTTAAAATTTTTTGAATGCGTATCGGCTCAAATTAGAGTTTCATTAATCTATGACTAGCAAGATTGTTATCGGCATGTCTGGAGGTGTTGACTCTTCAGTAGCCGCATATTTATTAGTTGAGCAAGGCTTCGAAGTAGAAGGCTTGTTCATGAAAAATTGGGAAGAAGACGATGATGAAGAATATTGTTCTGCATCCGTAGATCTTGCTGATGCACAAAAAATCTGTGACCAAATTAAAATACCACTACATACTGTTAACTTCTCTAGTGAATATTGGGACCGTGTATTTGAATATTTTCTAAACGAATACAAAGCTGGGCGTACACCAAACCCCGATATTATTTGCAATAAAGAAATTAAATTCCGTGCATTTCTAGATCATGCACTTACTTTAGATGCTGACTATATTGCGACAGGACATTATGCGAAGTGTGTAATTAATGACGATGAAGCCAGTCTGTACAAAGGATTAGACAAAAATAAAGACCAAAGTTATTTTTTGCATACTTTAGACCAACAACAGTTATCAAAATCACTGTTTCCAATAGGTGAACTGGAAAAATCTGAAGTTCGCAATATTGCCAAACAACATAACTTCGAAACATTCGATAAAAAAGATAGTACCGGTATCTGCTTTATTGGCGAACGTAAGTTTAGAGAATTCTTAAAAAAATACATCCCTTCGCAACATGGTGAAATTAGAACATTAGATGAAGAGAAAATTGGTGAACATGAAGGAGTGATGTTTTACACCATCGGTCAACGCCAGGGGTTAGGTATAGGTGGGCAGCGCGCACATTCGGAGGAACCATGGTATGTAACACATAAAAATATTGATACGAATTGTCTTTATGTAGCACAAGGCCATGAGCATGAATCTTTATATCACTCTAAACTAGTAACACAAGATTTTCACTGGATAGCAGGGACACTTCCTGCTTCTTTAAATAATTTATCTGCCAAAACTCGTTATCGACAAAATGACCAAGCATGTTCAATAAATCTAATCACCGATAAAAAATTTGAAGTATCCTTTAGTGAACCACAATGGGCCATCACACCAGGGCAAAGCGTTGTACTTTATCAAGGTGATAAATGCTTAGGTGGTGCTATTATTGAAGAACGCTATAAATAGATCGGTTTAAATTACATGTTCAATGTATCGAAAGATCAAACCATTGCACTCGCGGGCTTATATCAGTCATTAGCGCTAGTGCAAAATATTGCATGGGATGGAGATTCCGATCACTCCTGTATGGTGCCAACCATTGAGAGCATATTAAAACTAGATGCAACCCAATTTATCGATGTATATGGGTCAATAAATAATCTTCAATTAGGCATACAAACACTCAAATCAGCATTACAAAATAAAAACGAAAAACATGCTGTAGAACGTACGCGTTACGCAATCAATCTCATGTATCTTGCTTCTAAGTTAGAAGAAAATAAGCAAGCGCTGTCTTCACTTGGTGGTCAAATTGAGCGTATTTGCAATTTATACGAATCAAAAAACCTATCATTCGATGAAATGTCTATAGATTTAGGCAGCCTTTATCGAGAATGCATTAGCCCACTCGGACCTAAAATCATCATCGAAGGTGATCCGGTGTATTTAAAGGTAGATCAAAATGCTAGCAAAATTCGTGCATTGCTCTTAGCTGGCATCCGTGCCATTGTTCTGTGGAGACAAGCCAACGGTAAGCGGTGGACCTTGTTACTAGGCAGAAAATCACTTTTGAACAATATATTAGCCTTAGAACAGGCTATTTAGCGTCAATAAACACTAATATCCAGCCTGATTTACCACTTACAGGCAGTTACTCTGAAAGTGGATTTGTCCGACAATCACAGTCCCTTGGGACGCGAAATTAGATAAAATGCGCGTCGTTCTTTGCTTCCCACCTGCACGATAGAGAGGTTTTATAACTAAATGAGTTTGTATGCTGATTATTTAAAAGAAATTGAGCTTCGAGAAAAGGAACTTGGTTTACACCCTAAGCCCATCGATAGCGCTGATTTACTGGCAGAGATTATTGAGCAGATTAAAGACCCTGCCCACGAACATCGTGCAGACTCGCTCAAGTATTTTATTTATAACACACTGCCGGGCACCACGAGTGCGGCCGGTGTGAAAGCAAAATTTCTCAAACAAATCATCCTCGGTGAAGAATCTGTCGAAGATATAACGCCTGAGTTTGCCTTCGAACTGCTTTCGCACATGAAGGGAGGCCCTTCGGTTGAGGTGCTGCTTGATCTCGCCCTCGACGATAACAATGACGTAGCGGAACCGGCCATAGCGGTGTTAAAAACACAGGTATTTCTTTATGAAGCCGATACCGAACGACTCGAGAATGCATACAAAGCTGGCAATACACGCGTAAAAGAACTTCTTGAAAGTTACGCCAAGGCAGAGTTCTTTACTCAACTGCCCGAGATCGATGAAGAAATTAAGTTAGTCACCTATATTGCTGGTGTGGGTGACATCTCTACAGATTTACTCTCGCCAGGTCACCAAGCACACTCTCGCTCGGATCGTGAACTACACGGTCAGTGCATGATTACACCCGAGGCACAACAAGAAATTCTAGACTTACAAAAACAACACCCAGATAAAAGAGTGATGCTTATCGCCGAGAAAGGCACCATGGGTGTAGGTTCCTCGCGGATGTCTGGTGTAAACAACGTTGCTCTTTGGGCCGGCATACCTGCCAGCCCATACGTGCCCTTTGTCAACATTGCACCGGTTGTTGCAGGCACGAATGGAATTGCACCGATCTTTTTAACCACTGTCGATGTGACCGGTGGTATTGGTTTGGATCTTCAAAACTGGGTTATAAAAGTGGGTGCTGACGGTAACCCAGAACTCGATGAAAATGGAGAACCCATCCTTGAGCAAACCTTCTCGGTGGATACCGGCACGGTTTTAACCATCAACACAAAAGAGAAGAAGCTCTACAAAGACGGCAAGGAAGTGGTTGATGTTGCCAAAGCATTTACACCACAGAAAATAGAATTTATGCGAGCCGGTGGCTCTTACGCAATTGTGTTCGGCAAGAAGCTGCAAAACTTCGCTGCTAAAACACTTGGTGTTGAAGCAACACCGGTATTTGCGCCATCGAAAGAAATCTCACATGAGGGTCAAGGCCTCACTGCGGTAGAAAAAATATTTAATCGCAATGCAGTTGGCGCTACCTCAAAAAATAATCTATATGCAGGTTCGGATGTGCGCGTTAAAGTAAACATCGTGGGCTCACAAGACACTACTGGTCTGATGACTTCGCAGGAACTTGAAGCCATGGCTGCTACAGTCATCTCACCTAGCGTTGACGGTGCCTATCAATCCGGTTGTCACACTGCTTCAGTATGGGACAAGAAAGCCCAAACGAATATTCCAAAGCTGATGAAATTTATGAACGACTTTGGTCTGATCACGGCACGTGATCCCAAAGGTGTCTACCATTCAATGACAGATGTGATTCATAAAGTACTTAATGACATTACAGTAGACGATCGTGCCATTATCATAGGTGGTGATTCACACACACGTATGTCAAAAGGCGTCGCGTTCGGCGCCGACTCCGGCACCGTTGCATTGGCGTTGGCTACCGGTGAAGCTACCATGCCGATACCGGACTCCGTTAAAGTCACCTTCAAAGGTGAAATGAAAAGTTACATGGACTTTCGCGATATCGTGCATGCAACGCAGATGCAAATGCTCGAAGAGTTTGGTGGCGAAAATGTATTCCAAGGACGTGTGATTGAGGTTCATATCGGCACTTTACTTGCTGATCAGGCATTCACCTTTACCGATTGGACCGCAGAGATGAAAGCCAAGGCATCCATTTGTATTTCCGAAGACGAAACATTAATTGAGTCATTGGAAATCGCAAAGAGTCGCATTCAAGTGATGATCGACAAAGGTATGGATAACCAAGTAGGAACGCTGGCAGGTTTAATTAAATTAGCCAACGACCGTATCGAAGGCATCAAGTCTGGCGAGCAACCTACTTTAAAGCCTGACAATAATGCCAAGTACTATGCAGAGGTTGTCATTGACCTAGATAAAATTGACGAGCCGATGATCGCCGACCCTGATATAGAAAACAACGATATCTCTAAACGATATACGCATGATGTTATTCGCCCACTCTCATACTATAAAAACAAGCCAGTCGACTTAGGTTTTGTCGGTTCTTGTATGATTCATAAAGGTGATATGCAAATCATCGCGCAAATGTTACGTAATATAGAAAAGCAACAAGGCAAGGTAGAATATAATGCGCCACTTGTGGTTGCCCCACCGACGTACAATATTGTTGACGAACTCAAGGCCGAAGGTGATTGGGAAATTTTGCAAAAATATTCTGGCTTTGTTTTTGACGACGATAACCCCAAAGCTGACGCACGCACCAAGTACGATAATGTTTTATATCTGGAACGCCCTGGGTGTAACTTATGCATGGGTAATCAGGAAAAAGCAGAACCAGGTGACACCGTTCTTGCTACATCAACACGACTTTTCCAAGGTCGTGTAGTGGGTGATGCTGAAGACAAAAAAGGCGAATCACTATTAGCTTCTACTCCACTTGTAGTGCTATCAACCATACTCGGCCGCTTCCCAACACTTGAAGAGTATAAAGATGCAGTAACGGGAATAAATCTGACTGATTTCGAGCCACCCAAAAAAGAACTCAGTAGTGAGCCATCCGTTCAACCTATCAAAAGAATTGCTATCGGCCAATAATGAGCACATGGATGTGCGAATAAGAGTCGCATCTTGGATGATGCTTTCAGGTTGAATCTTTGCTTTATGGCTGCTTACGGCCAATAGCGAGCATTTAGAGTGAGCAATTAACTCCACCTGAATAACATGGTAGCATTCTCCATTACGTGCTTAGACAATTGGCTGCGTAAACTCTTTACACCAACAACAAAAGCCCTTGCGGTTATATACTGCAAGGGCTTTTTTATGTTTCAAAAAAACTAAATGCGGTCTAATAACTTAATTCTTGGATGTATTTTTGCAATGTTGGCAGAGCTATGCTTTGTAGGTATGGGCTCGTTAGTTAAGTTACTTTCAGAAAACCTACCTAGCCAAAACGTTTTATTTTTTAGAAATTTATTTGGCCTATTAGTACTCTCGCCTCTTATATTTAAATTAGGCGTAACGAACCTTAGAACCTATAACCTAAAGTGGCACTTTTTACGCTCTCTATCAGGCGTTTCAGCAATGTATTGTTTCTTTTACGCATTATCTGAACTTCCATTAGCAGATGCCATGTTATTAAAAATTAGCGCACCATTGTTCATACCGATTATTGCTTTCGTATGGTTAAGTGAGCATATTTCCCTACGCGCTATTATGGCGATACTGATAGGATTTCTTGGTGTAATACTGGTACTTAAACCAACTGGAACAATTCATATTGCATCTCTTGCAGGTTTAATGGGTGGGGCGCTCGCTGCACTTGCAAAAGTCACCATACGACATATGTCTACTACAGAACCTACAAGCCGTATTGTATTTTACTTTGGTCTTATAAGTTTAACAGTCTCAGCTATACCAATGGTTTGGTATTGGCAAAACCCTGATCTTACAGAGTGGATGTTATTACTATTACTCGGAGCATTTGGCACTTTTGGACAGCTATTCTTAACTAAAGCTTATTTTTTTGCGCCAGCAAGTCGCATTGCTCCCTTTACTTACTCATCTATTTTATTCGCAGGCATTATCGGTTGGATGTTTTGGGGTGAAATCGTTACCTTAATTACAATTTCTGGAGCACTATTGATAATTATTGCGGGAATTATCATTTTACGCGAGAAACAAATTAAACAGCAGCCAGAGGAAACGCTAACAGAAACTGTCCCATAAGGATTATCTAAGTGTAATAAATTGAGCAGTTTATTGAAACTGGCTATAAAAATAAGCTTTTCTCTCCCGTAACCAAGTGAGTGAACATATGAATATTACATCAAATTAATTTCTTATTTCCTCTTATGTCAATATTGTAACGACAAAATTTATCTTCTGGGTATTTGCTACATACATTGCTTTACCTTCAGCCTCAATGCATTTGTGAATTTTATACACTCCCCATCATCCATAGTGT
>CAJICL010000142.1_pt1 | contig 13141 bp, 16 predicted proteins | sample 9199671 | NCBI WGS metagenome assembly CAJICL01 (sample SAMEA7708341, study PRJEB35096) | sediment metagenome | biome: marine neritic benthic zone biome [ENVO:01000025]; feature: sediment [ENVO:00002007]; material: shallow marine sediment [ENVO:03000034] sea grass bed [ENVO_01000059] ... | reverse complement strand
TCTGTGCGAAAACAATAGTGATCCTCGAATTGAATTAGTGTTTAACGATGCAATTAAATGGGTGCAAGACGCAAAAAATGAATCCCTTGATCTGATAATTGTAGATAGCACAGACCCTATTGGGCCAGCAGAAGGGTTATTCTCCACACCTTTTTATAGAAATTGCTTACGCATACTTAAACATGATGGACTCTTAGTTCAGCAAAGCGAATCACCCTTAGTGCATCTAGAAAGCATTATTAAACCTATGCATCACTGCATGCAACAAGCAGGCTTTAATAAAACTCAGATTTTGCATTTTCCTATCGCGACATATCCAAGCGGGTGGTGGAGTGCAACCATTGCCAGCAAGACTGACTCAATTAATTTTGCACGCGAGCAAAACTCTAAAGCTTTAGACTTTGACACTCAATACTACAACCATGCTATGCACTTAGCTTGTTTTGCATCACCACGGTTTGTATTAAAACAACTAAGCTAAAAAGAATATCTGCATTTCGCCATTTTTTTGCTACTGCAAAACCGATATACAATATTTCCATATACATAAAAAAAGCGCCCCACTAGGAGGCGCTTAAAGGTTGTGTCTGAAGTATAACGCTTACTTAGAAAACCAACTATTAAAGTCATCTAAGCTCACGTTTAGGAGGAGTATCTATTCAGTCACAAATTCAGGATAGGCTTCCATTCCACATTCTGTAATATCCGCACCTTCCATCTCTTCTTCTTCGCTGATACGAATTCCCATAACCATCTTGAGAACGCCCCAGACAATGAAGCTGGTTACGAATACCCAAACAAATATGGTTGCAGCACCGATAAGCTGACCAGAGAATGATGAACCATCGTTTGTAACTGGCACTAGCAACAATCCCAATAAACCAACTACACCGTGTACGGAAATTGCACCTACAGGGTCATCAATTTTCATTTTATCTAGCATAAGTATGCTAAAGACAACCAGTATGCCACCAAGACCACCGAAAATTGTAGCCTGTAGTGCCGTTGGAGTAGATGGTTCTGCAGTGATCGCTACCAAGCCTGCAAGCGCGCCATTTAGAGCCATGGTTAAATCCGCTTTACCAAACATCAAACGTGCAAGGATCAATGCTGCAATTAAACCACCTGCTGCAGCGGCATTTGTATTCATAAATACAACTGCAACTGAATTTGCACTTTCAACACTCGCGGTAGCTAATACTGAACCACCATTAAAACCAAACCACCCTAACCATAGAATGAAGGTCCCTAATGTTGCTAAAGGTAGATTTGCACCGGGTAGCGCAACCGACTTTCCATCTTTTGTATACTTACCCTTTCGAGCCCCAAGCAATAGAACACCGGCTAACGCTGCGCTAGCACCTGCCATATGCACAATTCCTGAGCCTGCAAAATCAGAAAACCCAAGATCACCTAGCGTATACATACCAAATACCGATACACCGCCCCAAGTCCAACTCCCTTCCATTGGATAAATAAATGCAGTCAAGAAAACTGCGAATACCAAAAACGTCCATAACTTCATTCTCTCTGCTACCGCGCCTGAAACAATTGACATGGCTGTCGCTACAAATACAACTTGAAAGAAAAAGTCCGCAGAAGGCGCATAGGTTGCTGGCTCTTCTGCACCTGCAACACCATCACCAATGATGCCACTCAAAAACATTGTGAAATCACCGCCGCCATACATTATTGAGTAACCGCATACCATGTACATGGTGCAAGCAACTGCATATAGGGCAATGTTTTTTGTTAAAATCTCAGTTGTGTTCTTAGCACGGACCAAGCCTGCTTCTAACATGGAAAAGCCAGCGGCCATCCACATAACTAATGCACCCATCACCAGAAAATAAAAGGTGTCTAGTGCATATTGCAATTCAAATATATTGTTTTCCACGATTCCCTCCTAATTTTAGGAATTCATTTTTTATATAAATACTTAGAGAGCGTCTGAGCCAGTTTCACCAGTTCGTATTCGCACTGCCTGCTCAAGTGAGGAAACAAAAATCTTTCCGTCTCCAATTTTTCCTGTATTCGCTGCTTTACTAATGGCTTCTATTACGGAATCTAAAAGTCCACTATCAATAGCGATCTCAAGTTTCACTTTTGGCAAAAAGTCAACTACATACTCTGCCCCACGATATAACTCGGTATGACCTTTCTGCCTGCCAAATCCTTTAACTTCTGTAGCAGTAACACCCGCTACACCAATTTCAGATAAAGCTTCGCGTACATCATCAAGCTTAAAAGGCTTAATTATTGCTGTAACAAGCTTCATAGCTATTCTCCTGTGTTTGGTTTAATTATTTTAATGTTGTGAATAACCGTGCCGAGTTCACGACACGGTTATATTTTTTAAATTACTTAGCTGCCCCAGCTCATGATGTCAAAGCTGCGGTGAATGCCCACATAGGCAGAGGTTTCATCCCCATCACCTGGGCTTCCGCCATCACTGGTTAAACCTGCTGGATCATCATCAAGATCGGTATGCACCACGGCAGCGGTTACATCAAAACCAGCTACTTCAAAGCCATAACCCAATTCAAAGTATTCACCTAACTGATCATCTGCATCATCACCAAATGCACCATAGGTTAAATACACACCATTCCAGCCTACGGTTGCAGCAAGAAAGTCGTATTCATCGCCTTCGATATTGCCGTTATCGTCAACAAAGTCGCCATTGTATTCACCTGTGGTGTATTCAAGATCTAATGACCAAAGATCATTCGACCAACCAGCATAAAAGTTTGCTTCGTTGTATTCATTATCAAAGCTGTCTGAATATTGATAACTCGTACCACCCGCACCAAGATAAAATCCATTTGAAAACTCATGCACATAACCGGCATACAAGTCGTATTCAACACCATCATCTACATCGGCAATCCAAGTTCCTGCATAAAAGCCACCCACTTCCAAATCGATGCCACCGTTACCCGATGCCGTGTCGTTTTGAACAATGCCTCTAAAAATGTACTCAGACAGGATTCCTGCATTGCCCGAGAGTGTTGCTTCGGCAGATGCAGTCGTAGACAGCACCATAGTGCTTGTAGCTAAAACAGCTGCCATTGACAGGTGCTGTAGTTTTTTACTCATTATAAGTTTCCTCCCTTTAAAAAAGGTGTTGTTAATATTTCAGTTTTACTAATGCATACCACGTGCCAACTTTTTAATTTAAATAAAACAATGAGTTACTAAATTTATTCTGAAATGCACCAAATCGATGCACTACTTGTATGCACGATTGCACTAAAGTGGTGCGCTAAAGTAATAGACAAAATTTCACTAATATTTCGTTAAACTACTCGCCACAATGCGGGAGCAAATAAAATGAAGATTGATACTGATGGGTTGGATAAAACAATAAGCGAGATCGTGCGCAAAATTAGCGCGGCGGTACCAGAAGACTTAAAAACGGCCAAAGAAGGCTTAGAAAAAAATGCACGCGCAACCGTTGAAGGTGCTTTTCAACGTCTAGACTTAGTCACTCGTGAAGAGTTTGATGTGCAGGTAATGCTGTTATCAAAAAGCCAACAACGCGTAAAAGAATTAGAGCAACGAATTAATGAGCTAGAAGAGGTAATAAATAAAAAGTAAATTTTATGATTCATTAAACGCTCATTACAAAAATAATTTCTCATGAGTCTTGCTACTGTCTATTCTCGCGCACAGACTGGCATGGACGCACCTTTAGTTACCGTAGAAGTAGACCTTTCAAATGGTTTACCAGGTTTATCTATTGTCGGTTTACCTGAAGCTGCGGTAAAAGAAAGCAAAGACCGGGTACGTGCCGCATTACTTAATTCAAGCTTTGATTTTCCTACACGGCGCATCACCGTAAATCTTGCACCTGCTGATTTGCCCAAAGAAGGTGGAAGATTTGACTTACCAATAGCATTGGGGATCTTAGCTGCATCCAAACAATTACCCCAGGAAACCATAAGGTCGTATGAATTTTTAGGTGAATTAAGTTTAAGCGGAGAACTTCGTGCAGTTCACGGCGTGTTACCAGCTGCAGTGGCAAGTGGCAAACAACAACGTTCGATTGTGGTGCCAATAAATAACGGTAATGAAGCCACGCTCGCAAAACAAACTACCGTCTATGCCAGCAACAGCTTATTAAATCTTTATGCACATTTATCAGGACAAGAGCCAATAAGTGCGTATAAAAATAGCGTTCAGCCTAAGCAAAACATTGAGACATTAGATCTTCAAGATGTGCGCGGTCAACATCGCGCTCGACGTGCTTTAGAGGTTGCAGCAGCAGGGTCACATAATATGTTAATGGTCGGATCACCAGGAAGTGGTAAAACCATGTTGGCGAGTCGTCTACCAGGTATTTTACCCCCACTAGTAGAAACAGAGGCTATAGAATCTGCCACGCTTTACTCAATTAGTCACGGTGGTTTTTCTCAAGAACAATGGGGAATAAGACCGTTTCGTGCCCCACACCATACCGCATCCGGTGTCGCTCTTGTGGGTGGTGGCTCTTACCCTATGCCAGGAGAAATTTCTTTAGCCCACCATGGCGTGTTATTTTTAGATGAACTTACCGAATTTGACCGACACGTTTTAGAAGTACTTCGTGAACCTTTGGAAACAGGTAACATTGCGATTTCACGTGCTGCAAGGCAAGTGCAATTCCCGGCACGATTTCAGCTAGTAGCGGCAATGAATCCATGTCCGCAGGGATGTGACATAGATGCAAATGGCAACTGTGCATGCACACCAGAACAAATTCGTCGTTACCGAGGCCGCATCTCAGCACCCTTGCTTGACCGTATTGATATTCATATTGATGTGCCACGCGTGCACAAAGACCAACTTAAGCAAAGCTCAGCAAATAACAGCGAACCGAGTAGCATTGTGCAAGCGAGAGTATGCGCAGCAAGAGAGTTGCAAATGAGTCGGCAACATAAACCCAATGCGTATATGACCAATAAAGAAATAGAAAAGTCTTGTGCTCTTAATAAAGATTGCGACAAGTTAATGGACAAAGCATTTGAGCAATTAGGCTTATCCGCGCGAGGCTACCACCGTACCCTTAAGCTCGCACGAACCATAGCAGACTTGGCTGCTTCTGATTCAATCGAAACTAACCACCTAAGCGAGGCGATTAGTTATCGACAATATGACCGCCTACTAAACAAGTAGGCTTTAGGATTGTTAGTCTACTGTACTGATTCCAGCATGTAATCAACGACTTTCTTAATTTCGTCATCGGAATAGTCTGCTCGACCACCCTTAGCTGGCATAGCACCTATACCATTAATCGCGCTTGAGTAAAGCGCATCAGCGCCTTTCGAAACTCGTGCAGTCCATCCAGCTTTGTCGCCGATTTTTGGTGCATTAAGAACACCAGAATCATGGCATGCAGCACATGCAGTGTAGAGATCTTCTGCACTTTTACTTGCAGATGCTACAGTGTTATCTGTACTTGCATCAGCAGAAGCATCACTTGCATTCACTGGGGTCATACCTGCAACAGCCAACTCGCCAACAGGTTTTATACGATCTTCGATATTGCCTTGCACTAAACTATCTTGTGAATAGTCAGAACCTGGCATAAGAATATTAGCGATAACGATTATGACTATGGTGAATGCTATAAGCACACCGATAATGGTCATCATTGTCGTTGCAAACTGCTTGTCGTTCACACAAACTCCTAATTTGTAGTTAATTCCTATCCTAAGCGTGGCGAATTATAGTGAATGAATGATATGAAACCAAATACCCACAGCAGCTATATACACGGTTATATCTGTAGGTAGAAAAACCATCTTTACCGCTTACGACCTATATATCATTATCTGGACACATCATGCCTTTCCCAGCTAGCCCAGACCCACATGCCATAGGCATCTTGATACTGACCATAATCGCCTTAATTCTATTTACACGTGAAAATATACCTCTTGAGACCTCTAGCCTATTAGTCATAGCAATTTTGGCAGTTGGATTCGAATTATTCCCTTACCAAGTAGAAGGAGACAACTTCCACCCCATTGACCTATTCTCCGGCTTTGGACACGAGGCATTAATCGCGGTGTGTGCATTGATGATTGCCGGACAGGCATTAGTTCGTACCGGTGCACTCGAGCCTATAGGTCGTTCGCTTGCGAAACTCTGGCGAATCAGCCCATTGTTATCTTTGTTATTAACCTTAGTGATAGGCGCCGTGCTCAGCGCATTTATAAATAACACCCCCGTAGTTGTACTCCTTCTTCCAATTTTAATAAGTGTTTCACTACGCACCAATCGTTCACCTTCAGGCGTATTAATGCCAATGGGTTTTGCTACATTAGTTGGGGGCATGTGCACCACTATTGGTACTTCTACAAACTTATTAGTGGTATCCGTTGCAGCAGATATGGGGGTGGAAAAGTTTTCCATGTTTGATTTCTTACTGCCCGCAAGTATAGCGTCAGTGATTGGAATCGCTTATTTATGGCTCGTAGCGCCTCTCATAGTATCGGAACGCGGCACACCTTTATCAGATAGCTCACCGCGCGTTTTCCTCGCTCAGTTACACATTCCTGAAGAAAGTCGTGCAATTGGTAAAACCCTGGCACAAATTTTAAAACTTACCAACGGCACAATGAAAGTTGAACGCATTCAACGCGGTGAAGATACTCAACTTTCTCTATTGCCAGATGTAGAAATTAAAGCAGGTGATCGTTTATTTGTCCGCGACACACCTAAAGAATTAAAAGAATACGAAGAAGTTCTCGGCGCGACACTCTATTCAGAAAACAATGAGGTGGTAGAAGAAAGCGATTTAAAGCCAACTTCACAACAACAATTAGCAGAAATTGTAGTGTCACAGGGTTCACCATTAGAAAACTCCACGCTTACTCGGTTGCGCTTTCGTGATCGTTATCAGCTCATTCCACTTGCACTGCATCATGCCGGCACCACCATCGATACACTGCATTCAGGTGTGCGTGAAGTGTGGTTACGCACAGGAGACATAATTTTAGTACAAGGTAAAGCCGAAGCCTTGAAAAAATTGAAACAAAGCGGTGAGCTATTAGTACTAGATTCCACAGAAGACTTACCACATTCCTCAAAAGCTCCTTTAGCATTATGGATTATGATCGCTATTGTTGCGCTGGCTGCGCTTGGTATTCTACCCATAGCCATTAGTGCAGTTTGTGGAGTGTTGCTTCTAATTGTTACTGGCTGTTTAAACTGGAGCGATGCCACTCAAGCATTAAGCACACCCATTATTCTCATTGTAGTAGCCAGTTTAGCCATGGGCGCCGCATTGCTGATAACCGGTGGCACTGAATACATGGCGAGTGTATTTCTTTATCTCACCGCAGGTGCGAGCGCGCCAATTGTAATAAGCGGCTTAATGTTATTAATGGCATTACTCACTAACATTGTATCTAACAACGCTGCAGCAGTAATCGGTACACCAGTTGCTGTTAGCATTGCTCAACAGCTTAACGAACCTGCCGCACCTTTTATTTTAGCAGTGCTCTTTGGTGCCAATATGAGTTACATCACGCCTATGGCTTACAAGACTAATTTGTTAGTTATGAATGCAGGTGGATATAAATTTATGGATTTTGTAAAAGTAGGCACACCACTAACCATTATCATGTGGCTAAGTTATTCGTGGCTACTTCCGTGGATATATGATTTATAAAAAACTGCTGAGTAGCAAAAGCATTAAAAATGCATAATATTATTTTCAGTGGACCTAAAAACCAGGTGTACAAATATTGGAATGTATTAATATTAGCTAGATAATTCCTACTTACGCTCAAAATTAAGCGCCTAATCTTAATTTAAATACTAAGATATTTTTATAACAGACTGAATTTTTGTGATATTTAATTTATAAGCTAGAAAATAATTATTTTGTAATCAATGTCTCTTAATTTTTTTACTTTTCTCTATACGCTTTTCCTGTCATTTTAAAACTTTTTGTAAGAATACTTTAATTTTTCTATGGCTAAATAATAACTAGTCAGATGATGGCATTTGATAAGAGGGAGGTCAGAGATTATGAATAATAAAAATTCTACTAAAGTTAGTGAACGCACCGAATCAGGTATTGAAAAAATTAGTCGTGTTTCTATAAACTCTAAAATAAAGAAAACGCACGATCGGGCTGCTGTTTTTATAGAAGAACTAAAGAATCAAGATCAGTATAACCGTACAAGTTAGTGTTTTAGTAGACCATACCCAAACACATTCCTTCTTTTATATTATGGATTTCAAAATATCTGCTTTGTTCTATAGCAGATGTTCATTATTGAGAATAGAACGGGTTTAATAATTACTTCACATTATTGGAATAGTCTACTCACAGAACATGAGAGCAGGATACAATTATGAAAACGTTTAAAGTATTCGATGTGTTTGTTGTTGGGATGTTCGTATTCGGGCTAGCATATGCCTTATCTTATCGACTTTCTCATCAAGAAACCCCGATAGCAAATAACATCATAGAAGTAACGCCGCAAAAAGACCAACTAATTTAGTCTGCTAGCTAAATTAAGTATTCTACAACTATCAGTAAATTATATGACCACGTTATTTCGTTGTTGGTCATGTATTTATTATATTAGAAAATAATTAATGGATTTTTACTGATCGCAACCATAACGATATAAGCAAATGTTAGTAACGCCAGCATCCCTGAAATAATTCGGATTTGTTTGGTCTTACCTCTCTTTAGCGCTACCGTCCCTAAAATAATATATAACAACAACGCTGCAATCTTTGCATTGATCCACGTAGTTGGTCCCGGATATTGTAGTGTTATCATCACCAAAGCAATGGCGGAAACTAGTAAAACAGTATCATTGATATGTGGTGCTATTCTTATCCATCGCCGTTGTAGTATTGCTGAGGCTTGAATCATCCAAATGCCACGGATAATGAAGCCAGCAATCGAAATGAATGCAGTAGCAAGGTGAATGAATTTTAAAATAATATAGCCAGACATTTACTCAAATCCAATTTATATATTCATTGCTATAAAAGGTGTTGGGAGCCTGCTTTTGGTCGTTAACTGTCATTCATCCTGTATAATTTAACCTTTATGCTATCTTACTTTAGGTAATATCGCTGTTTACTATAAAATTAAATGTACATTTAAGTAAGGTATTCAATATTAGATGCTTACATTTCTCCGTACATTTCTTTTCTCACTGCTTTGTCTTAGCTTGCTTTTTGCCTGCTCGCATTCACCGAAACATAATGAAGCTGCGATAAAAAAACACACTAAGGCTGCCACTCATTCCCCAAAAAAACTACATAAGGGAGAACGAATTGCAGGTATCGCACATTCTTTACTGGGCAGCCCATACAAGTATGGCGGGGCATCCCCAAAAGGTTTCGACTGCAGTGGCTTAGTATATTACACACACGGAAAATTAGGCATTCGTACACCACGTACATCGTTGCAACAATATAAAACTGCAGTAAATATCAAACTTAATGAATTGCATTCTGGTGATTTAGTATTTTTTACTTTGAATAAAACTACTGTTTCGCATGTTGGCATATACATTGGTAATGGTAGATTTATACACGCGCCAAAAAGCGGTAAACGCGTAACAATGAATAATATAAATGATGACTATTGGTTACCTAGAATTGTAAGTGCTGGACGATTACATTAAGACATACTCCTCCCATCACCCTGACCCTCCCTCTTATCTCATTCGAGGCTATACTCATCCTATATCTTTACTAAGATGATTTAACCTTTAACATGGAAGTAGCAAGGTAAAGTAAAATGGACGAGGAAGTTAAGCGCACGGTAAAAAAGATTTTTAATAATCTTAGGCATAAACAACCGAAGATGGATTCTCGAAGAAGCGACCGAGTTGATGTCGAGAAATTAATTCGCGACTACCACGAACTCGATCCTAATATCCTCAGTAAAGAATAAGCTTATGCTTATTCAGATTCCTCTTCAGTAGAATTTGCGGCAGCAACTGAGCTTGCTTCGAGTTGCGCCAAATAATCTATAACTTGTAAAAGATTTTCATGCCCGCCAGCATCACTTGCCGTGGTGCGGTATTTACCGTTTACGATTACTGTAGGTACAGAACTTGACCCATATTGACGAACTAATTGACCAGAACGGTTAATCTTAGTTTCTACATACAATGAATCATATGCGCTTTTGAACTTTTCAACATCTACATCATGTTGTGATAAGAAACGTGTCATAGACTCCACATCGCGCAATCTTCTACCTTGAACATGAATAGCTTCGAAAAAGATCGGATGAATCCTTTCTAATTCACCCATGGTTTCTAATGCGTAATATGCACGAGCATGAGCTAACCAACTTCGGTTGAGCACTGCAGGCATACGAACAAAACTGATATTGTCAGCTTTGGTTTCATTCCACTCAGAAATAAAAGGCTCTAGTTGAAAACAATGTGGGCAGCCATACCAAAATAATTCCAGTACCTCTATCTTGCCATCTTCAACATCCGTCTCAACTGCAGGAGTAATGCGATGGAAATGTTTACCTTCCTGAAAATTCGCTACGCTTTCATGATCATGACCATCTTCAGCACAGGCCGTTGCTAACCATACTGAAAACATAAGCGCAGCTAGAAAACTTGTAAAAATACCCTGTAGATTGTGCATATTCATATTTTTATTTACGCAAGTTTAGGTTACCACTATAGACCCAGAAGAAATTCAGTAGTTCGGTCTTTATTAAGCAACAAACTACCGTTAATCAACTAAATTTATCCCGAATGCGGGAACTTCTTTCAGAATCTCATTGCAAACCTGCAATATATTCTGCGACAGCATCAATTTCAGTATCACTTAAATATGTAGCAATATCTTTCATCATGTTCAAATTATCATCAGGCTGATACCTGGCACCACTACGATAGGATCTTAACTGTGCTGCAGTATAAACCGCATGTTGACCCGCTAAATGAGGAAATTTTGCAGGATCATTTCCAACACCATCAGGAGCATGACAGGACATACAGGCAGGTACACCGGTTTGAGCATTACCACCACGGTAAATTCGCTCCCCGATCGCAAGTAGCTTTTCACCCTGAAATTCTTTATCTGGATCTGCTTGACCCGGATTAGAAGTTTGACTTGCATAATAGGCCGCTAAATCTTCAATATCCTGCTCAGAAAGATTTGCAGCTTGTGGATTCATCAAGGTATTCACACGTACTTTATCTTTGAAAAGGTGTAATTGACCTATCAAATATTTTTCGCCTTGCCCGGCTAACTTAGGCCATGCTGGATTGGCACTCACACCACCTACGCCGTGACATGCAGCACATGGCTCAGACTTTTGCTTGCCAGCTTCTATATCACCCGCTGCGTGTACACCAGTGACATAAAATCCTGCAACATAAATTAAAATTGCGATAAGCCAACACTGTTTTCTCTTCATGTATAGAATCCTTACTACAGAGTATAAATATTGATAACGAGGTTTTTACTAAACTATATCTATCGCTCAAGATTAATTGAACTAGAGCTACTCAAAACCGCTCACTGGTATAGCATATAGCACTTGTGGCCGCAAAACTGCCAAACCATTAGATCTATTACCTAACCATAAAACTCGCTGATAATGAACTGAGTTTCAGTATGCGCAATTGTTCAGCTCAAACACGCTAAAATCTATCTTACTTACTGAATATCCACCCATATAGGCCCATAGATGACTACCCTGCTTTCAAAAGCACAATTTCTGCGCAGCGCTTCTTCTGAGAAAGACTTTCCTGATGACATCAGAGCCGAAATAGCCTTTTGTGGGCGTTCAAATGCGGGTAAATCGAGTGCTATTAACGCGCTTTGCCAACAGAACTCTTTGGCACGCACCAGTAAAACCCCTGGTCGGACGCAGTTAATCAATTTCTTCAAAATAGATGGGGATACTTGTTTAGTCGATCTCCCCGGTTATGGCTACGCCAAAGCACCGGTAAAAGTACAACAACAGTGGCAGAGATTAATGGAGACGTATTTGATGCATAGAAAGCCTCTGTGTGGACTAATTTTGTTGATGGATATACGCCACCCACTCACTGAAATTGATTGGACTATGATTCGCTGGACTGACCACAACCGTCTTCCACTGTATATCTTGTTAACTAAGGCTGACAAGGTGAACCGAAACCATACCGTGAAATCCATGACGTTAGTTAGCTCAAAACTAGAGCAAGAGGGATTTGACTGTGGAATTCAAGCATTCTCCGCCAGCAAACAAATTGGCTTAAGCCAAGCACAAAATAAAATTAGATCGTGGTTAGACTCCGCTATGATTGATGAAAATGAAAAAAAGCGCCCCGGTTAAGAATAACCGGGGCCAAAAAATGACTCGGTTGGGGAACCCGAGTCTTTGTGTCCCGCTAAGGGAGGGAAGCGGGTAACGCTATTGCGTTATTAATTAGAGGATCGGAAATTGAAAAAGTTCGCCTAGCGTCGCGCAAATTAACGGCAAAATAGACTAAAAAATGAGCAGGCTAATACTTACTTAAAGCTAAAATCGCTGCTTTACGGAAACCCCATATGCTTCAGTGTCTTCATCAGGCAGGGTTATATTATTGTGATGTTTAGACCTTTGACGTAAATCATCCAAGCCATCACCTTGATAAACCTCAAAAGAAAATAATCGCTGATCAGCGCCCTTATTCGTATTCCCTATTATGCCGGTCAAATTTACGGAATTAGGTAAAAACAAGCGTTCGTATAATTTAATAATTTTTTCTTGCTGCGACACATTTGGCGTCCATGAAAATGGGTGGGTAAATGAATTATTCACACCATCACTAAGGTTATTCTCATATGCTGAGATCTCTAAATTTAAATCTGGCTCAACCGCACTCGCAACCTGGCTGATCGAAGCCATCGATACTAAAGCAGCAAGAAGTATAGCCGCGGTAATGATGTTCCTTATCATTATCATTCCTATAACAAGTGAAAATAAAATTCACTTTTTAAAGTGTTCCAACTCCAAGTGAATATTTAGAATTATATTTACGCATTAGCACGCTGCGCGTAAGGCAAGATAAATGGTGAGGGCCAAATGATGGATGGACCTGAAATTAGCGCTATAGCATTACATCAATTGTAACTAACTGATATTAAATTTTAGTGTGCCTCATCCCAGTTATTA
>CAJICL010000281.1_pt1 | contig 13273 bp, 10 predicted proteins | sample 9199671 | NCBI WGS metagenome assembly CAJICL01 (sample SAMEA7708341, study PRJEB35096) | sediment metagenome | biome: marine neritic benthic zone biome [ENVO:01000025]; feature: sediment [ENVO:00002007]; material: shallow marine sediment [ENVO:03000034] sea grass bed [ENVO_01000059] ... | reverse complement strand
TCTTTATCTTCCATAATATGCAAAAGAGTGGTACTAATTCTGGCACCAGAGCACCCAAGTGGGTGACCAAGTGCAATGGCGCCTCCATTTAGATTTACTTTATCGTCCACTACATCAAGTAAACCTAAATCTTTAAGCACGGGTAATGACTGCGCAGCAAACGCTTCGTTAAGCTCTACATATTCAATAACATTAATATCTAAACCAGCTCGCTTTAAGGCTTTTTGAGTAGCCGGCACAGGACCGTAACCCATTATCGCAGGATCCACTCCTGCAACCGCCATGGATTTAACTTTTGCTTTTGGTTGCAGGTTTAATGCTTGTGCACGTTCGGCAGACATTATGATCATTGCTGAGGCACCATCTGAAAGCGCAGAAGAAGTACCTGCAGTGACAGTGCCACCACTCGGTTTGAATACCGGTCGTAAGGCAGCAAGTTTTTCTAATGAAGTTTCAGGGCGTATAACTTCATCAATTTCGCATAACTGTTTAAAGCCATTTTCATTGTGACCTTCAATGGGCACAATTTCGTTTTTAAAACGCCCTTCAACAGTAGCTGCATGCGCACATTGATGCGAACGAAGCCCAAACTTATCTTGATCTTCTCGGCTAATGCCATGCTGCATCGCTAGCAATTCTGCAGTGAGTCCCATCATATTGGAAGCTTTTGCAGTATATTTACTGGATGCTGGGTTGAAATCCCAACCATGTGTCATACCTACATGACCCATATGTTCGACACCACCTATAACAAACACATCACCACAGTTTGCATAAATGGCTTGTGCAGCAGAATGAATAGATTGCATAGAAGAGCCGCACAAACGATTTATAGTTTGGCCTGCTGCGCTATGTGGAATTTTTGTCATTAAAGAAATATAACGCGCGATATTCCAACCTTGCTCTAAGGTTTGGTTTACACAACCCCAGATTACATCTTCAACTTCAGTCGGATCTACGTTGGGATTACGTTCAAACAATGCATTGACGAGTGCAGCCGATATCATTTCTGCACGCACATTACGATACATGCCATTTTTGGACTTACCCATAGGACTACGTACACAATCAATAATAACTGCATCACGGGCTTGAAGACTCACTACCGCACCCTCATTAATCTAGTTATCTTCTTAATGGCCATCTTATTTGCGACCTACTTTTGGATAAAATGTTTGTTTTTTCTTCGCCATACTTAACAACCCTTTAGTAGGAACATAGATAGGACTGATATGCGAATATTTTTCTGCTCGATCACAGAAATCTTGCAATCCCATCTCTTCTATATAACGTAACGCACCACCTCTAAAGGTTGGGAACGCAATTCCAAGAATCAAACCCATATCGGCATCCAATGGATGATCGACAATTCCCTCTTCAACACATCGCACGGTTTCCATACACATTGGAATCATCATTCGATCAATAATTTCTTCGTCAGAATTCTCAATTTTATTCATGCATACCGTTTCTATAATTCTATTCGCATTTTCATCCGCAATTTTTTTCTGCTTACCGCGCTTATCAAGTTCATATTTATAAAAGCCGACATTATTTTTTTGTCCATAACGTTCACTTTCATATAAAGCATCGGTAGCAGATTTAAATTCTTTGCTCATACGATCTGGATAAGCATCTGCCATAACTTCAGATGCATGATGTGCCGTATCTATACCTACTACATCTAATAAATAAGCTGGTCCCATCGGCCAGCCAAACTTTTCCATGACCATATCGATATGTTGAAAATCAACCCCATCTCGAACTAAGGCATCAAACCCAGCAAAGTATGGAAATAACACTCGATTCACCAAGAAACCTGCACAATCGTTTACCACAATAGGCGTTTTACCCATGGCTTGGGCATAGGCAACGGTTGTGGCGATGGCTACCTCACTAGACTTTTCACCACGAATCACTTCAACTAAGGGCATGCGGTAAACAGGATTAAAAAAGTGCATCCCACAAAAGCGTTCAGGGTATTGTAACGATTCGGCAAGTTCGGTAATTGAAATGGTCGATGTATTTGATGTCAGAATACAACCTGATTTAACTTGCTGTTCAACTTCCGCTAACACTGAAGATTTAATCTTTTTGTTTTCTATAACCGCCTCAACCACTAGATCTGCATTACCAAAATCTCCGTAACTTAATGTGGTATCGATTTTGGCTAATGTATCCGCAACCTCTTCAGGTTTAATTTTGCCGCGCTTAACTTGCTTTAGCAGCAATCCACCCGCTTCGGTTTTGCCTAATTCAAGCGCTTCTTGCTTGATGTCTTTCATGAGAATTGGAATATCTTTGCAAGCAGATTGATAAGCAATGCCGCCACCCATAATACCTGCTCCTAACACGGCAGCTTGTTTTACAGGTTGCGCTTGCTTTATATAAGCTCTACTGGTTTTTTTGATGCGTTGATCATTTAAAAATAATCCAACTAAATTGCGCGCAACTTTAGTTTTGGCCATTTTGACAAAACCATGCGCTTCAACTTGCATCGCTTCATCTCGCAACATTGGCGCATGATGTTGAACGGTTTCTATTGCAGCAATAGGTGCTGGAAAATTTCGGCCTGCTTTAGCCGCCACAACAGCTTTCGCAGATTCAAATGCCATTATGCTTTCTAATTGATTGAGTTGTAATGGTTGACGTTTTTCTTGTCTACGCTGCTGGCAATCCAGCTTTCCATCTAAACATTGATGAATAATATGCATCGCAGCATTAATAAGCTGATCAAGTTCAACAATTGAATCCACGGCATTACACTTAAAAGCTTCCTCTGCCTTTTTCTGATCTCCTGAGCAAATCCACTCCAATGCGTTATCTGCCCCAATTAGCCTTGGTAAACGTACACTTCCCCCCCAGCCTGGGAAAATACCTAATTTCACTTCAGGTAAACCAATACTCGCTGTTAACGCCATAACCCTATAATCTGTTGAAAGCGCTAATTCGCATCCACCACCCAGCGCATAACCATTTATGGCGGTAACAGTTGGCATAGGTAAGTCTTCAATGCGATTAAAGAGAGCTTGTGTAGCGCCAATCCACTGCACGAACTCTTTTTCAGGCAGTTCGAAAAAGCCAAGAAACTCAGTGACATCGGCACCAACAATAAATACATCTTTATTACTAGAAATAATTAGAGCAGTAACATCTTCATGATCTTCTATTGCACTCACTGCTTCATTCAGCTGCTCAAGTACAGCTTTACTAAGCTTATTTATACTCTCGCCTTCAAGATCAAACACAAGATTCGCAATTGAATCTTCAATGAAATCAACTTTAATGGCGTTACCAGAATAAATCATTGTGGGAAAATCATAATAAAAATAACATCGGTAGTATTTAACTATTTACTTTCTTATGCCGAGCATTTTACTAAGATGTTAGACAAAAGCCTAACTTTAATAAATTAGCTACAAATTACACTCTAATATCAAGGTAACTAAAATATCTGAAATTACTCTAGAGCAAACAAATACCATCATCTAATCCGCACATGCAGAAGGTACAAACGTGATTTAGCACCACAAATCATTGTAGTGCTCGATGCAGGTGGCCACATTAAAGCGCTTTTTTAAGAGACGATGGAGCAAGATTTATACGTCCTCAAATAGCAATGGCAAAAACTTGGAGAGCGATCGCTGTTGGTGTTTCATCTCGTAAACTGGGTGAAATAGGAGAGGAAAGACCGATGTTTATGGATACATTGATCAATATTGCAGATCAAAAAATTGTTGCCCATACCGGGTGGTGTCATAGTTAGAGATAACGACAAGCAAGTGATTGGCTCGGCAGGCATCACCTGAGATTTATCTAATGAAAGATGAGCACTATGCAGTTACCTGCATACAAGCTGCCAGACTTATAGCAGATACAGGCAAGTAATAACGATTTAAAAATCGCTAGGCGCAGTTGCCTATAAATTTCTACTTATTGGATATATTCAGAGATATCGTCTATATCAACATCTTCGTGACGCCTATCTTGCTGTGAACGTCTATCTTTGGTTACAAGGTTTCCATTGCTGTCTTTTAATGGAAATTCCTTGGCCTCAAGGTGTCGACGATCAATACCGACTCGCGTATCTTCCGTTGTAGGGATGTTCTCAAATTCTTCTACGACTTCATGAATCGCAGTATCGAAGTTATCTTCCATGTCACTTTGTCCCGCTATGTTTAACGTATAAATAATCGCATAGGATAAGAATAAAAATTGAGCAATAGACCCACAAAAATGCACTGAAATACGTTAAATTTTAGAATAAATCAGATATTTAGTTGCTTTTTTCAATTAATTACCAAAGGCGTTCATATTTTTCTGATACAGCGAAAGATAGAACAACTAATAGGACTATTAAGAGATTCGACTGGCTAGTACAAAGATTTCATACTGTAATTTACATATAACAAAATACTATATGCGCCTTCGCGCAATAATAATTCAATTCAAATACCGATTAGATAATTTTGGGAGAGAAAAATGATTAAGCCTCATGGGTCAGATACGCTGACGCCTTTATATGTTGAAGACGAAACAACTCGCAAACAATTAGAAAAAGAAGCAGAAGGCTTACCATCGATTGTAGTGAACTCAGCTGCAGCTTCCAATGCAGTAATGCTAGGTGCAGGTTACTTCACCCCTTTAAAAGGTTTTATGACCGCAGCAGATGCCGTATCCGTTGCTGATAATATGAAAACTAGCAGTGGTTTATTTTGGCCAACACCTGTACTTAACTTAGTACATGATACAAGCGCTATTGGTGATGCTAAAAGAATTGCACTTCGTGACCCTAACGTTGAAGGCAATCCTGTTCTTGCAATTCAAGACATCGACTCAATTGAAGAATTAAGTGATGCACAAATCGCAAATATAACTGAAAAAGTCTATCGCACAACTGACCCAGAGCATATTGGCGCAGCAACTTTCATGTCTTTAGGGAAATTCGCAATATCGGGCCCTATTCAAGTACTGAACTACAGTTACTTTAGTGAAGAATTTAAAGGTACGTTTAAAACTGCTGGTGAAATTCGCAATGAAATTGCCGAACGCGGCTGGAATACTGTTGTTGGGTTTCAGACCCGTAACCCTATGCATCGTGCACATGAAGAGCTTTGCAAAATGGCACAAGAAGCTGTTAATGCAGATGGCATTTTAATTCACATGTTGCTGGGCAAATTGAAAAAAGGCGATATACCTGCACCTGTGCGTGATGCAGCAATACGTAAAATGGTAGAAGTATATTTTCCACCTAACAGCGTAATGGTTACCGGATATGGATTTGATATGCTTTACGCAGGACCTCGTGAAGGTGTACTGCATGCCGTTTTTAGACAAAATTGTGGTTGCACACATTTCATTATTGGCCGCGACCATGCAGGCGTGGGTGATTACTATGGTGCTTTTGATGCACAAACTATTTTTGATGATGAAGTTCCTGCAGGAGCATTAGATATTGAAATCTTCCGTGCAGACCACACTGCTTATTCTAAAAAGCTTAACAAAGTAGTCATGATGCGCGATGCACCAGATCATGAAAAAGATGATTTTGTATTGCTCTCTGGAACGAAAGTACGAGCTATGCTTGCAGCGGGAGAAGATTTACCAAAAGAATTTGCACGACCTGAAGTTGCTAAGATATTAATGGAATACTATCAAAGCATCAATTAATGCTTCGTAGGATCTATATCAAAATTAAATCTCAATATGGGCAAGCTTCTCTAGCTTGCCCATATTCAAGTTAGATCTTAACTTCCATTGAGCTCAACACTCGACGTTCCATAGGTTCCAAAGAATTTGGATCTTCAGAAACAATCACAAAACTACCCCTCTGCGCACCCACTAAAACTCCATTGAATCTTTCATTGTGGAATGAGGCTCGTTTAACAGATTCCTTCCAAGGTATATACATTACCGTAACCGCATTTCCTTGATTATCCGCGATCACCAAATGAGGAACCATTTTTCCATCAATAGGACAATTTTGTATGTGTCGTATATAACCAATTCCCTCATTGGCGACAAGCCCATGTTGCCGCAATAAACTATTTAAGGAAGCAAGTTGAACATTATCGTCATCTTCTAATTCATAAAGGTGGCTACCTACATGGGCAAGTACTTCGTCTTGTAAGGCATGTGATTCACCTAGCTTAAACATCCCAAGCGATAAGCCCACCGCAAGCACAAGTGCTGCCGCCACTGACAGCCATCTATAATTGCCTTTTCTTTTATCTTTATTGATGGAAATTACATTAGCTTCTGCATCTACAGAACGATTTTCCATACGCTGAGCAAGAATGATTCTCGACTCTAATCCTTCGGGAACATCGATGTTACAAGCTGTTTTTAGTTTATCGTCAAACTTTCTCAGCTTTTGCAAATACTCTGTGCATGAATCACATGTAGATAGATGCCCTAGCAGTTCCGAATTTCTACTATTCGGCTCTGTTGTAAGCGCTCGTCGCGTTTCTAAACATGTTGTATCCATACTCACAAAAATCCTTAAAGACTATATTTCAGCAATATTATCTTGCGCATCTAACTCAATTTCTGAACCATCATCTTCTAAAAGTGCACGTAACTTTTTGCGTGCACGAAACAACCTAGTCATTACAGCACCAGATTTAATATTTAATACTTCTCCAATTTCATCACAGCTATAACCACCTAATACTTGTAACAAAAGAGGCTCTAAATATTCTGCCGGCAAATCTTTCAAGCTTTTGCGTAGTGCAATCACTTCTGTTTTCGCAAAGCTGTCATCGATATGCGCAAATTGATCAATATTAATATCGTCAATTGGCGTTGTATCCGGCCTTATCTTTTCAAAGCGACGTGCATTTTCACGCCGATAAATTGTAAATAACCAACTTTTTACCGCTTTTGGATCTTTAAGCTGATCCATTGCTTTCCAAGCTCTCAAAAAGGTCTCTTGTACAAGATCTTCTGATATCTGTGCATCTTTAGTCAGCCACAAGCCATAACGATATAAATCCTTCGCATAGGCGTTTACCATCGCCTCAAACTGCAAATTCTTATCATCACCACTCACTAGACCTTGATTGTTCATCTTTCCTTACATTTTCTGAGTATTATTGTGTTTTTTAATCTGAGTAATTAATTTAATATAATTTCATATCTATTTGTTTTTACTATATTTGTCTCTTGAAGTTAGTGTATCCATTAATAATCCAGGATCAATTCTTTGCTCGTGCCAGTTCATACGCCAATCCAAGTGTGCGCCTGTCACTCTACCGGTTGCACCGACAAGTGCAATGCTTTCCCCTTGTTCTACGCGATTACCTACCTGAACAAGGATTTTTTCAAGGTGTAAGAATGATGAGGATAGATTATGACCATGATCCAGCACCAAAGTGCCACCTGAAAAATACATATTCTCTGCATAAGTCACCACACCTGCTGCAGGAGACACTACGGTAGCGCCTGCTGGCGCGGCAACATCAATGCCATAATGCGGTTGTTTAGGCTCTCCATTTAGAATGCGCTGACTGCCAAATACGCCTGTAATGGGCCCCTTTGCAGGCCAAATGAATCCTGTTTTAAAATCCATTCGCGCCGCATCCAAACTACGCGCTTTGGCAATGCTTTGTCGCTCTTGCTGGATACGTACCAGAGTTTTTTCATCTGGATTCACTAGCGCATTCGGCAAACCATTGATATGTTGAATTTGGTACTCACGCTGAGAAATTTGAAGCGTGTGTTGATATTCACTGCCATCTAACTGGATAACAGTTAGTGAAGCTTTAGCTGAGTAGTCACGCCCAAATCCAATAATAAATTCCCCATTTACTGAAACACGCACCCTGTGATCATTAATTATTACTTTGCTCCCAGGGCTTACTTTCCCTGTCACTAGTCCGCCTTGAATAAAGTTACCTGATAACTCAGGAATCTTACCGCTCGCATATAGATCACATGCGATTAAATTGGCGAATAAAATTGGGATTAGCAGATACAGTCTGCGCATATTACATAGCAAGTATTCAGTTAAGCACGAATCTTGCCATAAAGCTTATTGCTTATAAAAATCATAAGGTCTAGCTAGAGACCCTGATTGGTGCCTGATTGAATGAATCCAGTATTAATGAAGCAAGTACAACAAAAAATTAATTTGCTATCTATATTAATGATTATTCATTTTCGCAATCTTATCAGCGATTCGATTGCGTAGGATTCCTGTATCAACTCTTGGATCCTTTTTAGGTGTTGGTTTTTTGGGGTTAAGATCTTCTTTCGTCCATAAATAATCCACTTCACCAGCAACTTCCTGACTACCAGAACCTGAAATTCCTAACTTTTCAGAATTTATTTTACCGGTAATTTTATCTAATAAACCCATCTCGACTTTCTCTTTGTAAATAGCTAATTTTGCTTCAAATTCAATATAAGTACAGGACCTTAGTCACATTGTCTACATACGATGTATGCTGATTTAAACAATATGTGTATCTGAGAATTAACGGCTATAAATACAGGATAAGCGGTAATTTTGGGCAATTATCTCAAGTTGCATAAATTTAAAACTTATATTTCAATTTTAATCTTGATTTACCCTCCTAGATGCTCCTAAAGTATGCGCACTACGCGATAATGCATAGATAATTAGAGACTTACTAGATCCCCAATTAAAATCGTAAAAGGAGAAGTCCAAGTGATTGAAAATGTTGGTGAAACAGATCGCATGTTGAGAATATTAGTAGGCTTATTATTAATAGGTTTAGCCTTAGCCTTTGGTGGCATCTGGTGGTTTGGCCTGATAGGAATCATTCCTGTGTTTACCGGAATTACAGGCTGGTGCCCTGCTTACTTACCGTTTGGAATTTCAACCTGTAATTAACAACACTTAGTCATCTAGTTCAGACTAATTCACTAAAAATGCCTGAAAATAAAAATCTTCAGGCCGGCACAGTTTGGCCGAAATATAATTAATTAATACAACATAATAGATGGCACTTAATACAGAACAATTTCGTGATTACCTTGAGGGAGAATATCCTATCGATGTAATGAGTATTTTTATAAATCGCACGGGAATACGTATTCAATACCGCGAACAGTTTGGTGATAAGCAAATTGACCGTCAACTCCGTAAATCGCATTTACACGAATCAGCTGAAACCTTCATTAAAAAAGCTGCTTACATGGATGCTCATTTAGATCGCAACAGTGAAATGATGATGCAACTAGGAATTGGAGATGTTGATATTGCAATTCAAAGAGTCAGCAGCAAACCACAATCAAATGCCAATATCGAGTATCGCCTAAGGCAAGACACGGTACGAAACTCTGACAATCAATACTTATTTGCTACTAAATATTATCCAATGAGTTGTAAAGATGAAGCCGATGTTACAGCACAAACCCTTAGAGAACATGTTTGTTCTGAAGACGAAAAAAAATATATTATAGAATTGCAACGACTTGGTGCTACAGACCATTACTCATCCGTTGCGAGATTTCATACTGCAGAATCGTACTCAACCATTATGGGGTTAGATACGTTAGGTTAGGTTAATTCGTTACTAACCATTTGCTGCAAATAATTTTTTCACCTTAGGCTTAATAATATTAAATTGTGTAGACTCAAAAAATTCTACTATTGGTTCAGGACGCCCAGCATGGAACCCTTGAGCAAAATCCACACCAATTTCTTTCAGAATATTTAAAATTTCTTCATTCTCTACATATTCTGCAATTGTTTGTTTACCCAACACATGCCCCATTTCGTTGATCGCTTTAACCATGGCACGACTTACATTGTCATTATGTATATCTTTAACAAACATTCCATCAATTTTTAAGAAATCCACAGGTAGTGTTTTTAAATACGCGAAAGATGATAGGCCTGAGCCAAAATCATCCAAGGCAAAGTAACAACCTAAGTCCTTCAAACTTTGCACAAAAGACGTAGCTTGTTCTAAATTAGCAATCGCAGCTGTTTCTGTAATTTCAAAACATATCTTGCTTGGTTGAATTTCGTATTCTTTAAGTTTTGCCACAATAAATGGCAAAAAACCCTCCGAAACAAGTGATTGACCAGAAAGATTAATCGAACATTTATCAATTTGTGAAAGAACATTTCTATTGTCTGCAAGTAGCAGTAATACTTTATCCAATATCCATCTATCAAGCTTGGGAGCACGGTTATATCGTTCCACAGCCGGCAGAAATGCATTAGGAGGAACCAAACGCCCGCTATCATCTTGCATTCTTATTAAAATTTCAAAACCATTCTTATCAACCTTAGAATCTCTATTCGCTTTAATGTTTATAATCGACTGTGCGGTAACGACTAAGCGTCCATCGTTTAGCGCTTTATCAAATCTCTGCAGCCAACGCTCTTGTCCACGGCGGCGATTGATATCTATATCTCCTTCTCTAAATACACGCACACAATTTCGACCAGACTCTTTAGCTAAATAACACGCGCCATCAACAGAAGACAATGCATAAGATAAGTCAAAACATTTTTGGTTAATTTCTGTAACACCAATACTGGCCTCTACATTGAAACTTTTTTGCTCCCAAATAAATTTATAATCTTGAATAGATTGTAAAATTTCATGTGCTTTTTCTTCAGCCTCGTCTAAGTTACAACCAGAAAGCAGTAATGCAAATTCATCTCCGCCCAAACGCGCAAGAATATCTGTACCTCGAAGTTTACTTTTTACTAGATTACTGAACTGAATAAGAAGTTCATCACCCGCTGCATGACCATAAAGATCATTAACCATCTTAAATCGATCAAGGTCTAAATAGATAAGCGAGCTTCTTTTTTGCTTTGTTTTAGCTTCAAGAATAGCTTTTCTAACATTACGTTCAAATTCAGAGCGATTGATCAAATTTGTCAAAGAATCATGACTTGCCTGGTAACGCAAACGTCTCGCCAATAAACGCAAATTAGTAACATCATTCAGCACCGTAACTGCACCATAAAGTTTACCTGTTTGCGAAATTAACGGTGTTACCATTAGTTGCACTGTATATCGAGTACCTGCTCTAGTAACTATATCGGCATTTAATTTTTGGTTTTTCTTTTGACTACCCGAAAGACAGGAGAGTATGGGATTATCCATTTTTTGATCAGATTCTTCTTCATATAAATCAATAACTTTTTCTATATGCTTTCCTTTTGCATCTTGCTCAGAGCAATTAAGAAAGCGTGATGCTGCTTGATTAGAATATTGCACCTCACCTCGTTCGTTAGTCGTAATTACTGCATCCACAATCGAACGTAATGTTGCAACTACCTTATCTTTTTCATCAGCCAACTGGACTTGTGCTTGCTTTTGCAAGTGAATGTCGCCTATTGAACCTACAACTTTGCTTGCGTTACCGGTAAAGTCATAGTCTGCTGTTCCACGAATCACAAACCATCTATACCCCTGCTTCTTTACCGCAATACGCACTTCAGCCAATAGATGCTTACCATTTTCTGTAATTAATTTAGCCCAAGCGTTTGAAAATACTTCACGATCATCTGGATGAATCAATCTTTGAAGTTGAGACAAGCCAATTTCACATTCATCCACCTTCAAACCCAACAGCTCATACATTGGTTGAGACCACCACTCCGAACCTTCAAGCCCAGCTTGCCATTCCCAAATACCTTCCTGCGCACCTTGAATTACATTCTGAAATTTACTCTCGCTTTCAATAAGTGCCGCTTCCGTTTGCGAACCAACAGTATGGTCTGTAAATGTCCATATTAAGAATGAACCATCTAGTTTACGTATTAATTTAATATTTACCTGCAACCACTTTTTATCATTATCCCAACGATTACTATTTTTCCCGAATGCTGAAACCCTTAGGTCTCTAACAAAGCCTTGTTCAACAAGCAATTGATTTATTTTTTTTATTTCTTTTTTGTCTGCAAAGACATCACGCAGTTTTATTCTATTTTCACTATCTTGATTAATATTCAAGGTTCGTAATGCAAGTTGATTAATATATTTAATTTCATCGCTATTATTTTCAGTTACACATACTGCAACAGGAATGGAGTCTATAAAGCTTGGCCAACTCTCTTTTGTTAAAGCGCCCTCCAGTGCATCATCTTTACTAGTTTCATTTTGTTTATATTTAATGCTTTCAATTCGTATAACTTTATTTCTTTGATCTAAAAAATATTTCCATTCAAAGTCAAAGTCATATATTCGATTTGCTGATACAATAACATCGCCACTGTGTAATGCGCGATTTACCAATTCAAAATGATCATCAGGTAGAAGTCGATTTACTTTTGGAGCATTCACTATTTTCGCTACTGATCGCGCCACTTGATTTGCTTCAATAATTCGCCCATCAAATCTGCACTTAAGTTCTATAGGTGCAGAATCTGCTAGGCCAGACAGTAACCCAGAAGTTAGCTTTTTAAAGCTTCCGAATTTTGAATTTGATTTAATAGGCATAGCTAAAACGTAGGACCATGCTGAAAAACTCATCCAATGAGTTACACCTCTCACAGACATTAAACTGCCGTGCTTAAGTCCTTTTACACCAACTCCAATGTATTGAATAAGTGTAAATTTTAGCATAAAAAAAGGTCTGACCAAAAATTGGACAGACCTCCATTTAATTCGTTAGTTGAGTTTAATCGGATTTATCCGAAATTGCTGTATACGACTTCCCCTGGATCAAGTCTCTCATAATCGACAAGGTCTCCTCGACGTAGATGTCCTTATTCAGGTTTTTCAACCAGGATTCATTCCGGGCAATAGTTGTTTCGTCAAACTGAATGTCTCCCAAATCCTGGGGAAGATTACTCACCTTTATTTCATCAATTTTCTCTGATAATAGATTCTTAAACTTCTTCGACTTCTCATCTTTCTGCTCAAGATATACTTGATGACTTTCAAGATTTAGCGAATAACTGGTCTTTTCACGATTTTGTTTATACCATTCTCCCTGGTCGTACAACTTGGTAAAAACCTCTTTATCTGCAATACGCTTCTTGCTGTTTTCGATCAAAAAATCTTTGTTAGTAATTTCAAAAACTTCCTGGTCATAGGATAAGGCATTCAATTTGGACCAGTCCATAGCCTTTGAATTTTCTCTTTCTCCTACATCGATAAGCCGATAACGATCCGGAAAAGTAATATCCGGAGTCACCAAGCCTTCAGTCGCCGGCGAATCGGGATACACATAACAAGCAGAATTCATTACACCACCCATACCCATAGTCATTTCTCCTATTATTTAAACTTAATCGTTGTTGCAGCACCGAATTGGTACAAGCCCCCGCCAGCGG
>CAJICL010000135.1_pt1 | contig 13555 bp, 16 predicted proteins | sample 9199671 | NCBI WGS metagenome assembly CAJICL01 (sample SAMEA7708341, study PRJEB35096) | sediment metagenome | biome: marine neritic benthic zone biome [ENVO:01000025]; feature: sediment [ENVO:00002007]; material: shallow marine sediment [ENVO:03000034] sea grass bed [ENVO_01000059] ... | reverse complement strand
TTGAAGTGTCTAAAGTTGAAAATGGAGACTTATTATTCTTTGGTGCGGATAAGAAAACCGTAGTCAATGCTGCACTCGGTGCATTGCGTGTCAAACTGGGTCATGACTTAAATATGGTAGAAGAGGGTTGGAAACCACTTTGGGTGGTCGACTTCCCTATGTTTGAATGGGATGCGGATGCAAAACGTTGGTCTGCATTGCACCATCCGTTCACTGCCCCCACTTGCAGTGCAGAAGAACTCAAAGCCAATCCGGGTGAAGCATTATCTAAAGCCTATGACATGGTGCTTAATGGCACTGAAGTAGGTGGAGGTTCAATACGTATTCACAAACAAGACATGCAATCAGCCGTATTTGAAGTGTTGGGCATTGATGAGCAAGAAGCAGAAGAAAAATTTGGTTTCTTACTTAAAGCACTAAAATTTGGCGCGCCACCCCATGGCGGCATCGCTTTTGGCTTGGATCGTTTAGTCATGCTCATGACGGGCAGTAGTTCCATTCGTGATGTCATTCCATTCCCTAAAACGCAAAATGCAACGTGTTTGCTAACGGATGCGCCAGCGGATGTGAGTGAAAGGCAGTTGAAAGAGTTGCATATTAGGAAGAGGGTTAAGGTTAAGCAAGAAAGTTAAGTGATACTGGGTAAATCAATCGAGCCTGACCCCATTGATTTTTTAAAGTTTCATTTGAATTTAAGTATTAATAGCAATTCTAACTTCACCAAACTTTAATCTGTTGCATCGGCAGAAAATTGCTCCTGCATTTTCTGCACTTCCTGCATCCTTGTAGGTCGTCCATTCCGCACTCCTATTCGCACCACCCTGTGCTCACGACCCATGCGCTTACGACCTCTTTGCTAAGAGTTTCCTTCGCTTTCTTTTGCACAAAAAATTATAAACATCAATTTTGCTTTGCCTAAACTTTGTGGGTAACAGTTGGTCAAGACATTATTGATCTGCAAAAAAAAGCCCTAGCAGTGTGTAGGGCTTTTTCAATGCATTTACTTTACTACTAGACTATTAATCTACGATATTAATCTCGTATAAAGTTGTGCTTCCACTTACTTCATTTGTAACCGCTAGTAATGGTTTGCGTGTAGGGCTTTGGCGTTTGTCGATAAACACAATACCTTCAGGGCCCAAATCTCCAGCAGTGCCTGCTTCGGCATCACCAGAGAAATCTCTATTATTGAGATATTGTATAAACTTCACACGAAATGGATTGGAGATGTCGTACACCATAATGCCTCCGATACGCTCTAGCCCAACAAAGGCAAACGTTCGGTTCTTAATTCTACCTACTGTAACGGCTTCCGGTTCTGGGCCTTTGTCATCACTTCGGTTGTCAAACGAATCATTCTCATCATTAGTAGAGTTGAACTCATCTGGTAATACGTTAGCAATAATCTCTTCAAAATCTGATCCGCTATCATAGATTACTTTTCCACTTCGGGTCCAAATAGAGAAGGAACGGCTTCCATAAGAATATAATTCATCATAATCGCCATCACCATCGATATCACCATTCGCACTCGTCACTCTCAAACGACCAAGTTTTTCTTCTTCTTGCAAACTTGCTGCATTAGGAAAGGCTACTTCATCTAAGGTTAAATCTTCTACTCTGACTTCTTCGCTAAAACCATCGTAATCTCTTGCATCACCTTCGTTGGCGGTTACTAAAAATGTATAACCAAATGCACGATAGTTTGTAATCGCATCAGGTTGATAAAAACCTTCTACTGGCCAGTTTTGAATGTTAATGGCGTCGTCACGATTACTCGCATCGAGTGGAACAACATTATGGTTTTGTGTTCCTAAAGCATATAAATCAACTACTTTTGCTTTGAAAATATCGACCACGGCAATAGCATTATTTTCTTGCAAAACTACATATGCATGTCGTGACCATCGTGGAATCGTAATATATTCGGGCTCAAGGTCTTGTGCGACAGTTGCGTTGGGGCCAAATATTCGAATCTCTGGGTCAATATTGGAAAGATTGAATGCACTAAAGTCTGCTGTACGTACATTCGCCTGAGTTAAATTCATTATTCGATTTACTCCACCTAGTGTAGAGATAATCGAAATCGATCCTTCAGGGTCTACGGTATAGTCACCATTGGGTTCACCTTCGTTCGCAACTAACAGCCATCTTCCATTAGGTGAAAACGTCAGCATATCTGGTAGCGCGCCAACAGTAAGTTGGTTTAAAAAAGCCCCATCACTAGTAAAAAATACGACGGAGCCTGGATCTTGAGTAACCGCATTTTCCACTGCAACAGCGACAATGCCTTGTTTTTTTACTGCAACACTGTTTGGGCCAGCACCGTAAGGTGATAAATCAATTACGAAATCCAAGATTGGATTGTTGGGGTCTGAGACATCTATTACATCTAATGTATTATCATTTGCATTGGTTACAAAAAGTCTTTGACTTTTACTGTCGTATGCAGAAATTTCAGCTGCACTTTCATCAAAAATTCCCGACTCATATGTGCCGATTGGATTAATTGAAATTGAAAAGTTTTTGTAATAGGCCATAGCCGGTGTCATTGTTAAAAACAATGAGCTAAGGGCAAGGGCAGACAAGGTATATTTACACCAAATAGATGCCTTCATGAATTACTCCTGAATAGGTTAAAGAAATTATTATTTTCAGGAGGTGTATTTAACAGAGGGTTGCTAAATAGTTGTTAGAAAAATATTAAATTAATATTACAGAATAATAATTAGCCAAAATAAAAATTAATTAAAAAGTAAGAAGACTTTTTGGTTATGGTTAAGTCTGCCTGAATAATGACCGGAACATGCTGTAGCTTTTTAAGGGTCGATGGGGTCTAAATCGATTAATTTTGTAAAAGAGGTCGATGCCCTTATATATTCTTCGCATGAATCGCATCGTATAGAAGGGGTCAGAGCCCTTTTAACATTTTCCACAACTGTTCTCGTTTATCATTTCCTCTGTCTCTTTCATGTTTGTATTCCGCATGTGCTGATGTATCGGCACTGGGGTCAAGCCAAATACTCCATAAGCCTTTTGTCTCGGTTGGAATTAGAGAATAGCGTACATCAAATACACGATTTGGATTCTCAGGGTCGACTGAAACATAATCTTGAGAAAACCAGGCAAAGCGTTTGAGGTCTTTTGCTTGTTGTGAGCTAGGGTCTAACCATGGAAAATCGCGTTGTGTATTCAGTTTTAATATAGAAGTGCCTTGGTACACTTTAGTTTCCAACCCCATACGGACACCATCGGTATAAAAGCGATCTTCCGTTTCATACATCACCTTCCAAAGTAATAAATTACCTAGGGTAGGTTTTGCATTTAAACGTAATGGTTGGTGATTGCGTTGTTCAGCTAAATCCCAGCCAACTTCGGTTGCACGATGATTTTGTAGTAAACCCATGCCTTGATAGGTAATGGCCCAGAATATTCCTATTAATGCAATTTTGGGTTGTTTTTTTATGGCAGCCCAGATTACGAATATTAAAAGTGGAAATGTAAAAAGTGGGTCTATGATGGAAATGGTATCCCAAGAGACTCGATAGCTAGTAAATGGCCAAAATAATTGTGTGCCATAACTGGTGCAGGAATCGAGTAATCCGTGTGTGGCATAACCAAGCGTGCAAAATAAATAAGTTTGTTTAAACGTTAATTTAAATCTTGCAAACAATACATAAAATAGTGCTGCGCAAACTAAGCCGCCAATAGGAATGAAAACTAATGAATGAGTAAATTGTCGATGGTATTCAAGAAAAAGCAGCGGATCGTTTTCAGAGTGAATAAATATATCTAAGTCCGGTGCCATACCGGATAAAAAACCTAAAACACAGGCAAATACAATGTTTTTTGGTTTGCTTATACTCTGAGGAAGAGAGGCGCCAAAAACGCCTTGAGAAAGTGGATCCATCTCAGTTAAGTTAAAGTTTTTAAAAGTATTGTTAACGCTTAGAGTCTTGGACAAGAACCCAGGGTCTAATGACCACTGTCCAAACTTCTGTGTTTTCTTTTTCCCATTCTATTGCTTGCTGATCAAAGACTCTTGCAAGTAAGCCAGTTTCCATCCATTGCTTTATTTGATCGGTATTATCTGAAGAGATTGCAAAACCCACTTCTACTAAATCTAATGTATCACTTACGAGTATGAGAGCGCCTTGAGCGTAAAATCTTTCTAATTCTTTCCAGTTAACCTTAGCGGTTTCGCCAACAATTTTAGCTTTTTCCTGAAGAATTAGTTCTTCTAATTGATCCATTAAATACTATTTCTTTACTCGTTAATTAATAGTTCACGCGCATCGAACACAGTGGGTTGGGGTTGAATGTTAGAGCTGGAACTAATTTGCTTGGCTTCTTTAGAATCTGGGAATCGCTGTACTAATATAAGTTTGTACTGGTCTGCTTGATCGGCTTTTCCATTTGCATCTAAGATTTGCGCACCCAATAAAAGTGTTTTAGGAGTGGGTTGAGCTACTTTTTCATATTCTTGCAATAAGCGATATGCATTATCGTAACTATAGTTGCCATATTGTATTTTAGCGAGTTGGTACCAAGGTACGGGCGATTTGGGGTTTATTTTCAATGCTGCACTAAAGTAGCGAGTGGCCTTAACCTTGTCTGGGATGCCCAGTACGCATAATCCGGCATTCGTAAGTGCTACATCGGGTTGTGAGTTGTTTTTGTTTTTAGCCGCAGCTAAATATATTTTCTCAGCTTCTAGTGGTTTATCGTGTTTGCATAAAAAGCTAGCATAGTTTGTTTGTGCGGAAGAGTGATTTGGATCAAAAGAAAGTGCGCGTTTAAAATAACGTTCAGCCTGTTCTGTCTGATTGTTATGGTTGTATATAAGGCCTGCTACAGTATAAGCGTCAGCAGATTCTGGATTGAGTTCCAAGGCTTTCTTTACAGAAGCAAGCGCAACATCTAATCTTCCTGCATTCATGTACTGCACTGCTTGAACAACATAGCCTTCGTCTTGGGGAGGTGCTTTCTTGGAAGGCGTGCTCGAACAGGATGCAATGAAGCACATCAATATGAAAGCCAGTACCTGTTTAGGTAAAATCTGTGCTTTATCTGTACGCTTTGTTAGTGAAATTATCATATTTGTAAATAAAACAAGTAAATTAACTCAGTAGAATTAAACCAATAGAATAAAAATAGATGGAATATAAACGCCCTGAATCTGTACTGGTAGTAGTATACACGCAAGCCAGTGAGGTCTTGATGCTGCGCCGCAAGTATCCCAGTGATTTTTGGCAATCCATTACAGGTAGCCTGGAGTGGAATGAGACTCCTCATCAAGCGGCAGTTCGTGAACTGCAGGAAGAAACGGGGATTTCTCAGCTTGAGTTAAAGGATTGTCATTTTTCCCAGAATTTCGAGATTTATTCAATTTGGCGTGATCGTTATGCTCCTGGAGTCACTGAAAACAAGGAGCATGTTTTTAGTCTAGAAATTCCTGAAAAAATTGATATTCAGTTGGATCCTAGAGAGCACGATGAATATGTTTGGCTGTCTAAGCAAGAGGCAATGGAATTAGCTTTTTCGCATACAAATCAAGAAGCCATTCAGCGCTGGGTGCCCTAGTAGATTCATTATGAGTAAATGATAATTAAGTGAACAACCCTATGAAGCTAAGCCACTAAAAACCTATTTAAAATTATTCTTAAGATAATGCGCGAAGTTGTTGTTTGTACACATGGTATTTGGATGAAAGCTTGGGTAATGAAGCCAATTTCTCGTTACTTAAGTGCTCATGGACATGAGTGTGTTGAGTATTCCTATCAGAGTGTTCGGCGCACACCTAAAGAAAATGCGCTAATGCTGGGCAAATTTGTGCAGCAATTGGATGCAGATATCGTGCATTTTGTAGCCCACAGTTATGGGGGGCTTATTTTACTGCACTATTTTCAAATATTTGATACCGCAAAGCCTGGCAGAGTAGTCATGCTTGGCTCACCTATCGCTGGTAGTGGTGTAGCGAGGTATTTGTCAAAAAATAATTTGTTGAAAAATAAAGTGTTAGGAGCAAGTTCTCAGTCTTTGCTTGGAAGTGCGCCACACTGGAAGGGTACCCACCCATTAGCCGTTATTGCAGGTACAAAAGGTTATGGAGTTGGCCAAATGTTGGGGGCTCCTTTGGAAAAACCTAATGATGGGACGGTGGCAGTATCTGAAACCAAGATAAGTAACTGCACTGTGCATATCCAGGTTCCTTATAGTCATACAGGTTTGTTGTTATCTAAAAAAGTGGCAGCAGTGATCGATGAATTTTTACGTACCGGAAGCTGTCACTAGTCTTAATTATTGCCAATAGAGCCCTTATGGGGTTGTCTACTATTGGGCATGAAAGTGCTAAAATATTGCCGTTGATTTGGGAGAGCTTTGCTAAGTCCAAAATGGATGTAACAAGTAGGCTTAGTAGGGCTAGAAAACTAGAGGAGTTTGAATGGCTGGTCACAGTAAATGGGCCAATATCCAGCACCGCAAAAAAGCACAAGATGCTAAGCGCGGAAAGTTATTCACCAGGCTAATACGTGAAATCACGGTTGCCGCCCGTATGGGAGGTTCAGACATGGATTCCAATCCACGTTTGCGTCTTGCTGTGGATAAAGGGTTATCTGCGAACATGAACCGGGATACGGTTGAGCGTGCAATCAAGCGTGGGGCAGGTGAGCAGGATGGCGATAATTATGAAGAAATTCGTTATGAAGGTTACGGTCCAGGGGGGAGCGCAATCTTAGTGGATTGTATGACAGATAATCGGAATCGTACGGTCGCAGAAGTGCGGCATGCATTTTCAAAATATAATGGCAATCTTGGTACATCGGGTTCAGTGGCATATATGTTCGCGAATATGGGTGTTTTGCAATTTGCACCCGGTACGGATGAAGATGCAGTAATGGAAGCGGCATTAGATTCTGGTGCAGAAGATGTAATCACCGCTGATGATGGCAGCATCGAAGTGCTCACCTCTGCGGATGATTTTATGGAAGTTAAGGATGCCTTAATTGCTGCAAGTCTTACGCCAGAGCAAGCTGAAGTTACTATGCGTGCAGACAACAGGGTGTCACTATCTGATAAGGAAGGTGAAAGCATGTTGAAACTTTTGGATGCACTAGATGAACTCGATGATGTGCAAAATGTTCACTCTAATGCAGATATTCCAGATTCAGTTTATGAGGCTGTTGCGTAGAGCGTTGAATGCAATACAACGTACCTGAAAAGAAAGAAAATATGGTGCGAATCTTAGGGATTGACCCTGGGTTGCAAATTACAGGCTTTGGAATCATTGAAAGCGATGGTAGAACAAGTCGCTATATACACAGCGCTAATATCCGTGCGAAAAATACTAAAGATAATGACGTAACCATTCCTCATCGCTTAGGAATCATTTTCAGTAAGTTGTCAGAAGTGATTGAACAATTTCAACCTGATGAAGTAGCCGTTGAAGAAGTGTTCATTAACAAAAATGCGTCATCGTCATTGAAACTAGGGCACGCACGTGGTGCAGCAATTTGTGCAGCAGTACATCATCACGTTTCAGTTAGTGAGTACAGTGCACGGTCGGTTAAGCAAGCTGTGGTAGGAAACGGAGCTGCTAACAAAGATCAAATACAACACATGGTGTTGCGTTTACTAGGTTTGCGTGGAGAGTTGCAAGCGGATGAGGCCGATGCTCTTGCAGTGAGTTTATGCCATGCGCATACGGCCTTAATGCTCAATAGCAAGCGCACCTCCGTACGGAGTTATGCGTGATAGGACGTTTGCAAGGCGAGATTATCGAAAAACAAGCGCCGCATCTATTGCTCGATGTTAACGGTGTTGGTTATGAGTTAGAAGCGCCAATGTCTACGTTTTATGAGTTACCTGAATGTGGTGAGTCGGTAATGTTGCATACGCATTTACTGGTTCGAGAAGATGCGCATACACTTTATGCTTTCATGCATACGCGGGATCGAAGTTTGTTTCGCAATTTATTAAAAGTGAATGGTGTGGGTGCAAAAATGGCGTTAGCCATTCTGTCAGGCATGGATGCAAATGCGTTTTCTCAATGTATTCATCATGGTGATGTGGATTCATTAGTGAGAATACCAGGAGTTGGAAAGAAAACGGCTGAACGATTGATAATAGATATGCGCGACCGACTTGATAAAAATGTGGTAACGCAAGGAGCGGGTAACGGTAAAAGCGGTGGTGGTGTAAATGGTTACCAGCAAGACCCAATTGCCGATGCAGTGTCTGCATTGGTCTCATTAGGTTATAAGCCTAATGAAGCAAGCCGCATGGTTAGTAATGTCGATACTAAGAGTCAAAACAGTGAAGATATTATTCGCTTAGCGTTAAAATCTAGCATGTCTTGAAATATGATTAAGTGAAATAAATATTCATGCCAAACACAATGAGTGAAATAGAAGAATCGCGCATCGTTGACACAAATGTTGAAAAAGACGAAGTGGTGGCTGAGAATGCGATTCGACCAAATCAGCTAAGTGAATACATTGGTCAAGAAAAAGTTCGTGAGCAGATGGAAATATTTATATCTGCTGCTAAGCAACGCCAAGAAGCTTTAGACCATGTTTTAATATTTGGGCCACCCGGTTTAGGCAAGACTACGCTTTCGCATATTGTGGCAAATGAAATGCAGGTACATTTACGTCATACCTCGGGTCCTGTGCTTGAGCGACCGGGGGATCTGGCAGCTATCCTCACAAATTTAGAACCTAATGATGTGTTATTTGTAGATGAAATTCATCGTTTGAGTCCTGTGGTTGAAGAAGTGTTGTATCCGGCTATGGAAGACTTCCAGTTAGATATTGTTATCGGTGAGGGGCCTGCGGCACGCTCAATAAAATTAGATCTTCCTCCCTTTACACTTGTAGGCGCTACAACTCGTGCCGGGCTGCTTACCTCACCATTACGTGATCGCTTCGGAATTGTGCAGCGACTTGAATTTTATAATACCGAGGAGCTTGCCACTATCGTGAAACGTTCCGCCAATATTTTAAAGGTGCAGCTGAATGATGACGGAGCAACTCAAATTGCAAAACGCTCAAGAGGTACGCCGCGGATTGCGAATCGTTTGTTACGACGCGTGCGTGATTATGCGCAAGTAAAATCAGACGGAATTGTGACGAGCAAAATTGCTGATGCTGCCTTAGATATGTTAAGTGTGGATGAGCATGGCTTTGACAGTATGGATAGACGATTGTTGCTTGCGGTTATCGAAAAATTTGAAGGAGGTCCTGTAGGTATAGATAGTTTGGCTGCAGCTATTGGCGAAGAGCGCGGTACCATTGAAGATGTAATTGAACCTTTTCTAATTTTAAAAGGGTTTATGATGCGTACGCCGCGTGGACGTGTTGCAACAGGTCATGCATATCGGCATTTTGGAATTAAGATTCCACAGCATAATTTGGGTACAACCGTGGAAACAGACTCTAGCGAGGATTTGTTTCCAAACACTACCCAATGAATCCACATAGTAGTAAGTACAGTTAAGTAAGCATAGTAACGATTCATGGAGCCCTATGTTTGGCAAACACGTGTGTATTATGAAGATACCGATGCTGGTGGAGTAGTCTATTACGCAAATTATTTGAAGTTTATGGAGCGCGCACGCACCGAATGGTTACGTTCGTTGGGGGTTGAGCAAGATACTCTGGTAAAAGAATTGAACGTTTTGTTTGCAGTACGGTCAGTATCTATAGATTATAAGAAGCCTGCTAGATTTAATGACGCTTTGACGGTAACAGTAGTGCCTAATGCGCTCAAGCCCGCGAGTATTTCGTTCAAGCAAGACATTTATAAACAAGGTATTGAAGCTAATTTATTAACTACAAGTGAAGTGAATGTTGTCTGTTTGAATGCTGAGGATTTTTTACCTAATCCCATTCCTAAAAATTTATATCAAATTATACAATCGGGGAAATAAATAATGACTACGGATACCAGTATTTTAGGCTTAATAAGCGAAGCCAGCCTGGTAGTGAAATTGGTGATGTTGATATTGCTAATCGCATCAGTCATATCGTGGACGATGATTGTTAGCAAATGGAAAATTATTCGTGATGCGCGTAATAAAGCAGATAAATTTGAAGACAAGTTTTGGTCAGGTACAGACCTGGCAGCACTATATGAAAAAGTCAGAGTAAAAAAAGACCCAACCGGTATGGAACATATTTTTCTAGCTGGTTTTAAAGAATATGTGCGATTGCATCGTCAACAACGTGTTTCACCAGATGCAATTACCGATACAGCTTTGCGATCAATGAAAGTAGCGATGGCGCGTGAAGTTGAAGCTTTAGAACATTATCTTTCATTTCTAGCTACAGTGGGTTCTACTGCACCTTATATAGGTTTGTTTGGAACTGTGTGGGGGATTATGAATTCATTCCGTGCACTAGGGGATGTGCAACAAGCAACACTTTCGGCAGTGGCCCCTGGAATTGCAGAAGCATTGATTGCAACTGCAATGGGTTTGTTTGCCGCAATACCTGCAGTCATTGCATATAACCGTTATTCCACTGATGTGGAGCGTTTAATTATGCGATATGACAATTTTGTAGAAGAATTTACCGCTTTATTGCAACGCCAAGCACGAACCAAAGATATGGATATGCAGGTTCGTGGATAATCTCATGTGGATAAGCAGGGGGGCATAAAGTGGCGTATGTAGGTATTAAGCGCCGCAAACGTATGGCGGAAATTAATGTGGTTCCCTACATTGATGTGACTTTAGTGTTGTTGGTTATTTTTATGGTAACTGCGCCCTTATTTCACCAAGGTGTTGAGGTAGATCTGCCCTCTGCACCAGCGAAGCCGCTAGAAAAAAAGGATGAAAATCAAGAACCTCTCATCATATCTGTAGATCGAGCGGGGCAAGTATTCGTAAATAAATCTGATACGCCGAGTGAGCCTGTAGCAGACAATGTATTTAGAAACCAAATCGAAGAAATCCTATCTAAGGAAAGAAGCCCTATATATGTGCGTGGAGACAATGGTGTGGATTATGGACGTGTCGTTACGGTGATGGTTATGTTACAAGAAGCAGGTGCAGAGAATGTTGGTTTGATTACTGACCCCACTGTTTCGGATTTAGTGAATCCGGATGCCACTCTGGAAGAGCTAGACCCTTTGTAAGTCATGGCCAAATTCAAGCGACATTTGCCGATGTCGGTCACTATCGCGATAGTTGTGCATGCGGCGATAATATTATTTTTGGTGGTAGGTTTTCAGTTTAAACGTGAACAAAGAGCCAATCCATTAGATAACATTAATACTATCAATGCCACGGTAATTAATTCTAAAACGCTAGATGCTGAAAAAAAGCAGCAAGTAATTAAACAAAAGCAGGAGAAAGAGAAGAAACAACTCCAAGCTAAAATTGAAGCCGAAAAGAAAAAGGCCGAAGAAGCTAAACGCAAAGCCGAAGCTGAGCAAATAAAAGCTGATAAAATTAAACAGCAAGCAGAATTAGAAAAGCAACGATTGGAAGAAGAAATTCGTGAAGAAAAGCGCAAGCAAGCTGAAGCAGAAAAGAAACGTCTAGAGGAAGAAGTTAAGAAGCAAGCTGCACTTGAAAAGAAAAAGGCCGAAGAAGCTAAGAGAATTGCAGAGCAGAAAAAAGTCGAAGAAGAAAAGCGTAAAGCTGAAGAAGCTAAAAAATTAGCGGAAGAGAAAAAACGCAAAGAGGAAGAAGCTAAGAAGTTAGCTCAAAAAAAATTAGCAGAAGAGAAGAAGCGGAAAGAGGCGGAAAAATTAGCTGCAGAACAAGCTGCAGAAAAGGAGCGCTTAGCAAAAATATTAGAGGCCGAAGAAGCAGAAATAAATGCTGCGGAGGCAGAAGCACAGCGTGTTGCAAAAGCTCGCGCGATGAGTAGAGATATTGCTATTTACCAAGATGCTATACGTAGCCGAATACAAAGTCGTTGGCGAAAGCCGCTAAGTGAACAGCCTAATGCTTGGTGTAAAGTGTATGTACGTCAAGCACCAGGTGGATATGTAGAAGATGTAGTTGTGGAACAATGCACGGGTGATGAGGCATTTCGTCGTTCGGTTGAAGAAGCGGTTTGGAAATCTGACCCATTGCCAGAGCCGCCTACACCTGAACTATTTGATAGAGATTTACGATTTAAATTTATTCCGGAGATTTAATGAAAACATTAGTTAGAGTGTTTGCCTTATGGGTGTTCTTATTTATAGGGCAAAATGCGCATGCCGTTTTAGAAATCGAAATCACTCAAGGCGTAGAAGGCGCATTACCGATAGCTATCGCTGTTTTTGCAGGTGATACTTATACTGCTCCCGAAGCTGTTGAAAATATTGTTCGTAATGATTTGGCAAGAAGTGGTTTTTTTGATGTGCTTGCTAAGCAGCGCTTTCCGCAAGTAGTAGTTAATCCTACACAGTTAAACTTTAAAGCTTGGCGTGATACGGGAGTTGAGAGTTTATTGCTCGGGAAAATTGTTCAAGCAGGCGGTGATCAATACCGAATAGAGTTTCAATTAATCGATTTGATTAGAAAGAAAAGACTATTTGGTAATGTTATACCTGCTGGTACGAAAGATGTGCGAAAAGTTGGGCATAAAATCAGCGACTTAGTATTTGAAGCACTCACTGGAATTCGTGGTGCATTTAGTACGCGCGTAGCCTATGTTAGCACCATTAACAAAGGCGCTGGCAATCAGAAATATGTGTTACAAATTGCCGATGCAGATGGACATAATCCCAGAACGATTTTCACTTCAAGCAAGCAAATACTTTCACCTGCCTGGTCACCAGATGGTACGCGTTTAGCTTATGTATCTTTTGAAAGTGGTAATTCGGCTATTTATGTTCAAGATATTATTCAAGGCACCCGCGCAAAAGTTTCTGCCAAATCAGGCATCAATAGTGCGCCTGCCTGGTCACCTGATGGCAGGCGTTTAGCATTAACACTATCTGCTGCAGGTAGTCCGGATATCTATATATTGGATCTAGGGGTTAAAAATTTACAACGTCTCACCAGTGGTCCGGCTATAGACACGGAACCAAGTTGGATGCCGGACGGAAAAACTTTATTATTTACTTCAGATCGAAGTGGGGGACCACAGATTTATCAAGTATCCGCAAATGGTGGTAAAGCGCAGCGGCTGACATTTGATGGTAAGTATAATGCCGCAGCAGATGTTTCGCCTGATGGTCGTTTTGTCACGATGGTGAATAATAGCGGTAACGGTTATCGTATCGCGATAATGGATATGCAGTCCAAGGCCATGCGGGTAGTTAGTAATGGTAATTTGGATGAAGGGCCTAGTTTCGCGCCGAATGGCAGCATGATTATATATGCTACTGCGGATCAAGGTAGAGGAGTTTTAGCTGCCGTAAGTGCAGACGGGAGAGTTAAACAGAAACTACGTTTAACCGAAGGCGATGTGCGTGAACCATCATGGTCACCATTTCGTTAATTATATTTGAATATTTATTAATAGCCACAAAGAGGAGTGAGTTATGATTAAGCAACTACTTATAGTATTTTTTATAAGTCTATTTTTTGCAGTAAGTGCATGTAGTACCA
>CAJICL010000264.1_pt1 | contig 13597 bp, 9 predicted proteins | sample 9199671 | NCBI WGS metagenome assembly CAJICL01 (sample SAMEA7708341, study PRJEB35096) | sediment metagenome | biome: marine neritic benthic zone biome [ENVO:01000025]; feature: sediment [ENVO:00002007]; material: shallow marine sediment [ENVO:03000034] sea grass bed [ENVO_01000059] ... | reverse complement strand
GGGAATGATCCTGAGGAAGATATAAAGATAGAAATTATTGGGCTTCGACCTGGTGAAAAGTTGTACGAGGAGTTATTTCACGAAACTGAGGATTATTCAGGCACGAAACACCCTAAAATTCTATTAGCTGAATCGCGAAAAGCCGATTGGGATAAATTTTCATTACAACTTGATGATCTAGCAGATGCCTGTGCTAAGAACGATGTTGAACTAATCATTACCTTATTAAAGGTAATTATTCCGGAATACCATGCTAATCAAGCATTTGCCACAGATGCTATAATGAAAACTGAAACTCACCCTGTTGTTCATTAAATAACAATTTTCCCAGTTTTATCTATTAGTAAGAAATGAAGAAGGTTTTTTTAAAAACGCAAGGCTGTCAAATGAATGAGTATGATTCAGAAAAAATGCTGGATGTGCTTAATCATGAGTGTGGGATGCAAACTACTGAAGATGCAACAGAGGCGGATGTTTTGTTGCTTAATACATGTTCAATACGAGAGAAAGCGCAGGAGAAGGTTTTTTCTCAACTTGGTCAATGGAAAAAACTAAAAGAAATCAATCCTGATTTACTAATTGGTGTTGGTGGTTGTGTCGCAAGTCAAGAAGGTGAGGCTTTAGCTAAACGTTCAAGGCAGGTGGATGTTGTATTTGGTCCGCAAACTATTCACAGATTGCCTGAATTATTTGAGCATGCTAAAGCTAGTAAAAAAGCAGTTGTAGATATAAGTTTTCCTGAAATAGAAAAGTTTGATTGTTTGCCTAAGCCTAGGGCCGATGGTCCGACTGCATTTGTGTCCATTATGGAAGGTTGTAGCAAGTACTGCACGTATTGCGTTGTTCCTTATACAAGAGGCGAAGAGTTTAGTCGTCCACTTGTTGATGTCATGGCTGAAATTCATGACTTAGCGCGACAAGGTGTACGTGAAATCACCTTACTTGGACAAAATGTAAATGGTTATCGGGGTTTAGATGAGAATGGTGAAATTGTAGATTTTTCTTTGCTTATTTACTTTGTAAGTAAAGTAAAAGGAGTTGAAAGAATTCGCTATACCAGTTCTCACCCAATTGAGTTTTCCGACAATCTTATTGATGCCTATGCGGAAGTGCCTGAGCTAGTGAATCATGTGCACCTGCCTGTGCAAAGTGGATCAGATCGTGTGTTATCGGCTATGAAGCGTGGTCACACAGCATTAGAATTTAAATCGATTGTTAAAAAATTACGTAAACACCGCCCTGATGTCAGTATTTCTTCTGATTTTATTATAGGGTTCCCCGGTGAAACAGAAAAAGATTTTGAAGATACAATGAAGTTTGTTGAAGAGATAGGGTTTGATCAATCTTATAGCTTTATTTATAGCCGACGTCCAGGCACTCCTGCGGCTTCACTTGAAGATGATGTGACGCCAGAGGTAAAGAAAGAAAGGCTGCAACGCTTTCAGCAGTTAATCAATAACATGTCTACAAAATACTCAAATGCGATGTTAGGGACTGAGCAAGTTGTTTTGGTTGAGGGCTTGTCTAAAAAATCAGATCATGAATATTCTGGCAGAGCCGAAAATAATCGTGTGGTAAATTTTGAAGCACCAGAGAATGTTATAGGAAAATTTGTTCGTCTAAATATTTCCGAAGTATTCTCAAATTCTTTGCGTGGTACTTTTCTTGAAACGATGCATTAAAGGTTTGTAGCGTTTGTCTGCAGAAATATATTCTATCGATATCGTGCTTGAGCCTGCTGATAATCCAAGGCTTGCTAATCTATGTGGGCCCTTAAATGAACACTTGATCCAAATGGAAAAAAGGTTAGGCATAGAAATCAATAATCGAGGTAACACATTTTCTATTAAAGGAGAATCTAAAGCAGCTAATGCTGCAGCTGAAGTACTTAAAGAGCTGTATGATTCAACAAAGAAAAATACGCTTTCATCATCTGATGTACATTTGTATTTACAAGAATCTGAGCTGGCGAGGATAGCTGAACAAACTCAAAACTCCAGTAGCACTGCTGTGCATACAAAGCGCAGTGTTATTAAGCCAAGGGGCGAAAACCAAGAAAAGTATATTCGTGCTATTGAAGAGCGAGACTTGGTGTTTGGTATTGGTCCGGCAGGGACAGGTAAAACATATTTAGCGGTTGCATGTGCAGTTGAGGCTTTGGAAAGAGATAATATTCGTAAACTTGTCTTGGTACGGCCTGCAGTTGAGGCAGGTGAACGCTTAGGATTTTTGCCTGGCGATTTGGCGCAAAAGATAGACCCTTATCTAAGACCTATGTATGACGCATTATATGAAATGATGGGTTTTGAAAAAGTAAATAAGTTGGTAGAAAGAAATGTTATTGAAATAGCGCCACTTGCTTATATGCGTGGGCGTACTCTAAATGATGCCTTTATTATTTTAGATGAAGCGCAAAATACCACTGTAGAGCAAATGAAAATGTTTCTTACACGAATTGGTTTTAGGTCTAAAGCCATAGTAACAGGCGATGTAACACAAATTGATTTGCCAAATGCTAAGGAATCAGGACTAAAGCATGTGATGCGTATTTTGCATGATACAGAAGGTATTTCTTTTTGTGCATTTCAATCGCGTGATGTAGTAAGGCATCCTCTAGTGAAGAAAATTATTCAAGCTTACGCAAAACACGAAAAAGGCTAAAATAAAAATAAAACAATGACCATCCGATTAGATGTGCAAATTGTTTCTGAAAATATTGACATACCTGGTGAAGCAGATTTTGAGAAATGGGCAATTGCTGTGCCATCCAAAGACGTGACAAGTGCATGCGTAAGAATAGTTGATGAGGCAGAGGCGAAAAGTCTCAATAAACAATATCGAAATATAGACAAAGCTACCAATGTTTTATCATTTCCAGCGGAAATACCCTCACAAATAGGCATAAATTTTCTCGGTGATATCGTAATATGTGCTCAAGTAGTAAATCGTGAAGCGCAACAACAGGGTAAGGAGTTGACTGGTCACTGGGCGCATTTATTAGTTCATGGTTTATTGCACTTGCAAGGTTTTGATCATGAAGAGAATAAAGCTGCGGATAAGATGGAAGCTTTAGAGATTGAGATACTGAAAAATTTACATATACCAAATCCATATGAGTAGCTGGTATAAATAATATGACAAGCTTTAGTGACGACAATGTGACGAAAATAGGACTGTTTGCGTCTATTAAGCTTCTGTTAAGTGGTACACCACAGAGTCGCGAACATATTATTCAGCTCCTGAGAAGTGCTGAACAAAAAAATATATTAAACAAAGATACGCTTGAGATGATAGAGGGAGCATTTCAAGTTTCAAAAATTCAGGTTAAAAATATTATGATACCTCGGTCACATATGGTAGTGGTGCGTGAAGACGCAACACTGCAGGATATGTTGCCTATTATTATTGATTCCGCGCATTCAAGATTTCCCGTGGTAGGAGATAGTCGTGATGAGGTGTTAGGAATTCTGCTTGCTAAAGATTTGTTACGATTTTTTATTGATGGGAAGCAAGAAGAATTTAGTTTAGATGATGTGCTTCGTCCTGCGGTTGTGGTGCCGGAATCAAAACGTGTGAACACTTTATTAAGTGAATTCAAAGATGGCCGTAACCACATGGCAGTAGTTGTAGATGAATACAGTAGTGTTTCAGGTTTGGTTACCATTGAAGATGTGTTGGAGCAAATTGTTGGGGAGATTACCGATGAACACGATGTTGAAGAGAGCCGCTATATTTTTGAACATTCAAAAGGGCATTTTGGTATTAAAGCATTGACACCAATAGAAGATTTTAATGAATTTTTTTCAACCACATACAGTGATAATGATTTTGAAACTTTTGGTGGGTTAGTATTAAGTAAATTTGGACACTTGCCTAAGAAAGGCGAAAAAATAGAGTTTGATAATTTTGAAATTGAAGTGTTGCGCGCTGATCGGAGAAGGTTGCACCTATTAAATGTTTCTTATCATCCCTAAATTATTATTTCTAGAATACTTGCCTAGATAAGTCATAAATTAAAAAATATATCAGTGTTTTATCTGAAGATAATAATTGTGTCTATTGCAGGTGCAGTGCTGGTTGGTGCTTATGCGCCATTTTCTTTTTGGTGGTTGACATTTGTATGTCCGGTAATTTTATTCATTTCTATTGCGAATCTGACGATCAGAAATGCAGCATTTTTAGGTTTCATATTTGGGCTATTCTTTTTTGGTTTTGGAGTGCCATGGACATTTAATAGCATTCACGAATTTGGGCATGCGCCATTATTTCTTAGTGCAATTCTTGCGGGGCTATTAGTAATTGTTCTTGCTTTATTTCCTGCATTTGTAGCATCGCTTACGGTACGCTTAGGTTCAGAAAAATTTTTAGATATCTCTACAGCGGCTACTTTTGCATGTCTTTGGGTATTTTTTGAATGGATTCGTGGTTGGGTATTCACTGGCTTTCCTTGGTTATTGATTGGACATGTGCATCACACTGGTCCTTTGCAAGGATTGTTACCAGTATTTGGGTCTTTTGGAGCGAGCTGGGTAACTATTTTGTTCGGGTGTTTTATTGCAGTACTTGTACTTTCTGAGATTAAGCAAAAGATTGTTGCTGTAATAGCTTTAATGATTATTACCATATCTTTATATTTTGCAAATCAAATAATCTGGACGCAAGCGGATGATGAAAAGTTGGATGTGGTATTGATACAGGGAAATATTTCACAAGAGATGAAATGGGATCGTACTAAGCACGTCTATATAATGGAAAAATATCTTGCGATGAGTAAAGGACATTTTGATGCTGATATTATAATTTGGCCAGAAACAGCAATTCCAACGTATTACTCGATGGTTAAAGATTCGTTTATTCGAAAAGTTAAGCAAACTGCTGATGAAAACAATATTGATTATTTGATGGGTGTGTTTACTTTTGATTCTAATAATGCTCATGTTTATAACAGTGTAATGACGCTTGGAAGTGAACTTGGGTTTTATCGTAAACAACACTTAGTTCCTTTTGGAGAATACATACCTTTCCGCGGTTTACTGACTTTTTTAGAGCGCTACATTGATCTTCCTATGGCAGATATCTCTAAAGGAGAGGGTAGACCACTTGTGAGCTTAAAGGGGCATCCAGTAGGCGCATCAATTTGTTATGAAGCCGTGTATGGAAACGAAGTGATAAATGCTATGCCTGAAGCAAAATTCTTAATTAATGTTAGTAATGACGCTTGGTTTGGAGATTCACTTGCACCTCACCAACATTTAGAAATAACACGTTCAAGGGCAGTAGAAACGGGAAGATATCTGCTACGTTCTACTAATACAGGAATATCTGCTGTAATAGATCCACACGGAACGATTATTAACAAATCGGTTCAATTTCAAGATGATGTGGTCAGGGCTACAATTAGCCCTCATACTGGTATTACGCCGTATGCTCGTTGGGGAAATAGAGGCATTATGAGTATCGTATTTGGCAGCCTGCTTGGGCTCTGTGCTTTAAGGTGGTTAACTAGAGCACATTAAATCCCATAAATATATTGTAATTTTATAAACGTATGTCTAAGTCAATATCTTCTCTCATTCCTGTTATCTTATCAGGTGGTACTGGTTCTCGCTTATGGCCGCTTTCGAGAAAACTTTATCCAAAACAGTTTATCCCATTAGAAGGTGATAAAAGTTTATACCAATCTACACTTGAGCGTATTGCAGGCCTGGAGGGTGTGGGAGATATCATTACTATATGCAATGATGAACATAGATTTATGGCTGCTGAACAAACGCGTTTATCAAATATAGAAAACTCCGATATTATTCTAGAGCCAATAGGCCGCAATACTGCACCTGCAATTACCATTGCAGCGTTTCATGCTCTAAATCAACAACCCGATGCATACCTGCTAGTGTTGCCTGCAGATCATATATTAGGAGAGCAAGAACAGTTTTCATTAGCCGTTACTCAAGCATATCAAGCAGCAGAAAATAACTTAGTCGCTTTTGGCGTAGTTCCTTCGCGTGTTGAAACAGGCTATGGCTATATTAAACATGCACAGAATGAAGTTTCAGATAGAGCTTTCCCAGTACTAGAATTTGTTGAGAAGCCTGACTATAAGACCGCCGAAAAATATATAGAAAGTGGTAACTACTTATGGAATAGCGGAATGTTTTTATTTCGCGCAGAATTATTTTTGCAAGAAATTAAACAATATGAGCCTGAAATGTATAAAGCTTGTCACCAAGCTGTTGAAAAAGGGGAGAAAGATCTAGATTTTATCAGATTAGATGAAGCTTCTTTTTCAAAAGCGTCGAGTATTTCAGTTGATTATGCAGTGATGGAGAAAACCACTAAAGCTGCAGTTGTGCCTCTAGAAAGTGGTTGGAGCGATGTGGGTTCATGGCATGCTTTATGGGACTCGTTTGAACATGATCAGAACAATAATGCTACGTATGGTGATGTCGTTGAAGAAGATTGTAATGGTTGTTTCATTCATGCCAACCATCGACTTGTAGCTACTGTAGGAATCAAAGATCTTGTCGTTGTAGAGACAGCTGATGCAGTGCTCGTTGCACCACATAGTCGCTCGCAAGATGTTAAAAAGATTGTCAATAAATTAAAGCAGGCGAAACGAGACGAGGTGGATATACATCCTAAGGTGTATCGTCCTTGGGGTGCTTATGAAACTATTGATATTGAAGATCGATTTCAAGTAAAACGTATCACCGTTTCTCCAAAGCAAAAGTTATCGTTGCAAAGTCACCATCATCGAGCTGAGCACTGGATTGTCGTGAAAGGGACTGCACGCGTCACTTGTGGCGAAAAAGAATTTTTACTCAGTGAAAATGAATCTACCTATATTCCTATAGGTACTAAGCACAGGCTAGAAAATCCGGGCAAAATTCCTTTAGAGCTAATTGAGGTGCAGTCTGGCACTTATCTGGGTGAGGATGATATTGAAAGATATGATGATGATTATGGTCGCTAACTGCTTAATCTGGCTAGTATCTAAACTGTAAGTATTTCCCAGTATTTATTGAGACAAAGCAATTCTAGCTGTTATGCTTGCTAGCTTTTGGCAACGCTGAATCATACCTATATGCAAAACTCCTATAACCCACATGAAATTGAGCGTTCTGTTCAAGACTATTGGGAAGAAAATCAATCCTTTAAGGCAGTTGAGCCAAGTAAAAGTGAACAAGATAAACAAGGTAAGTTTTATTGTTTATCTATGTTTCCATATCCCAGTGGCCGATTGCATATGGGGCATGTACGTAACTACACTATTGGTGATGTCATCAGTCGTTATCAACGTATGCAAGGTAAAAATGTATTGCAACCCATGGGGTGGGATGCATTTGGATTACCTGCTGAAAATGCGGCAATTCAAAACAAAGTGCCACCAGCCAAATGGACCTATGAAAATATTGATTATATGCGTGCTCAGCTTAAACGTTTGGGTTTTGCGTATGATTGGAGTCGTGAATTAGCAACCTGTCATCCAAAATATTATCGTTGGGAACAATGGTTTTTTACTAAGTTATATCAGAAGGGCTTGGTCTATAAGAAAAAAGCCACTGTTAATTGGGATCCAGTGGACCAGACAGTGCTTGCAAACGAACAAGTAATAGATGGATGTGGCTGGCGTTCGGGTGCGGTGGTCGAGCGCAAAGAAATTGAGCAATGGTTCCTTAAAATTACGGCATATGCTGATAATTTATTAAAAGATCTTGATCAGCTAGAAGGTTGGCCTGAACAAGTAAAAGTGATGCAGCATAATTGGGTGGGTCGTTCCGAAGGTGTAGAAATAAGTTTTGCAATTGATGGTTTAGAGGAGAATCTAAACTCAATCAATGTTTATACCACGCGTCCAGATACATTGATGGGCGTGAGCTACGTGGCGATTGCTGCAGAGCATAAGCTTGCACAATACGCAGCAACTCAATCGCAAGAAATTAAAGACTTTATTCAAAGTTGTAAGCAAACAAAAGTATCTGAAGCTGAAATGAGCACGATTGAGAAACAAGGTGTTGAAACAGGTTTGTCGGCGGTGCACCCAATAAGTGGCGAAAAAATACCAGTTTGGATAGCAAATTTTGTTTTAGCAGAATATGGATCGGGCGCGGTCATGTCAGTGCCTGCGCATGACCAACGTGATTGGGAGTTTGCTAAAAAATATAACCTCCCTATTAAACCTGTTATAACCCCAACTAATCAGCAAGATGTGGATATTGCTACGGTGGATGTGTCCGAAAATGCTTTTATAGATAAGGGTTGGTTAATCAACTCAGGCAACTTTGACGGATTAACTTCTGAGCAAGCATTTGAAAAAATTGCGCAACAGTTAGAAAGTCAGGGGAAAGGCAGTAAGCAGGTGAATTATCGCCTCCGAGATTGGGGTGTTTCGCGTCAACGTTATTGGGGATGCCCAATCCCTATGATTAATTGTGATAAATGTGGCTCAGTACCTGTACCAGAACAAGACCTTCCAGTATTGCTTCCAGAGGATATTGATTTTGATGGGGCAAGTTCTCCATTGAATAAGCTAACTGAGTTTATAAATGTTTGTTGCCCAACTTGCGCGGCACCAGCGAAAAGGGAAACCGATACATTTGACACTTTTTTTGAATCAAGTTGGTATTTCGCACGTTATTGCAGTGTAGATAATGACAAAATGATGCTTGATGAGAGAGCTAAATATTGGTTACCTGTAGACCAATACATTGGTGGTATTGAGCATGCGGTCTTGCATTTATTGTATGCCAGATTTTTTAATAAACTCATGCGAGATGAAGGGTTTTATAAATATGACGAACCTTTTGTGAATCTTCTAACACAAGGAATGGTGCTAAAAGATGGCGCAAAAATGTCTAAATCTAAAGGTAATACGGTAGATCCTGAAGCGTTAATTAATAAATACGGAGCAGATACTGTGCGTCTATTCGTAATGTTTGCTGCCCCGCCAGACCATTCTCTTGAATGGTCAGATACAGCAGTAGAAGGATCATTTAGATTTATTAATAAACTCTGGCGACTGGTTGATGACTATGCAGAATATTCAGGTGACATCGAAAAAGTAAAAGTATCTCTTGAGCAGAAAGATTTGACTGAAAATCAAAGCTCTTTGCGCCGCAAACTGCATGAGACCATAAAGAAAGTGACTGATGATATGGGTCGGCGCTTTACTTTTAATACAGCGATTGCCGCTAATATGGAATTGACTAATCAGTTACAAAGTTTTGATGATGATTCTGTGCAGGGTAAAGCCGTACTTAGAGAGGCATTAGAGTCGATTGTTTTGATGCTGGCACCGATAATGCCACATGTTTGTCATGAGATGTGGCGACGCTTAGGTAATTCGCAAGCAATATATAAGGTTCCATGGCCTGTTGTAGATCTAAATGCGCTGATAAAAGATAATATTGATCTTGTTGTACAGGTGAATGGCAAAAAGCGTGCTACGATTAATATTCCTGCTGAGGCAGAAAAACTACAGATAGAAACTGCGGCATTAGAAGATGAAAACGTGAAAAAGTTTATTGAGGATAAAAATATAGCTAAAATTATTATTGTACCGGGTCGGTTGGTAAATATCGTAGTTGTATAGATCAATATGTATAAATATTTTCAAGTAGTTCTTTTCGCATTGCTGCTACAAGGGTGTGGGTTCCATCTTGCTGGTGAGGGTAAATTTGCAGATGAACTTAGTAATACTCATATCCAAGGTGCATCAGCCAGTAAGGAAATGCTACGAGCTTTAGAAAAGAGCCTTAGGTCTAATCATATCAATGTTGTTGCAGCTGAAAGTGCGACTGCATTGTTGAGAATATTGAATGAAGAGACTGAAAGGGTTGTGATTACCGTCGATAGTAATGGTAAAGCACGAGAGTTTGAGTTGCTATTACGAATTACGTTTGAAGTAAAGAGGCTAGATAATACGGTTTTATTGGATCAGCAGATGATTGATCTCAATCGTGATTTTGTATTCGATAAAAGTGATTTGTTAGGCGCCAATGAAGAAGAACAAGACTTGTTTAATGAAATGCGTAAGGATGCTGCTAAATTAATTGTCTATAGATTGCAAACCATATAAGTAAATATAGTTTTGGACTTAATTTCTTAAGCAGTTAGAGTTTTTTATTAAGTACAATCTTTGCAATCGCTGCAGAATCAAGTTCGCCATTACCCTGTTCTACTAGCTCTCTTAAATATTTTTCAACCCTTTCTGTGCCTGGGATTGAAATTTTATTTTTTTCTGCACTATCGAGTGCAATACCTATGTCTTTAAAATGAAGTTTTGCTTTAAAGCCAGGCTTATAGTTGTTTTCTAATATTCGCTTGCCATGCAATTCAAGTACCTTGCTGTTGGCAAACCCACCAAGTAGCGCTTCTCTGACTTTGTGAGGGTCTACTCCAGAAGATTTTGCTAATAAGAAAGCTTCTCCAACTGCTGCAATAGTTTGTGCGGCTAGAATTTGATTGCATGCCTTAGCAACTTGCCCCGCTCCATGGGTTCCAATATGTACGATGTTTTTACCTAAAATTTGCAGTATAGGAAATGCATAATTAAAAGCATCTTCGTCACCACCCACCATGATCGAGAGTGTTCCGTCGATTGCGCCTTGCTCACCACCAGATACAGGAGCATCTAACATGTCTATATCTTTGGCTGCCAGAGCCTTAGCTAATGAACGGGTGACTTCAGGTGAGATAGTGCTCATATCAATTACTAAATGCTTGGATTTGGCGCCATGAATGATTCCTTTTTCACCTGAGATGACATCAATAACATCTGGAGTGTCGGCTACCATCGTTATAGTAATGTCACAATGTTCAGCTAATTCTTTTGGGCTGTTGTAAATTTCAATATTATTGGCAGTAAAGGATTGCAGTGAATTGGGGTCACGCGCATAAAGACCTAAGCTATGATTAGCTTGAAGTAAATTATTAGCCATGGGCTTGCCCATGATGCCAAGGCCAATCAGACCAATACGGTTTATAGTCATATATAATGCGTTTGAATATTAATAGCGCTTAAAGCTTAGCAGAAACGATTAACGATTTGACAGAAATTACTTGGGGTCTAGTTTACTGAGTGAGACTTATTGCTTTAAGTATCGTCTTGACTAGAGCGTATATTGCTAATAACAGAACTTAAAGCAAGGTCAAAGCGATTGCTTTCACTTATTAAGTTGCTTCTTCCGGTAGATAAATCATCCAAGAATGTTTGCAGATCAATTTCAAAGCTATAGTCACCAGATCGATCGCTGAACACTAAATAGTTTGTTTCTGTATTTGCTTTTGTGAATTTAAGCCGGCGTTTTGCTTTATCTTCACCTTGATATATCTCTAACCAAACTCCCGGGGTAATGCTATCCGGTAAATGCTCTGCAACAGTAAGCTCTTGCTCTTCCTCAATATCATCGTTTTCATCGAATTCTGCTTCGATATCCAATTCACTAACAGGCAATTGTTGTTCTTTGCTTTCTTCTGTTGATTCTTTATTTACTGCATCATCTAATGGCTGATTATCTGATGATGAATGATCAGTATCATTATCTGGCAATACCTTACGATTGAGATCATTATCTATTTCTTCACTATTATTGTTATCATCTTCATGTTGTTCTTTAACCTTGAGGCTTATTTCAGAACTGGGGGCGGGTGATAAGTTTTTAAATAAGTGAATAACATTGCTTTGTGTTCCAACATTTTCAATGATATGAGAATCTTGAGGAGAAGAATTATCTTGTATTTCTTCTGCTTCTTGTTCAATTTTTCTCAAATAAGTTAAATACCAAACTTCAGCTTCTTCTAATACTTCTTCAAATTCTTCGTTACGGTTTGTAAAGTATTCAAGATCAAAGCGTATATTTTCAAAAAACTCATTTGGATGATGAATATATTGACTGACATCTTGAAGTGAGTGTTTGCTTTGAGAAATCTCGATAGTTCTGCGCAATGTGCGTACTGCATTTCGCCATTCTTTTGTATTTCGTCCATGACTCATGTAAATATATGCCATATGTGGAGCCCAACATTTTAGGCAAAATTCAAGAATTTGATTAGCAATTTCTTTGTTTTTAGTAAATTTCTTGATGGTATGTATAACTACACGCTTTGCTGCAGAACGTTGAGATTTAAGCTTATGTTTGTTGAATTCAGACTTTTGTTGTGCAGAATGCTGCCCTAAAGATTCAGTATTAAGTTGATTAATTTCATATAGAGCTTGTTCAAATACTTGTGCATCAGTTTCAAAATTTTCAGTTATAGTTTTTACTATACTGGTGAGTTTTAAAAATAACTGCTCTTCTTTTCCGCTTGTACTAATACCTATTGAAGTGAGTTTGTTAAGCAGTTGTCTTGCTGGATGTTTAGCGTTTTGGAAGAAAGTGAAATCGATTAATGCGAGCTTAATAGTGGAAATTTGTAGTTTTGCCAAGATAACTTTTGCAGATTTACAAATTGAGTCATCATCAAGAATGACTTGGAAAATATTGCTCACGAAGTCGATGACTTTTTCTTCGTTTTCTACTATTTCAACCGCATCCAGCGCTCCTTTTTCGTGTAATGTTCTTCGTACTGCTGTTTTAATCTGGTGGGCTTTGAAAATTGCATTATTAGCTGCCTCTATACGTTGTACGCTGGATAATGCACGTATAAATTGTCGCCTTTGTGCTGGAGAAGAATTTGATTGGCTATTAGGACTGTAAGGCTGTAGTAGTAAGCAAACGGTTGTTTCATCTAAGCCAGTTTGTCCAGGCCCATACACGTCCATTGCAACTTCATCAATGATTTCAGGTGTGCTATTTAATTGTTTTTCTACGAAGTCATCGTTGGCATCATATTCTTGCTGCCACATCTCTTGTTCTACAGGTGCGAAAAATTGTCCGGTTGACATACTCATTATTGATGAATTTGATGGATTATCATCAACAACAGAGGTCGTGTCTTGTTGTTTATCGCTGCAGTTTATATGCCCTTCAGTTGGGTCGATGCCGACTTCTAATAAAAAATTATGCATAGCCAAATAAAAATCATTTAAATTTGGTGAAATGTTTTGGTATAGCAATTTACTGATGAGTATTTTCCCATCTGCAGAAATATTCAATGGTGCAATGCAATTTTTTATTGATGTGTAAAATTCTTGGGGTTGTAGACAGTGGACATTAAAATCTTGATGGGCAATAAAAGATAACTCCTCAAGTTGTTGAGTTATCTTTTCAATTAAGTCAGCATGTCTATCTACACTGCGATCGATGAGGTGATTTATGGCAAGTGTAAGCTCAATCAAATCAGTATCCATGCTATGAGTGTCAATTTGATCATCATTCATAGAGCGCATAATTGCGGAATGTGTAGTATAGAATCGTGACTCTAATTCAACATAAAATTCTGAAGAGACTATGTGCTTTCGCTCAACTAAAGCATCTAGGGCTTGGTCGCGTACTTTGCTATTTGTGTCATTAATCTGTGTACGGTAGCTAGCGTCTTTAGCTAGGTTAAAACTTTCTTCTAAGACAGCATTGAGAAAATTCTTTAGGTTGAGGTGGACTATTTCAACAACTTTGTCGTAGTTGATATGGCCTTCATTATCAAAGATTTCTTGGTG
>CAJICL010000150.1_pt1 | contig 14155 bp, 13 predicted proteins | sample 9199671 | NCBI WGS metagenome assembly CAJICL01 (sample SAMEA7708341, study PRJEB35096) | sediment metagenome | biome: marine neritic benthic zone biome [ENVO:01000025]; feature: sediment [ENVO:00002007]; material: shallow marine sediment [ENVO:03000034] sea grass bed [ENVO_01000059] ... | reverse complement strand
GGACTTTCACAGGAGCGACTTGGGATACAAATATAAATAATTTTGTTGGCACTCCAGAGTATGTATCACCGATTCAATCTGCATGTACTGAGAATTTTATCGTATTGCTGTCTGATGGTGCGCCTACCGTTAGTAGTAGCACAATTAGAACAAATATCAGAGAGCTCTATGATCCTGATAAGACCTCGTGTGAAAATATGTCGGCATATACTGATACAAACATAATAAATCACGGTGAATGTGGTACAGATTTAACCCGGTTTTTGAATACAGTTGATCAAAGTAGTCAGACGGGTGATCAATTTATTAAAACCCATACTATTGGATTTCAATTAGGTGCATCATCTGAAACCAAAACATTTCTTGAGAATATAGCGACTGCGGGCGGTGGTGAGTTTCATGATGCAAATTCATCGGACCCTATGCAACTCGTTACGATTTTGCAAGATATTGTAAATGCTGCTGAGGAGCCTACTCAATTAACTATTGGGCGTATTGGTAACACTCTTAATGTGTCTTCACTTTCTTCAAGTCGTGATGAAGTATATGTCCCATTGTTTACACCAATGCCAAACGAACCTCGTTGGCCTGGTAATTTAAAAGGTTATACTTTTGACCCATTGGGTTTCTTGAAAGGCTTGGATAATAATCCATTGTTTATTAATGGTGACTTCAACGACGCTTCTAGAAGTTACTGGTCTGCATCTGCAGATGGAGCAGATGTTACTCTTGGTGGTGTGGCTGTACATATTGATCCTAGTACCCGTAACACTAAAACGGATACTGGTTCAGGTGTATCGCGAAGTTTTCAGAGCTTAGATTCATCGAATACTACATTAACAGGCGATCCTGCATTGTTTGGCCTTGCTGGCGGAACACCGGTTGCAACGGTTCAAGAGTTAATTGACTGGGCGCAAGGAGTGGATGTGGACGATGAAAATGCAAATGGAAATATAACTGAATCTCGTCAGTTCATTGGCGATGCACTACATACCTCACCCGTAGTAGCCAATTATAATGGTTCTGATACGGACCCTATTCTAAATAGCTCAATTGATAGAGTGGCATTTTTTATGACCAATGAGGGTTATTTGCATGCTATCAATGTCACAGGAAATACAGCTTCTGATGGTGGCACTGAGTTATTTTCTTATATGCCAAGTGATATTTTAAGTAACTTAGATCTTTTGCGAAGAAATGTTAGTGGTACTCCTAAAGTATATGGATTAGATGGGCCGCTAACACTTTATCAAGTGGGTGGGTTAGCAAATGTATCAGGACAAAAGTATTTATATTTAGGAATGCGTCGTGGGGGCATGAATTATTATGCGCTAAACGTAACTGACCCTCTTAATCCAGTATTAATGTGGGTCATTGAGGGTGGAAGCGGAGACTTTCAAGAACTTGCGCAAACTTGGTCTGCACCTATCGTTACTAATGTAGATGTTGGTGGTACCAAAACCTTGGCATTAGTTTTTGGTGGTGGTTATGACACGACGCAAGACTCGGCAACGACATATACTGCGGACAGTCAAGGTCGTGCAATTTATATTGTCGATGCAGTTACGGGCGCAAAGTTGTGGTCTGCTGGTCCTGCGAGTTCTCCTGATACACATAACTTAACCCTTGGCCTTACCAATGGTATTGCAGGAGATGTATCCGTTATAGATTTAGATAGCGATACTATCGCAGATCGATTGTATTTTGGTGACACGGGTGGGCAAATTTGGCGAATCGATTTGCAGGGAGATCTTAATGGGACAGCAGGTTTTTCAGCTGATTTTTCAGGCTATAAATTTGCTGATTTACATGGAATATCTGTTAATGACAATAGACGTTTTTTCGCAAGACCCGTGGTTGCGCGTACTTTGAATGCAAAGCTGGCTGTGTCTGTTGGCTCGGGAAACCGATCACATCCTTTAGATGCGGCTGTTCAGGATCGCTTTTACACTATTTATGATCCTAATATTAATGCTGTTCCTAGTTCTGCGCCATCAGCGATCGTTGATGGTGATCTCCAGGATATAACTGGGTTTACTACAGGTTACAATGATACCAATAAAATTGGTTGGAGATTTGACCTTGCAGCGGGAGAAAAAGTTTTTAATGCAGCAAGTATTTTACGAGGAGAAATATTTTTTAATACATACTATCCTCCGGTAACGCTGTGCAGCGATGATGCTGATGGGTCAAGATTATTTGCATTGGATCTTGAAGGAAATTCGACTAGAGATTTAGATGGTGATTTATCAAATGGCGAAGATGTATTTATTTCTACATATAATTTTGGAATAGTATCTGAGTTCGCCTTACATTATGGGTCAACTGGTGATGTGCGTAGTATATTTTTACCCAATATAGAAAACGTTTACTCTTCAAATACCTTGTACGACAAATTTTGGACAAATAATCCATAGCGATGAAGTCTGTATTAAAAAAACGCCGCTAATGCGGCGTTTTTTTGTAAAGATTTATAATTTATCAATTATATTTTTTGGCATAGTCTTCATAAGAGCCGTGGAAACCCATGTGTTCTTTTTTGTTAAAAGGTTTGTTATCTGAATTACTAAGCTGAGTCTGGTTGCCACTATTTTTAGATAGATATTCATCCATACTCATAGAAGTAGCACCAGCAGCTTGCCCGCTATTTTTAGATAGATATTCATCCATGCTCATAGAAGTAGCGCCAGTGGTTTGATTATTATTACTAGAAGCCTGCGTACTACTTTTAGCTCCACTTAGATACTTGTTTATGTTACCGCTAAAGCCTTGGTGACTAGCAACATTGGCAGTAAGCTCATGGTGACGTTCCTGGCTGGATTTTGCTAGATATTCATCCATGTCCATATAGGTAGCTTTTACAGGTTGGTCGCCAAACATTGGTTTATGAGAACCTTTAGTTTGATTGCTAGTGCTGCTACTTTTTGGTGTAGTTTCCTGGGTGCTTGCTTGTTGCTCAGTAGGTTCGGCTGTGCCTTCGTCCTTCATTTTTCTACGATCGTCGAAATACAGTCCAGCAAGTATGCCAAAGATAAATATGGCTACGATTGGCCAAAGCGTTTTTTCAGACAAAGCTGCCATGATGATAACCTCGTTATGGTTCTGACTAGGTTTATATGGACCTAGTTCGTTTTAAATTATTAGAAATATTTTGTTAAATTCTAATCCATAATCATAGACGGTTGGTAGCCATTGATAACTAGAATTTCTCATTTTCCAAAATAAATTTTAAATGAATACTTCACATGAGAATTTTTAACTACAGTTAAACATGCAAGACATCATACATATTGATATGGATGCCTTTTATGCTTCAGTGGAGCAAAGAGATTTTCCACAATACCGCAAAAAACCTGTGGTTGTTGGTGGAGATCCTGAGAAACGCGGCGTGGTTGCAACCTGTAGCTATGAAGCACGTAAATTTGGTATTCATTCAGCAATGCCCTGTGCACATGCATTGCGTTTATGTCCGAAAGCAATATTTGTACGACCACGTTTTGAGTTATATAGGGCGATATCACAACAAATACGCGACATTATGTTTAGCTATACTGATTTAGTAGAACCGCTTTCTTTAGACGAGGCATACTTAGATGTTACACAAGGTAAACGTAGTTTTGGTTCCCCTACACTGATCGCAAAAGCGATTAAGAATGAAATTCAACAAGTGACGGGACTTACTGCTTCAGCTGGAATTTCATATAACAAATTTTTAGCCAAAATTGCTTCAGATATGGATAAGCCTGATGGATTAACGCTGATTACGGAAAAACAAGGGCCAGAATTTGTAAAACAACTGCCCATTGGTAAATTTCATGGCATTGGTCCGGCTACCGAGAGCAAAATGCAAGATTTAGGAGTGTATAGCGGTGAAGATTTACTCTCATGGAGCCTTGAAGAACTTAAACCGATCTTTGGCAAGATAAGTGATTACTATTATCACGCAGCACGTGGCACCGATCACCGTAAAGTGGTTAGCCACAGGCAACGTAAATCCATCGGTTCGGAGAAAACCTATAGTGAAGATGTTAGTGATTCAGCTGAAATGCTACATAGGCTCAATAAGCTTGCCGAAGAAGTGTGGCTAGATTTAATTGATAAAAATATGACAGCTCGGACGATAACGGTAAAAGTGAAATTTGATAATTTTATTCAAGTTACCCGCGCTGCAACCCTTGCAAATGATATAGCTAAACTCGCAGATATTTTGATGCCTTTGCCTGATTTACTTAATAAGGCCGAGGTGAAGGGCAGACGGGTGCGATTATTAGGGGTTTCGGTGTCTAAATTAACTATGATAGAACAGACTAATGAAGAGCAACTCTCTCTTCTATAAAGATTTCTTAGGAAAGCTTTCGTGGTGAAACCCTTCATACTATCTGTATAAATTTTGTACGCCTTGTGCGTAAAAATAAAATCCTTATTTTTGATAATGTTTTGTTATACAACTATCGATGAGATAACCACAACAAACGGTATGGCATATATACGTAGACCCATATTGTAGACATTGGGGCCTTGTAGTAATGTTAAATTAATAAGGAAGTGACTCATCATATATGTCACATCGTCAATCTACTCATTCGTGCCAGAAGGTTCAGTAATTTAAGAGTAGTGGATCCGAGTAGTCTTGGAGGAGATTCAATAAAATGCAGACCGATAAAATTAAAGCGCCCGAAGGGCATTCTATTCACCACGTAACTTGTCCACATGATTGTCCTGATTCATGTTCTATGCTGGTGACGCGAGATGATTCGACTGGCAAAGCGGTACGTGTGCAGGGTGATCCAACTCATCCAATTACTCGTGGTTATTTATGTAACAAGGTCAACCACTACCTTGATTTGGTCTATAACGATAATCGTGTTCTCTATCCTCATAAGCGTGTGGGCCCCAAAGGTCCGGGTGCTAAATTTGAACGCATTAGTTGGGATGAGGCGTTAGATACCATCACCGATAATTTTAAAAGTGTAATTAGTGAATATGGTAGTGCTGCGGTACAGCCCTATTCTTATTCAGGAACCATGGGCATGGTGGGCTACTGGACCATGGATTACCGCTTTTGGAACAAAATGCAAGCTGCAGGTTTAGTTCAGTCCATTTGTATTTATGCTGCGATGACGGCTGATTTGCATACCTATGGATTGGCACACGCAAATATGTCCGTGCACGAAGCTGCAGAAGAAGCGGACTTAATGATTCTTTGGGGTGCTAATTTGGTGAGTACTGGTGTACACGCCATTCCATTTATACGTGAAGCCAAAGAGCGTGGTATGAAGTTGATCGTAATTGATCCGCGCGTAACACGTACCACTATGATGGCAGATTGGCATATTCAACCTAAGCCAGGTACAGATGCTGCATTAGCGTTAGGTATGATGAAAGTCATTGTCGATGCAGGTAAACATGATCTTGAATTCTTAAAAGAACAAACCAATGGTTGGGAAGCATTACTTGAAACGAAGCTTCCTGATTACCCATTAGATAAAGTAGAAAAAATTACCGGCGTACCGGCAGCAGATATTGAAAAGCTTGCATTGGAATATGCGTCAACGAAGAAAACATGTATCCGTGCAAACTACGGATTAAATCGCCACCAGAATGCTGGCCAAATGTGTCGAGCTATTTTGATACTTCCGTGTATTACAGGTGCATGGCGTGAAGCCTGTGGTGGGGTAAGTTTTGGCACCTTGAATGAGATGTGGTTCCGTTGCATGAGCGCTGCATTGCATCGTCCTGATCTTGGGAAGCGTGAACGTGCAATCAATATGGTGCAGGTTGGTCGTGCATTGTCTGAAAATATTGGAGCGGACGGTGAACAACTTGACCCTCCAATCAAAAGTATATTTGTTTATAACTCCGACCCTGCTAACTGTGCACCAAATACTAACGCAGTACGTAAAGGCTTTATGCGTGATGACTTATTTGTTGCCGTACATGAAACATTTTGGACGGACACATGTAATTATGCCGATATTGTTATCCCTGCAGATACACAATTAGAACGCATGGATATGGTGGCGACCTACGGAAATTGGTATTTCACCATGAATAAACCCGTGATTGAGCCATTGGGCGAGAGTGTACGTAATTCAGAATTGTTCCGCATGTTAGCGAAAAAGATGGGCTACGTTGAAGAGGGTGATAATGCTTTTACGCAAACTGATGAAGAAATTATTCGTGATGTGTTGTGTGATCAAGGTAAAGAAAATATGTTAATGGAAGGCATCAAGTATGAAGACTTTGAAAACAAAGGTTTTGTTCGCGCCAATACTGGTACTGAAAGTCGTAACTTCATGAAGAATGGCTGGCCAACCCCTTCTGGGAAAATAGATATCTGGTGTGATGCACTTAAAGAAGAAGGCATCGATCCATTACCTTCTTATGTTCCAGAAATTGAAGGGCAAGAAGACCCTAAGCGAAAGAAGTACCCACTACAAATATTAAGTAGTGCATCGCATTATTTCATTGGCGATTCATTCCAGTCTGTACCTCGTTTACAAGCAATGATGTCTAGACCTACGGTTGAGTTGAATCCAAAAGAAGCTAAAGCTCGTGGATTAGAAGATGGTGATCTATGTCGTTTGTATAATGACCGTGGTGAGACCTATGCATATCTCGTGATCATCGAGGGACACGTTGATGGTATCTGTTCTACACAAAAACAATTCAAAGGTAGTAATACACCTGGTGGAGTGAATGTTAATGCCTTGAATACTGAGATGTTAACGGATTTTGGAACCAGTCCAACATTCTATTCTGTACTATGTGAGATAGAAAAGGCCAGTGAAGATATGATTATAAAAGCTTTACTGCAAGAATGGGGTGGAAAAGAAGGTTATATTCAAAAATGGCGTGATGACCCACAAAATCAGGGTGTTGAAGCAAGTGATGAAGAAATAATCGCGTTTGCAGAAAAGCGGCATCCCGGTGTTTTTAGTTAACAGTTGCTGAAAATTAAACAGGGAATAAATGACCAATAAGAGTTACATGAGGAGTAAATGATACAATGGCAACGGCACAAAAAAACTTCCACGATCCAATTGATAATTACATTAGAACATTGCCAGAACCTAATCGTGACATTCAAACTAAGCGCGTTACGGTAAACCAAGGGATAATCAGTAGTGTTGAAAATTTAACTTATGACACCTACAAAGTTGTCATTAGGTGTAATGAGGATGCTAAGCAAATAGTTTTTAAAGCTGGTCAATACGCGACGATTACCGTCCCGGGCTGTAGGAAGCCACGTTCTTATTCATTTGCACTTGCGCCTGAAAATGAAAATAAAAATGAATATTCGTTTTTCATTCGTCTTGTTCATGGCGGCAAGCTGTCTAGTTGGATAGCAGGAGGGAACCGTGAAGGTGAGCATGTAAAAATCTCAGGTCCTCTTGGTAAGTTTGGGTTAGATAGTAGTAGTAAAACAATGATTTGCATTGCTGGCGGCAGTGGTATGAGTGCAATTAATGCAATCGTTCAACAAGCTTGCAATTCGCAAGTCGCAAGAGATTGTTATTTTTTCTATGGTGCAAGAACTCAAGCAGATCTCTATTTACATGAAGAGATGAAAGAAATTGAACGCAAGTGGAATAAGAATAATACTTTCAAATTTATACCAGTTTTATCTGAGGAAGCGGAAGACAGTGATTGGGATGGTCCTCGAGGATTTGTAACAGAACATTTTAAGAATGAGTATCTTGGCAAAGGCGTGGTGTCCGTAAATGATATGAAAGCATTCTTTTGCGGGCCGCCAGTGATGATTGATTTAGGGGTTGAGGCACTGCAAGAAGCTGGTTTAGCAGATAGCGATATCTACTTTGATAAGTTTGAAGATGCACGTTCACCAGCACCTGTTATAGATAATACTAAATGCGTGTTATGTGATGAGTGTTTAATGGTGAAGCCAACGCCAAATTGCTTGGTAGAAGCCACTAACTTTGTTACCAATGGTGGTGGGAATGTTACGAGCTTTGAACGTGTGCAGCCTGCGAAAACTTCTGGTTTGTACTACAACTCATTGTTCATTGATGAGAATGAGTGCATACGTTGTTTTGCCTGTGTTGAGGCATGTCCGCACGATGCGATATCAGTTGAGTACGACAAGGTGCCGAAGACACTTAGGAGAATCTCATAGTAAACGCACGCGTTGTTAACGTGAAATACAAATTAAGTTTGTTTTAATATTATCTAAAGCTGCTTATTGGGAGCCAATAGCAGCTTTTTTTATGTACGTAATTATGGAAAATAATATCCCTGTAATTACGGTCTAATTATTAGAGTTTTAAATCAATTTAGTTGGAGTTATACATTATGCATCTAATGAATTCTTGTAAAACAATGATTATTGTAATGCTTGTTACAGTTCTAACGTTTTCAATTGGCATGCAAATGAGTAATGCATCATCCTCTCAAAAAGCTCATAAGCCTATTGTTGAAGAAATAGGTGAGCTGACTGACGAAGAATTGCTAAAAATGGAGAAAGAGCTTAAAAAGCCAATTAAGGAATCCGGTCGTTTTACAAAAGGAGTTTTATGGCAGATTGAAAAAGATGAAGAATTAATCGGCTATATTTTTGGCACCATCCATATGAATGATAAGCGCGTTAATGAAATACGCAAAAGTATCATTGATAAGTTTGATGAAATGACAAGTTTTGCGATGGAGTCATTTCCAAGTGACCATTATTGGAATCCATACCATGGTGGTCAAATGATTAAGGGGGATATGACATTACCTAAGGGTCAAACCTTAGAGATGTTAATAGGTAAAGATCTTTATGCGCGAGTGGAAGAAGTATTGCTAGACGTGGGTTTGGATAAAGAAACTATCTTGCATCTTAAGCCGTGGGCAGCTATGCGCAGTTTTGCTGTTAAGGCCGAAAATACAGAAGACTTAATTTTAGATTATGAGCTGTTAGATCGTGCAGCAGCACAAAGAAAGGATCTCTATCAAGTAGAAAGTATCGAAGAATTTTTGGTAACGTTTTATGCCATGCCTGAAGATGTGCAAATTAAACTACTTGAGTTTACGGTTAATAGTTATAAAGAGATGCGTAACACCATTGATTTGATGTTGGAAGCATATCTGGATGAAGATTTAACTAGAATGTACCAAATCAGTACTAAATTTATCCCTAATAAGCCTGAGTATGAGAAATATCGGGAAACGTATTTAAAGCATGTGGTTAAAAATAGGAATGTTGTGATGGAGCATTATATGCGCAAACCTATGCGTGAGAAGAAAACCTTCATTGCAGTGGGCGCATTACATTTATATGGTGATCAAGGTGTGCTTGCGTTGATGGAAAAGGATGGTTATAAAGTGAAAAGAATTCCTGTAAGTGCTCTTGCCGATAAATCCTAACTGCGTTACTAATTCAAAAATTTTAAACTTAATGTTTCGTGCTAAAAATCTTATAACACTAGTGCTAATGCTGGTGACTTATGGTGCAAATGTACAAGCAGAAGACTTGCAATATGTAACCGATGAGCTTGCAATTACCTTGCATCGAAATATGAGTTTGAATAGTGAGATTGTTGCGGAGCTAAAAAGTGGCACTCCCGTACGAATAATAAAAGCTAACCGTGATGAAGGGTATGTCATGGTTGCAACCAAGGATGAGAAAATTGGTTGGATGCTGGAAAGCTACTTAATGGATGAGCCTGCTGGTCGCGAGAAATTCCAGTCTTTAAAAAAAGAGTATGATCAATTGAAAGCAAATTTTGACGCGCAAGTTAAAGAACGCACTCGTAAATTATCTGCTGAACTCACTCAGGTGAAGAATGCAGCCAAACGGCCATTAGCGTTGCAACAAGAAAACCAAAAACTGAAAAATATTCTTGATGAAGAGCGTGCGCAGGTAGAACAAATTAAACAAGAAAATCGTGAATTCAAATCAATTCACAAAGATAGGAAGTGGTTCGCAACAGGTGCTATTACAGCAATTGGTAGTTTGATATTGGGTTTGATACTTACTAGAGTTCCTTGGCGCCGACGAAAAAGCTGGGGTGAGCTGTAAAAACTTAACTCTCCGCTACTATTTAAATTTTTAATATTTCATTATAACGATTGTAATAAACAACACTTGATTAAGTGTCTTGCATAATAGTGTTTAGTGACTTGGCCTGTTTGATCATCTGATCTAATGAGGCTTCATCAGGTAAAGTCTTTACACGGTTCTGTTCTTGATTGCTTACGGATAGCTTGTTATACAATGCAGCTGCGTTTTGTTGTCCTAAGTCTTGTGTCGAATCAATCCCCGCATATACCATGAGCTCAGAAAATTGCCCTGCTATACCATTTATACGCATAAGGTCAGCCATGCTAGCCCACTTGTGTACTACAAAGTCTTCAATACCTATCTGCTCTGCTACAGTAATGCGTCCATCTAAATTGCAGCATTGATTGAGTAACTGTTCGGTAGTTGAGATGCCCATATCGCGTAGTTTTTTACCATAGTTTTTGCCGATTCCTTCTATTTCTTCAACATCGTAACTGCTCTGTTCTGCTAACGAAGCTATAGGTGCTGCAACATCTGCAGGTGGTTTATCAATTATTTCCAATCTGCGAGAGTAGTCACTCTCTTTTTCGTCTAATGTACGTTGCCACTTTGCATCTAAGTCATCAAGTTTACTTCGGTAAGATAACTTCGCGAGCCACCAACCTATAAATGCACCAATTAATGCTGCAATCAGTAAACAAAGCCATATTTGTTGAATTAAATAGCTCATTATTAAAGCACCTTTACGTTGAATTCTATTCTTCTATTTTTTGCCATACCTTCTTCGCTATCATTATCAGCTATTGGATTGTTTTCACCGTAACCTACTGCGGATAAACGTGTGGCATCAATACCATTGTCTATTAAATAACTCATAACAGAAATTGCACGAGCCTGACTCAGGCGTAGATTGTAATCATCGCTACCGCTAGAATCAGTATGCCCACCAATTTCGATATAAGATTCAGGGCATTTATTAGCTGCTTCAATTAAATCACTTAATAAGTTATGACTTGAAGCATCAATGTCTGCACTATTTGTAGCAAAGCGTATTTCACCAGTACTCAACAATAGATCAAAATCCTGCTGACAAGTGAATTCTGGCAAGGGTTCTATTTTAGGTGATTGCACCACTTCTTCTATTGGCTCGGGCTCAGGTTGAGTTTCTGTTTCAGGTTCAACTACAGATTCAGCCTCAGCTTGTTCAACTATCGGTTCAGGTTCAATTACAGGTTCAGTTGTTTCAACCATTAACTGATTGTCAACTATGCGCACACCATAAACGTTACTAGCAACCTGTTCAGCTTGTTGACGGATTGTTTCATTTGCAACTACACCTTTAAGTACTATGTCACGACCATCAGTGTTGATAATTATTTCATCAAGCTCTTTTCCAGCAAGTGCTGCTCGAGTGCGGGAATCAATATCTTCTTGTATTTTTACGTTAAGGTTTAGGTGGTATATGCAGATATATCCTAGAGCACCTAAAAGAAATAAACCCAGTAAAAGTATTAAGAGTTTTTTCATTCGAAAATCTCATCACCTTATAATTAGTATTGTTTGCAATGAACACATCGTAGGATGTGTATGCAGGATGACCCTGAAGAACAATGCATTTAGAAATTATTTGCAGGCTAACGTATTCATTATTTAATTGCAATAATAAAAAAAGATGTCTATACGTATATTATGTAAAGATAAAAATATAATTTTATTATTAAATTTAATACGTAAATAGATCACTAAATAATTTTACATTTTAAATTATATGTAAGAAAAGATTCTCCAAAATATACTACTAAGAATATACATTGGGGAAGCCACTCTTTTTTAATCACAATTTTTTCTTTTCTGCGTAATGCTTTATTGGTTTTTTTATGTGTGCCACCTTTACGCAATAAAGGGTGTTTATGCAAAGGGTTGCGCCTAGACAAATTAATTGTCTTATTATTTGGCGACTTCGTTTTGCTAGTCATATTAGTCTCCTTTTTATATTACATGACTAAAGTTAATAGAACGATCAAGCAGCTTCCTTAATTAAAGTTCCTTCTTGTATCGCTTTATTTATGTAATCCATTAAGTGAATGGTATGGCTTTCAGCTGCTAAGACTTCATCTTGCATAGTATTTAATGGAACAGGAAAGCTATATACCAATTCACTATAAGGTACTGCCAAAGTGTAATACGCTATGCCATTTTCGCAGCGTAGAAATTTTGCTTTGCTAGCTGATATTTCATGTATGTTCATATTTCACCTATACTTCTTAACTAAAGCAGCATAAATTTGAAATTAAGCAGCTTTAGCTTTATCTAATTTTTCCATATGTGCTTTTATATATGGATAGAAACGGTTTACACGGTCTTCATTAAGAAATACCGATTGACCTGAGCCTTTAATTGGCACAGGGAATTTAAAACCACTTTCAGTGCGATACCATAGTTTTCCTGAAAGGAAAAACATAAAGCGAACACTTTCGTTGTTTTGTAAAACCTTGTCTAAGTTCATCATTAGCCTCCTTATGGTTGCGTTATTAAAATCCTCTAGTTGAGTTATCAATAATGTTTCTGAATAGTTTATTCAATCATCACTATTAAATTCTTATCCTAATAAAATTAGGGCAACAAAAAACCCCGAAGCTCACGCTACCGGGGTTTACAGGTTCTATCCGGAAGGTGAGCTGCACCTTCCTTATATTAGAAGGTACCTTAGGTAATAAGTTTCATCTGTTTAATATTCGTTTCTATACTTGTGTCTACAAAATACATGATGCTACCTGCTGATTTATGAGCACGCGTGAACGCTGTCATCGTGTGACAGGGTTGTTTTGCTACATGTTTTATAAAATATTTCATCGGTCGCGAACTATACACTTTAAAATCCTTAATGCAATATAATAATCAAACTTTAATTGGAAAATTGGTACCGTTTATCTTCCATATATATCACATATTTTAACGATACTTCTTTTCACAAGCTCTGCGAATACGAATGACCGCATCAACACTTTCTACTCCAACCATATGCTCTAGTAAACATTCATTGTATCTACGCTCACTACGCATAATGCTTGTACTGGGCCCACTGCCGTAGTTTTCTTCACAAGCCTCGGCTATAAAGCGGCTAGCAGCATCAAGCTTTGCGTGATCTAAATGATCAAGCAGGCAATCTTCATATTCATAGCGCTTATTTTTGGCGGCAACTCTTTCTAGAGTTAAAAAACCTACAAATGCTATGGATATTAGTAGGATACTCAATGCTCGCATTTAATATATGAGTGTTTTTCTAGTAATCAGTTCCCTGCTTGTGGTCGGAACTAAGTTAAGTAATAAGTGAAATGTGTAAAGCAGTAGAACGTTACAAGTTTCGTATTTTGAGTCGTATATATTCCTGCATAACATGATAACCATCACGTTCATCATTCTTAAGCCACGTGGCGCTATTAGCATCGGGTAAGTTTTTATTCAGAGCAACGAGAATTATTTTGCTGTTGTCTATACGGACCGCATTGCGGCGCAATTCATTTCCATCTCGGTGTTTTAGAATGCTATTTGAAAATTTACTTTCACTTACATAAAAAATCAATGCGTATGACTTGTTTGTATTAGTGTTAAATTCAAATTCAAAAGTTTTATGAAAAGGGGTGCGACTTGTGAATTTGTTAGCTTTGTTAAGAGTAGACAAAGATATATTATTTTGTATTGCTGAGTATTCAGCGCGTTGTTGATAGTGTTGAATATAGCTACAGCTTGTGCATAACACTACAACAAGTCCGATTAAATAAATTTTGTGAATATACTTGTTATACATACAAGTAAATAGTAGACAAAATAAACCCGTTTTCTTTATAAGGACAAATTTCGTATACCTTTAGAAAATTAATCACATTTTAGTGTAAGAGAAATCACATTCTGGCTTGTAGACTGGGGAATAAAGAGAATAATTTTTCAGATTAGTGGTAGGAGGAGAGCAAAATTAACTTGTTAGTATAAACCCCTATAAACTACATGGAGTATTGGAAATGAAACTGTGGTCTTTGGTGCTGTTATCTTACATTGTTGCATTTAGTCTTAATGCCGCAGACCTTAGCGCGGAGCAACTTGAGCAACAAATACAATTAAGCCATATGCTTGGCCAGATTAGCCAAGAAGAGC
>CAJICL010000148.1_pt1 | contig 15701 bp, 12 predicted proteins | sample 9199671 | NCBI WGS metagenome assembly CAJICL01 (sample SAMEA7708341, study PRJEB35096) | sediment metagenome | biome: marine neritic benthic zone biome [ENVO:01000025]; feature: sediment [ENVO:00002007]; material: shallow marine sediment [ENVO:03000034] sea grass bed [ENVO_01000059] ... | reverse complement strand
AGTGGTGGAATTGGTTCTGAAGTATGTAAACAGTTACTCGAAAATCAAGCAACCGTTTTTGCAATCTCTCGAAATATAAACAAACTTGAAACTTTGTTTGGCCAAACAGATGGTCATCTAAACAAAATTGAAGCAGATATCACAACACAATCAGGCAGAGATAAGATTGTCAATACACTTAGCGCAAATGACAGCAATGTGAATGTTTTAATTAATTGCGCTGGTAGCAATCAATTTTCGTCGATTTCCGACATGTCAGAACAAGATGTTGTGCAGCAAGTTAATGCAAATTTAGTTGCGCCTATATTGCTAATTAAAACTTTATTACCTCTTTTGTCAGAACAAAATAAGGCAAAAATTATTAATGTAGGTTCTAGCTTTGACTCAATAGGGTTTCCTGGCTTTTCAGTATATTCGGCAACAAAATTTGGATTGCGTGGTTTTTCAGAATCTTTACGTAGAGAATTATCTGATACTAATATTGAAATTGGCATGGTCTCACCACGTGCAACTAACACCGAAATGAATGACTCTAAAGTACAGAAAATGAATAATGAGTTAAAAGTGAAAACTGATAATACTGATCAGGTAGCAAAAATAATTCTACAAGCGATACAAAGCTCTAAGATTGAGAAGTATATAGGTTGGCCGGAAAAATTATTTGCGCGCGTCAATAGAATTTTCCCTTCCGTCGTAGATGGAGCTATATCCAAACAATTACCAGTCATTAAACAATATTTATAATCGAGGAAAATATGATGAATAAATACATTTTCTACTTCTTAGTTACTTTAATAACCTCATCAATCCCATTTACAGCGATGAGTGCAAACTTTGATGAGCAGTTATTAGAAATCCAACATGAATGGGCTGCTGCTAATTACCAGACTAAAGGAGATGCAAAGAAAAAAGCGCTTGAAGAGCTAATGGAAAAGACTGCTGCATTTGTTTCTGCCAACTCCGGTTCAGCTGAGGCATTAATTTGGGATGGTATTGCAAATAGTAGCTATGCAGGTGCACGTGGTGGCGCTGGTGCTTTGAAATATGCTAAAAAAGCTCGTAAAAACTTTCAAGCAGCAATTGCGATTAACCCAAATGCTTTAAAAGGATCAGCCCATACAAGCTTGGGCACGCTTTACTACAAAGTTCCTGGCTTCCCAATTGGCTTTGGTAGTAATAAAAAAGCCGAACAACACTTAAAAAAGGCGTTAGAGATCAACCCTGATGGAATTGATTCAAATTACTTTTTTGGTGATTTTCTGATAGATAGAAAACGCTATGACGAAGCAATTGTAGTATTAAACAAAGCTAAGATCGCAAAAGATCGACCTAATCGACCTATTGCCGACAAGGGGCGCCGTGAAGAGATTAACGAGGCTATTGCGCTTGCGATGTCTAAAAAATAAAAGTACAACTAAAAATAGTAAGCGAGATCTATTTGAAAATAATCATCACGATGAAATGTCCGCAATGGATCTTCGCTTGCTACGTCACTAAAAATCTGTAGTTCACTTTCTAATTTCCAACTATCACTAAATCTACGCTGTAACTCCACACGCATGCTTTTACTACTGTAATCAAAATCATAAAAGGCACCTGCAAGTACCTCTGTATCCTGCACATCATTCAATACATAACGCATACCCAAAAAGATATCGTCTTGAAAACCAACTGGCGCATCTTGTTTACGATCATCAAAGTGATACTCAGAAAGCACCCCTAGATCCGCACCACCCTCGCTTACTCCATAAAAAGTGTATTCAAATCCTCCTACTGCAGCAGTGAAGTCTTGACCTTTTTTAGTTTGCAAAATAGATTCTAATTTCCAAGTCCAATTCCCTAGAATCGCCTGTAGATCTAATCCGGTTTGATCAATTAGCCCATAATAAGGAATGAACTCTACTCCACCGCTTGTATTTAGAGATGGTCGCAGTTCTGGCGCACGCGAGGTACCATTAAAATGTGATAAACCTAAATCTACTGGGCCAAATTGAGCTTTTAAACGCAACGCCCAATCGACGTGATTCTCTTCAGCACCAGACTCATATACTTCTTCATCAGTATCTACTACTAAACCGGTTCGCAGCCGCCCTTTGCGCCCAGGAAAAGTTCGCTCTCTAAACCCAGGTAACACGTAAAACTGTAACGCACCCCAATCTTGTAACCATGTCGTTTCAATCATCGGTTGACCAAGCTTATCTTCAGTATCTAGATTTTCGACCAAGTCAGTTTGATTGATGATATCTACCAAATGCTGTGACTCAGTCACCCCCCAAAACACTTTTGCTACACCAACTCGCCACTCCCAATCTCCACGTACATATAAATAATGTGCTTCACGAATATCAGCATGAGTACGTTCTGGATCGGTTGAATCTATTCTAATAAAAGGTGTAAAAGTGATGGCTTGTAACCCATCATTCCAATCTTTGTAATATTCTGGTTCAAAAGAAATAGACAAATCACCATCTCGCTGATTAGAAAATTGCTCATCTTGCCAAAAGCCACGCCCTTGAACAGAAATATTTCCTGACCAAATACCCTCCTCTGCATGTAATGGCATCCATGCAATATAAAGAGATAAAATCAATAATAGTACGGACCTATAACAAGCACGAAAGAGATACATATTCATTTAATTATTATTAATTAGATATCTATATGAATTATTATCTAACGTAAACGAGGTAAGGCATTAGAATTAAAGTCGCGCTCAGAAACACTGGTTTTTAACTTATAGTTTGACCATTTCAAAGTAGTTGTCTTACCGGTCTGATGATTTTCCATAAACATTTCATCAGGTCGCCAGAAGTAATCTAAATATTCTTGATAACCAGAATAACTAAGTGTTTTTAATAATGAATTTTTACGGTCATAGAACTCTACTTTAGCAATGCGATATTCAGCTTGATCAATCCAAGCAAGTTGACGCGTGTAGCCAGAATATTCATATTCTGGAAATCGCTCTACGACAAAACATTTCCATTCGCCGCAGGTTTCATCACGCAAATATTTATATGAATATTTTTCAATTTCTTGCGAGCCTAAGTCTTCAAAAGCAAATTCACTACCTACAAAAGGGCCTGATTTATTGCGAGAATTGATCCGTTTTACTCGCTTCAATGCGGGCAAGTACAGCCATTGATCATCAGGCTCTAGTCCATGGCTATACGTAAGCACTGCAGTTTTCTTAATATCTGCAGGACGATCAAAGATAGATAAGGTTTTATCGCCATCACCCTGCACCTCTAAAGTGCGAGTGCGAATATAACGAGTACTTTCCTGTCCTTGACGATTACGTAAGGTCATTACCATATCTGCTGTTTGTGACTCAAAACCTGTGTCACGTTTGTCAGCCGCTACTGCAATTGCCAGTCCTTTCTCTTCAGGAGTTTCTGCCCACGCATTTACGAAAAGACTTGAGCTAGCGAGTAGTAGCCAAGTCAGGAGCCATATCTTTTTTATTTCAATTATTCTGTTCATTATCCTTCCCTTCGAGGGCAATCAATAAAGGTGGTAAAAATAAGAAATCTATAATCAAAGCAATCACAATAGTAACTGCCGTTAGCAGACCCATAGCAGAGTTAAGTTCAAAAGCTGACATGGCTAAAACTAAGAACCCTGCAGATAAGACTACAGTAGTCACTAAAAGTGCCGTACCTACATTTTGAAAGGCATAACGGACAGCTGCGGTAGCAGAAAGATTTTTTTCGCGCTTGGCTCGCAAATATTTGCTCATGAAATGTACTGTGTCATCCACTACAATACCTAAGGTCATACCTGCAACAATCGAAAGCGCTAAACCAATTTCACTTACAAATATTCCCCATACACCAAAGGCTACGCCTATTGGTGCTAAATTTGGGATTAAGCTTATTAAACCAAGCTTTAGAGAGCGCAAAGCAAAAATTAAAACAATTGAGATCAGCACAAGCGCAACCAGAGTACCTACAATCATGCTATCAATATTGCGCATGGCTAAATGTGAAAATATAACTGCTGGACTGGAAATAGTGGCTTTTATCCCTGTAGCATTTTGCTCCAACCACTTCCTAGATTTTTCTTCAAAAGCTAACATTTCAGTAGTACTAAGTGTTTTCAACGTAGTTGAAATGCGTGTTGATGATTTATCTACATTAATTTGATCATTAAGATCCAAACCATAAGGCAAGGACATTTCATAGAGTAATAAATATTGTGCAGCTAATTCTCGACTGTCAGGCAATGAATAAAGTTTTTCATCATCGCCATGCATATTCTTATTCAGACGTTTGAAAGTATCTGAAACAGCGTTTACGTGCATCACTTCTGATTGATTTCTAGTCCAAGCAACAAATTCATCCATAACATTTAGAAACTGTGGCTCGCTGACACCACCAGAATTACTACTCTCTAGTGAAATCTGAATGCTATATAGCCCGGTTACTTTATCTGCTACGTAATCTGTATGACGTCGAAACTCTATCGACTCATCAAAGTATTCTACAAATTTATCATTTATTTCATTACGCGGAATTACAACTATAAAACTAATTATGACTAAGCTCATTGCCCACAGTAATGTTTTACGTTTTGCAATAACAAGTTCCGCAATTCTTTGCATAAGCTTGGTTTTTTTATCTTCCCGTTGTTTAACTTTAAACGGCAACATAGCAGTCACGGCAGGCAAAAAGAAAATGGACAATATAAATGCATAGGTAACGCCCATGGCTGTTATATTTCCAAGATCCCGAAACGGAGGTACATCACTGAAATTTAAACTCAAAAACCCGATTACTGTGGTTAATGAAGTTAAAAAGATAGGGTTAAAATTAACACGCAATGATTCTTTGATCGCCGAGAATTTATCCATACCTGTACGCATAGAATTTAAAAACGTTGTCAGAAAGTGCACGCAATCTGCTACTGCTAAAGTAAGAATCATAGTAGGAGCTGATGCTGAAGGTGGTGTTAGCTTGAACCCTAACCAACCAGCTGTACCCATGCCCATCATAATAGAAAGTATAATGACAATTAATGCAGCTATGGTTGCACTTATACTACGCAAGAATAAATATAACCCAATAACGATAGCCAAGAATGCGAATGGTATTAAATTCTTCATATCGCTGATACTGGCTTCTGGAAATGCGTTATTCATCATAACTATTCCAGTGGTATACACATCCAATTCTGGATGTGTCTGCTCAAATTCTTTAATCATATTGCGGGTGAAAGACACCACTTCTGGGCCTTCAGTAATCTCATTCTTACCAGGCAACTCAACAGTAATATTTACACCAGCAGCATTTGCAGACTCTGATACCAAACGATGAACAAGTAGCGGCTCATTTAATGCAACGTTTTTTATATAAGCTAAATCTTCAGCACTGAGAGTGCCTACATCATCTACTAAATCGGCAACAATTAAATCATCTTGTTCAGCATAGGTGTGTTGAAAATTAGTTATCGAGTCAACTCGGATAGAGTATGGAATTTGCCATGAATCTTCGGTGAGTTCTTTTAATGCACTTAAGTATTTTCTGTTAAATACTTCACCATCCTTTGGCTCCAACATAATGTATATGTTGTCGTTTTTAGTGTAGGTATCTTGTAATGCTTCAAACTCTAGCAATTGAGGGTTATCTTCACTAAAGAAATAACGATAATCATTAGTAAAAACTAAATTTTTACCACCTCCCGCTAACATGAAGGCCGACACAAGCGTAATTATCACAACAACATATCGCCAACGAATCACCCAATCAGAATATTTGCTTAACATTTTTCTCCCTATGCTCTTAAGCTTTCAAGATATTCAATTACACTTTGTCCACACTGTAACAATACTTTTTTACTTTGTGCATTTTTTGCCAGACCCATGCAACCCTGAAGGCTTGCAACAATCATAGTAGCCACACTTGTTACATTTAATTCTTTTTTTACAAATCCTTTTTCTTGACCTTTCACAAATGCACTTTCAATACCTTCACGCCAGGAACGATAAACTTCTTCCACCCGAAAACGAAAACCTTCATCGATAGGAGCCATTTCTTGTGCGAGATTATTCAACGGACATCCACATTGAATATCTTCTTCGGTAATTTCACCACCAATCTTCATAATGATTTTTTTGAAATTAGTTATAGGGTCATCCGATTCTAATAACGGTAAAACCCATAGCTGATGTATACGAACGGAAAGAATTTCATCTATCACAGCATATCCAAGCGCTAGCTTAGTTGGAAAATAGTGGTATAACGCACCTTTAGTAACATTAGTAGAAGATAATATTTTTGACAGACTTGCCCCTTGAAAACCTCGCGCATGAATTTCTTCATAGGCAGCCTCTAAAATTACTTGCCGGGTTGTGAGTTCTTGTTCAGTATTCTTTGCAGTAGAAGGCATGGCTTAATTTTTGTGTATCATACCGATCGGTATGTTATACATACCATGCGGTATGTTTGTCAACTAACCATCTAAGTTACTGTTTAAATTAAAGAAATATTTCATGTCATATAAAGGTTTATTTATCACGGGAACAGACACTGATGTAGGCAAAACCTATATTGGTACTCAAATTGTTAAACAATTAGATGAAATGGGAGTTTCTGTAGTACCACGTAAGCCGATAGAATCAGGCTGTCAGCTTAGTAAGGGAGAATTACAGCCTGATGACGCGCAAGAATATTTCGCTGCTGTTAAAGGCAAAATTCCACTCGCAGATATTTGTCCGTATCGTTTTGAACCCGCCATCTCACCTCAACGTGCGGCACGTTTGGTTAACCAAGCGGTTAACACTTTTGAAGTGCAACAAGCCTGCCTTAAAAACGTTAGCGAAGATGATTTTTTAATAGTTGAAGGTGCTGGCGGTTTTTATTCTCCATTATGTGAAGATGGCCTTAACGCAGACCTTGCAAAATCCTTGCAATTACCCGTTTTATTAATCGCTAATGATCAACTTGGTTGCATCAACCATATTTTGTTAACGGCAGAAGCAATCAAACTAAAACAATTGAGCCTCGCAGCTGTAGTTTTAAATAGAAAAGATACTACGCATGATGATGCTAGCATGAATAATTTTGAAGACTTAAAAGGCTACTTAAGTATTCCAGTTTTTTCAATTGAACATGGTGAATCGATAGAAAGCAATCCAGCTTTAATAGGTTATTTCTCAGAATTTATGCGAATTGTAAAATGACGACTTTCGTCCCATAGCGATCATTTCAAAACTTATACCAAACCTAATAACCCCGAGATAAGTCGTCTTTTCATAAAAAAATTAATGTCCGCTTTAGGTCGTTAGCGGACATATGAAACTATAGATTTTAAATTTCCAACCAACTTTTTATGAAGTCTATTTGACTTTAATTTGTTGCAACATCCATGTTGCAACTCTCATTCGCATACCCCAATGCTTACATATTGTAACCAGTCTCTTCATGTTGAGAAACATCTAAGCCTTGAGTTTCTTGCTGTTCATCTACACGCAAACCAACTACTGCCTGAATCACTTTCAAAATGATAAACGTAGCAACAACCGTCCAAACTAAAACAGCAAGTACACCTTGAGCTTGTATAGCTACTTGAGACCCTATTGTCATGCCTTCCGCGAGACCAGCACCACCAAATTTTTCAGCTACAAAAACACCTGCCAAAATAGTTCCTAAGACTCCACCAACACCATGAACTGGGAACACATCCAACGAATCATCAATTTTAAGTGTGCGTTTTATAAAGTTTGTTGCCATGAAACATACCAAACCAGCGGATGCACCAATAATTAGTGCGCCTATCGGTCCTACAAAACCAGAAGCTGGAGTTATGGTACCCAGACCTGCAACCATACCTGTCACAATACCAAGAACACTTGGCTTGCCATATCGAATCCATTCAGCAAACATCCAAACTAAAGAACCTGTAGCAGCACTGATATGTGTTACCAACATGGCCATCCCTGCATCACCACTGGCTGCCACTGCACTACCAGCATTAAAACCGAACCAGCCAACCCACAGCATGCCTGCACCAGTTACCGACATCGTTAAATTATGTGGTGGCATCGCGGTTCGTGGAAAACCTTTACGATTACCTAATACCATTGCGGCAACAATGGCTCCAGCGCCCGCCGTTAAGTGCACCACTAAACCACCCGCAAAATCGAGTACCCCTTTCTCACCTAGCCAGCCACCTCCCCATACCCAGTGACAGACCGGAATATAAACAATTACTAGCCATAAAACAGAAAACCACATCATAGATGAAAATTTCATGCGTTCTGCAAATCCACCCACAACTAAAGCCGGGGTAATGATGGCAAAAGTCATCTGAAACATAACAAATACTGACTCAGGAATAGTGCCACTTAATGAACCGCGCGTTACATCAGATAGAAATGTATTACCCAAACCTCCAATCCATGCATTCATAGATTGGCCATCTCCAAATGCTAAACTATACCCAAACACTAACCAAACAAGAGAGGCTAAGCAGGTAATCGTAAAGCATTGCATCAGCACGGATAAAACATTCTTACTACGTACTAAGCCAGCATAAAAAAGCGATAAACCAGGAATAGTCATAAACAAAACTAAGGCTGTAGACGTCAGCAACCAGGAGGTATCGCCGGTATCCAGTACATCTTCAGCAAATGCAACGCTTGGCAATACCAATATCAATAGGCTTAGTAGCCATAGCTTATTCTTACTGTACAAACTCATAATCTAACCCTTTCTAACTTTTATTTTTTTGGTTACAGAGCATCTTTACCGGTTTCACCGGTACGTATACGAATTACTTGTTCTATATTGCTAACAAATATTTTTCCATCACCAATTTTTCCTGTATTTGCAGCTTTGCTAATTGCCTCGATAACAGATTCAACTAAGTCTTCGCTAAGTCCAATTTCCAATTTTACTTTTGGTAAAAAATCGACCACATATTCTGCGCCACGATATAACTCGGTATGACCTTTTTGACGACCAAAGCCTTTCACTTCAGTAACCGTAAGCCCCATAACACCTATTTCTGACAAAGCTTCGCGAACATCATCAAGTTTGAATGGTTTAATAATGGCTGTAATCATTTTCATGACAGCACTCCTTTTTGAATGGTTTTCTCGAGTTGTATTTCGATTAAATTCGTTTTAATTCTTATAGTCAGGTTACTTGCAAACCTGTTTAATAAAAACACTATAAATAATTTATAGTGCGATTGCACTATAGTAGCAATTTTCAAATGAACAAATTATTGGTTGCAAACACATATCCGCACAATAAAAGTGCGGTTTACTTGCGGATTGGATATTTATTGAGCGATTGGAACCACTCAGCAAATTACTTGGGTATAACAAAGACATAGGGAAGCATAGCTTGGCCTCCCTATAGAAGAGCTAGATTAGATTATGCAGCTTGTTGTTCCATCGCCTCGGAATATTTTCCTAGCGCTGCTGAACCATTACATTTAGCACGCCACAACAATGCTTTTTGGGCTTTTTCTACATTCGCACTTTCACCCATCCACGTTTTCATTGCTGTTTGTTGTAGTGCACGACCATATGAAAAAGTCAGTGCCCAAGGTAATTTAACACCCATTGCATTCATAGCATTCAAATGCGCACTTGCTTCTTCGTCACTTTGACCACCGGATAAAAATGCAACCCCAGGAACAGCTGCAGGCACTGACGTTAATAAACATTTAACGGTTAGCTCAGCAACTGTTTGTATATCTGCTCGATTCTCTGCCGATGCACCTGAAATCACCATTGAAGGTTTTAGAATCATTCCTTCAAGTGCGACGCCTTGGTTTTTAAGTTGTTGGAAGGTAATGCGCTGCGCTAATTCTGTTACTTCATAGCACCGCTCTATGGAATGATCACCATCCATTAACACTTCGGGTTCTACTATGGGAACAATACCTGCTTCTTGGCTTAATAAGGCATAGCGTGCTAGTGCATGAGCATTTGCTTCTATGCATGCCCAACTAGGAATTTTCTCACCGATAGTGATCACTGCGCGCCATTTTGAAAACCGTGCACCAAGTTCATAATACTCAGCAAAGCGTTCGCGAAGACCATCTAAGCCTTCGGTAATTTTTTCATTTTCATGACCTGCCAACACCTTTGCACCGGCATCAACTTTAATACCGGGTATGATGCCATTCTTTCTTAAATACTCAGCAAATGGTGTGCCATCAAGTGTTTTTTGGCGAATAGTTTCATCAAACAAAATCGCACCACCGATATAATCGGATAATCCTGGCGCAGTAACTAACATATCACGATAAGCTTGGCGCATTTCTTCCGTAGTTGAAATACCTAAACTTTCGAATCGTTTATTACAGGTTGGATGACTTTCATCCATTGCCAAAATGCCGCGGCCTGGAGCCACCATGGCAGATGCAATTATATTTAATTCTTGAACATTCATAACTATTCTCCTATCAGACCTTCTATTTTCAATTTTTGTATTACGAAATTTTGGTATTTTAGCAATTACTCTGAATCAATTAAGTGACCGACTCGTACAATTTTTAATGCGCTAGTTCCTCCACCTACACCCATCAAGTCACCTTTAGTAATGATTACCAATTCATTATCTTGAACCACTCCGCATCTCAATAGCACGTTGATTACTTCTTTATTCACTTCTGCGTGGCTGCGACTCATCACATCAAAATGGGCTGGGTATACACCTTTATATAAGGTCACTCTTCGTAAGGTCTTTACATTTCGTGTAAGCGCATAAATAGGAATTGCTGAATTTACGCGTGACATCCACAATGCAGTGGAACCAGATTCGGTTAACGCAGCAATGGCGGACACATTCAAATGATTTGCGGTATACATAGCCGACATGGCGATTGCTTCATCCACTCTGTCAAACATAGTATCTGCACGTTGATCGGATATTTTTTTCAATGCCCTTCTTTCGGATGCCAAGCAGGTCCGATTCATAGCTTTTATTGCTTCAACTGGATACTTACCCACCGCTGTCTCACCAGATAACATAACGGCATCTGTCCCATCCAATACTGCATTAGCCACATCCGAAACTTCTGCACGAGTGGGAATGGGGCTATAAGTCATTGACTCCATCATTTGCGTAGCGGTAATTGCAATACGGTTTTTTTCATGCGACTTCTCAATTAAAGATTTTTGCACACCAGGCACTTCCGCATCACCAATCTCTACTCCCAAATCACCTCGACCGATCATAATGGCATCGCAAGCCTCTAAAATTTCATCAAGCGCTTTTAACGCTTCTACTCGTTCAACTTTTGCGATGATGCCAGCTTTGCCACCTGCTTCAGTAAATAATTTTTTTGCTTGATTAATGTCTTCGGCTGAGCGCGCAAATGATATTGCAAGATAATCAACATCTAATTCAACGGCGTGCTGAATATCCTCACGATCTTTATCAGTTAATGCAGGCGCAGAAATTCCCCCTCCCTGACGATTAATACCTTTATTACTACTAAGCTCGCCCCCCATGATGACTTCACAATTTATTTTTCCATCAGCAACCTTAACAACTGCTAAAACAATTCTTCCATCATCGATCAACAAGGTATCACCTGGACTAACATCATTAATAAGTCCTTTATAGCTAGTGCCTACTTTTTCTTCATCACCCTCATCAATCGCTAAGTTAGTATCAATGCAAAATTGTTGCCCAACTTCCAAATGAATCTTTTTGTTTTTGAAAATGCCAACTCTAATTTTGGCGCCTTGCAAATCACCCAGCACACCAACATGGTAACTTTTTTCATTGATCAGTTTGCGTAGCGTCTTTACGCGCCATGCATGTTCTTCATAGGTGCCATGCGAAAAATTAATTCGCACTAAATCTACACCTGCATCCATGAGTTCGGACATTACCTTTTCACTATCCGTGGCAGGTCCTAATGTGGCAATAATTTTTGTATGCCGCAGGATGGCTTTACGTTGACGTATTTCGGTAACTAGACTCATTATTTATATTTCAATTAGGTAACAGGCTAATAATTTTGCTCTGAATATTGTTTGTTGTTCACTGCTGATTAAATCGTTGTTCTAAAATATCTACGGCTGGAAGTTTTTTACCTTCCAGATACTCCAAAAAGGCTCCACCACCTGTTGAGATATATGAAATTCTTTCTTCTAAGCCGAATTTATCCACGGCTGCAAGCGTGTCTCCGCCACCCGCAATGGAAAATGCCTGACTATTTGCAATCGCTTTCGCCATCACCTCGGTTCCATTTGCAAAAGCTGCAAACTCAAATACACCAACTGGACCGTTCCATACTATTGTACCCGCATCCTGCATCAGGGTTGCAAGTTGCTGAGATGACTGAGGCCCTATATCCAATATCAAATCATCATCATCAACATCATCTACAGATTTTGTTGTAGCCGTTGCAGTCTCTGAAAATTCTTTTGCACAAACAACATCAGTAGGAAGTGGAATCTGGGTGTTCTTACTTGCTGCTTTAGCTAATAAGGCTTTTGCAGTATCAATTAAATCGGCCTCATAAAGCGATTTGCCCACAGGTTTACCTATGGCTGCCAAAAACGTATTTACAATACCGCCACCAACTATTAACTGATCTACTCTATCCAATAATGTTTCTAACACTGTCAACTTTGTTGAAACTTTTGAACCACCAACGATCGCCACCATTGGGCGCGCAGGCTCAAGTAATGCCTTTTGCAAAGAATCTAGCTCTTTCTTTAATAGTGGACCGGCACAGGCAATCGGCGCATATTTAGCCACCCCATGAGTTGAAGCTTGGGCACGATGTGCTGTACCAAATGCATCCATTACAAATACATCACAAAGACTTGCCATTTGTTTTGCAAGTTGGTCATCATTACTTTTTTCACCAACTTGAAAGCGCACATTCTCACATAGAACTATTTCACCCACATTAAGCTCTATACCTGAAAGCCAATCTTTTTCTAATCTTACATTTAGATTGCACTGATTAGCTAAATAGTCAGCAATAGGTTGCAAGGATTGCTCTTGGTCATATTCCCCTTCTGTAGGTCGGCCACGATGGGAAAGTAAAATTACTTTCGCTCCTTTATCAACCGCAAGTTGAATGGTAGGTAATGCAGCTTGAATACGCTTAGCACTAGTAACACAACCTTCTTTGACAGGCACATTAAGGTCCTCACGAATCAACACACGTTGGTTCGTGAGATCTAGATCCGCCATGCTTAATACTGTCATGGCTATATGGGGTAACTACTCAAAAAATTAATCTTGTAATGCTACGCCTTTGCGTTATTTAGCATTCATTAATGCAACAGTAGTGTCGAGCATGCGATTTGAGAACCCCCACTCGTTATCATACCAAGAGCATACCTTCACAGTACGCGTACCCATTACCTTAGTGAGGGTAGCATCAAAATTTGAAGAATGCGGATCATGGTTGAAATCAATAGACACAAGCGGAGCATCTACGTAATCCAGCACGTGACCATCTGCAGCATCTTTCATAACTGAATTAATTTCTTCTACGGTAGTGTCTCGTGAAGCAAGGAAGGTAAGATCCACTACAGAAACATTTATAGTAGGCACGCGCATAGAAAACCCATCTAATTTGCCATTCAACATTGGTAAAACCAGACCAACCGCAGCCGCAGCACCGGTCTTTGTTGGAATCATCGACATCGTAGCGGAGCGCGCACGTCTTAAATCGCTATGGTATACATCAGTTAACACTTGGTCGTTAGTGTAAGCATGAATCGTAGTCATCACACCATTCTCAACACCGATTTTTTCATGCAATGGCTTAACTAATGGCGCCAAGCAGTTGGTGGTACAAGATGCATTAGAAATAACTGTGTCACTTGCTTTAAGCACATCATGATTGACACCATAAACAACAGTAGCATCAACATCACTACCGCCTGGTGCAGAAATAATTACTTTTTTAGCACCGGCTGTTAAATGTGCGGAAGCTTTTTCTTTGCTGGCAAAAAAACCTGTGCTCTCATGAACAACATCTACACCGAGCTCTGCCCAAGGAAGTTTGCTTGGATCACGCTCAGAACAAACACGAATACGATCGCCATTAATCACTATATGGTCGCCATCGACAACTACCGTGCCATTAAATTTCCCGTGCGCAGTATCGTACTGAGTTAAATGCGCATTTGTATTTGCATCCCCTAAATCGTTAATTGCAACCACTTGGATTTCGCTATTGCGGCCTGATTCATAAATGGCACGCATGATGTTTCTACCAATTCGTCCATAACCATTAATTGCAATTTTTATCGCCATTTTCTTTCTCCGTACTCTTCTCTATATATTTAAGTATAAATTTATCAACTTACCCTAGCATTTCCAAAGCTTGCTTAATGATATTTTCTTCACTAAACCCAAAATGCTTCATTACCACATCTCCTGGTGCCGATGCTCCAAATGTATCAATACCAATTGTACGCCCTTGCAAGCCGACATACTTACACCAGTACTCTGAAACCCCAGCTTCAACTGCTAGCCGCTTGCTTACCGATGCGGGCAATACAGACTCTTTATAATCATCATCCTGTTGATCAAATACATTAGTGGACGGCATGGATACCACACGCACTTTCTTACCTTGTTGGCTGAGCTGTTGTGCAGCATTAACCACAACACTTAACTCAGAACCTGCGCCAATTAAGATTAACTCAGGCTCTTGTTCACAATCTTGCAATATATATCCACCTTTATTAATTGCAGAAACCTGTTCCGCGCTACGCTCAATAAACGGTAAGTTCTGGCGTGAAAAAATCAGGCACGTCGGGCCATCACCACGTTCAATAGCATGCTTCCATGACACTGCTGACTCAACCGTATCCGCTGCACGCCATACCGACATATTTGGAATCATACGCAAGGTCGCAGTTTGCTCCACAGCCTGATGCGTTGGCCCGTCTTCACCTAAACCAATCGAGTCATGTGTGAAAATAAAAATATTGCGTAATTTCATTAGCGCGGACATGCGCAAAGCATTTCGTGCATAATCCGAAAAAACTAAGAATGTCGCACTGTAAGGTATGAATCCACCATGCAATGCAATACCCGCATTAATAGCTGCCATGCCAAATTCTCGAACACCGTAGCGTATGTAATTTCCTGCTGCATCAGAGCGGCTTATATCCTTAGAACCCGACCACCAAGTATTATTGGACGGGGTTAAATCTGCTGAACCACCTACTATTTCAGGTAATAACTTTGCAAAACCATCTAACGCTAATTCTGAAGCTTTTCGTGTTGCAACCGTTTTCTTTTCATCTACTGCTGTTTGTACTACTTGTTGACTAGCTTGCTGCCAATCTGATGGAAACTCATTTGTAATACGCCTTTCGAATTCTACCGCAAGTTCTGGATGCTTTATTTTGTATGCAGCAAATATTTCTTGCCACTGTGCTTCTATATTTGCACCTTGCTTAACTGCGTCCCACTCACTATAAATTTCATCTGGAATTTGAAAAGGTGCATGCGACCAGTTTAGTTTTTCGCGGACAAGCTTGATCTCATCTGCACCAAGCGGTGCACCATGCACGTCACCTGTACCTTGTTTGTTTGGCGCACCCCAACCAATAACTGTTTTACAACATATAATGGTTGGTTTAGATGATTCTTGTTTAGCTGATGTGATAGCACTTTTAACTTGCTCCGCATCATGTCCATCGATATTTTCAATTACGTCCCATCCATATGAACGAAAACGCATCGGAGTATCGT
>CAJICL010000201.1_pt1 | contig 15839 bp, 18 predicted proteins | sample 9199671 | NCBI WGS metagenome assembly CAJICL01 (sample SAMEA7708341, study PRJEB35096) | sediment metagenome | biome: marine neritic benthic zone biome [ENVO:01000025]; feature: sediment [ENVO:00002007]; material: shallow marine sediment [ENVO:03000034] sea grass bed [ENVO_01000059] ... | reverse complement strand
CAGGCTTCCGAGATATTAAACCGCGGCTGCAACGGCTTTATTCAGAAACCATTCAGCATGAAAAATTTATCCCAAAAAATTAACGAAATTATAGAACTCTAAAATGGTAATTTAATAAGCATCCCATTGAACTGTTTTTATAGCAAAATTTGTCAATTTTCTAACGCTTTTTCCATAAAAAGCTCGGCCGATTATCCCCATGTATCTATGGAAATAGACCACTCAAATTTATTCATGAGATAACTATTAGTATTTTTTCTAATTGGCCTGATTTATGCATTTAACTTATTGACATCATTAGGTTAAAGGGAGTTAACAATGCCCAAAGCATTAGGTTTTAATTTGATTCTTCTCCTTGTTCTAGGGAACATTAGTCAAGCTTTTGCAGACGAACAACGTGAGCTTAAAAAGTTTTGCATGTGGAAAGCCAGTGCCGCCCAGGTAATTGCAATGAATCGTGATTTTGGTCTTAATGAAACAGAAATTACCCGTCAATTTCTAAAACAACAAACCGACTATAAAGAACAGTTAATTGTTTTATATTTAATCGATAAAATTTATGGAAACTATGAATTTGTAACTCACGATACAATTTATTTACAAACAAATAAAACTTGCTTGCGGGATTTTTATATCGACAAAACTAGCGAAGTTTTCCTGTCACAACACATGGATAATGAATACTGATCTCAGTCACTTACATATATAGTGTAATTAGGTAAGCTGCCCAAATATTCTAAACCCTGCTACATAGGTTCCTATCGCAGAGCCTAAAGAACTCAACACAAAGATTAGCAATATCCTTGCTACCCGATTCTTTCGCCAACCCCATGCTGATGAGGTATCTGTACGTAAATCACTAAAATCATTCACTGTTGGTTTACGTATAAATAGCTCTACTGCAGCAGTCACCATACCTGCTCCAATGGTAGGATTTAACGAAGTTATGGGCGCTGCGATAAAGGCCGTAATAATAGTTAACAAGTGTGCACCTGCAATTGCTGCGCCTAATGCCGACAAGCTTCCATTAATAACAACCCACTGCCAAATTAAGCTCCAGCCCAAATCGGGGCCTTTTTGAAAACCCAAATAAAAACCAAAAATAACTAGCGCTACGATAACCCATGGAATGAACTTGAACCAAGAACGCTTCTTTGGAATAACATCAAGGTCATCTATAACTCTGCTTGGACTATATGTATTATCTGTCGAATATTTCTCTAAATAACTCATCATACCTTTTACATGCCCTGCACCAACAACCGCTAATAAATTCTTACCGGGATGATCTTCCAAGGCTTGCAATAATTTAGCCGTCATATATCGATCACGTTCATCAATTAACGGTACAAATAAATCGTTTGCGTCTTCAGAAAACTGTGCAAAAGTGGTTTCTAATAAATCACCACTTTTTAGTTTTTCGATCTCCTCCTCGCTAACTGTTTCACGAGACACTACACTGGTAAACAATCCAGCAACTATATAAAGACGTTTCCAGAAAGGAACATTGTGGTATACACGCTTTAGCGTCGTACCCACTTCGCGATCAATAAGCACTATGGGTAAGTCTAACTCTTTGGCATGCTTGATAGACGTTTTCATTTCTAAACCAGGCTCGATACCAAGTTGTTCTGCCATTCGTTGTTGATAGGATCCCAATGCCAAACTAGCCGTTACCATGCTAGCTTTTCCGCTACGAATTACATGAAATAAATCCATTTTTGCCAGTGCATTTGGATCTGTCATTGCATTAAAACGGCTTGGACAAAGCTCAATACACACTACATCATGCACTTGAGATTCGATGAGTTCTTTAGCTTTTTCTGCACTTGCGCGCGAAACATGGGCGGTACCCAGAATAGTAATAGTGCTTTCGCCAATGGAAAGCGATTGAACAGGTTCTTCCACAGTCTGAATTTTTATAGAGAAATAATTAGATAATATCGATAGATAAAATTTTTAAAAAAGCACATCTTTATGCTTCATCATACTCATTATATTTTTTTGAGCTACCTTTAACTTTTTCAACCGGATAACGTTTTTCATTAATTTCCATCTTGCGTTTTGTCATTTCCATTAAATCTATATCTAATTGATCTGATAGACGTAATAAAAATATGAATATATCCGCCATTTCAAACGCTACTGCCACATGTCGCTGGGGACTAAGGTCACAACTTTCCCGTTCCGTCATCCACTGAAAATGCTCAAGTAACTCTGATGCTTCAACTGACAAGGCCATAGACAAATTTTTCGGGCTATGAAATTGCTCCCAATCACGGACTTGAGCAAATTCTTTTAACTTTAATTTAAGTTCTTCTATAGCCTGCTCGCTCATATTGATCTCTCTACTGTTACCTCTTAATAGATGTCACTGCATTATTGCCTAGCGTATCATTATTTACATTTAGCTCATTAACAATGTCTTTAACTGTTTTACTACCTAGAACTTGATCTAAGCTTTCATCAACTTTTATTAATACAGAATGAATACCAGAAAAATTTGCATTCAGTGTAGATTTAATATGACTACTAGGACCGGGTTCACGAACGGTATCTACAACTGATTTTAAAGTCAATTCTTCCAATGGCATTGCAGGCGAATAGAGTAATTCATCGGCATCAATATTTACCAATAAGCCGTGCTCCACAAGTAAATTTAGCTGTTGTTCGATAGATTGTTGGGGTAAATGCAATGTATTTACTAAATCACTTATCGATGCAGGCTTTGAATTCGCATAAAATCGCTGTCCGATTATTGTCATAATCTGCAAAGCGACTTCTTCTTTTTGTCTATTTGTTAAAACCAGATCTTGTGCTGTTATATGCAAGTATTCTGGATTCTGCTTGTAATAAGCAACACTTGAACCCACAAGCAATATTAGCCAACTCCACCAAAGCCAGATCATAAATACAAACAAAAATGCAAAACTAGAATAAATTGCGGTGTAGCTGGTTGATATGGATGCAGACATAACCGTGGCAAATACCCAGCCTACGGTTTGCCATAAAATTCCAGCCGCTATACCACCTATTAATGCTGGAACAAATCTAACCCTGGTATTGGGCATAAACAAATATGTGAATGTAAATGCAGCAATGATTAGTAAATAAGGGACCAAACGTGTTGCAATGCTGAGCATGCTACCAAAAGGTTCTACAGATAATATTGCTTGCGCGATTGATGTGTTTAGAGCTGTACCGGTTACACCCATGGCTACAAATACCAAAACCGGACCAACCATGATCACGCTTAAATAATTACTGAACCTTCTCGCTAACGAACCTGATTGTTGTACTCTCCATGTATAATTAAACGCACTTTCAATTTTATTTATTAATCTAACAATAATTCCAAACAACAAAGCCAAACCGACACCACTCAACAAACCCACTTTGGTGTTATCTACAAACCCCATTATTTGCTGCGCAATTTCTTTGCCTTGCTGACCTAACGGCTCTAAGTACGTTAACAACATTGGCTCCATTTGGTTGTGCACACCAAATGCTTTCATCACAGAAAAACTCACTGCAATGAGAGGCACTATAGATAGCATAGTGGTGAAAACCAAACTCATAGCACGAAGATTTAGTTGCCCATCCAGAAAATCAACAAGCATTAGATGGATAAAGCGAACAATACTAAGCAAACCGCTCTGCCACCATGGCAACGAATTTATATCAATGCCCCAGATTTTATTGGTAATTTTTTCTTTTAATGACAACATACTTGCTTAAATATCAATATAAGTATTTGGCCGTGATTGTAGCAGATACCCGAATACTGCTTAGGAATCTATTGATCAGCAACTATTGGCCAGTAGATGGCAGTAATTAACGGATATTAAGACGAACACCTGGCAGAATCAGCTAGATTAAATGATTAACCTGGCCGATCACTTGATTGATATAACCTGAAAAAAGCCTATCTTTTTGTTTCGAAAATGACCTATTTTTGTGCCCATGAACCATCAGCAGCTTGATACCAAGTGCCCGCGGCAACTTCTTCTACCCAAACACGCGCAAAAGTAGAACGAATATCTGCTTCCCATTCAGGATGATCATTCGCACGTGCAATTTCTGCATACAAAGCACCACGTTCTTTGTTCTCATCAGCAACTAGTTTCTTAACTTGGTTGCGCTGCTTGAGCGGTATTAAAGATTGGTCTCTAATTTGCACATTAGCATTTGAAGTTAACCCAACTGCCCCACTTGCATAATAAACCTTTAAAGAACTAGCACGTTTTTTCAAGTTATTCCGTAATGCACTTATAGCAGGTGTATTGATATTTATATTAGCTTCAGCATGTGCAGGCGAAATGAGCATGTTTAGAACAGCACCTGCTAATATATACGTCAAGTTATCAAATTTTTCTACATTGCTTTGATCATTCTCATTTGTAACTTGGACTTCTTCTTCATTTAACACATCGCGCACAATAACCCGCGCTGCATCTTCTGCTGCTGCTGCAGGAAAATAAATATTAATCGTTACGCATGCTGAAAGCATTAAACCAAAAAGAAAACCACTCAAAACCGACTTATGCTTCATTGCTTTTCCACCCTGTTAAATGTGTATAGATAAGACATTAATGCTTATTGCTTAGTTCCCACCAGAAAGCATTCAAATAAATAGGCTAAATATCAACTATTTTGCATTAATTCACAATCACTTCTTTAGTACTCACTACTCTTTTCAGGCGCGCAATAAGTACAGACCAAGATACTTGATCAGTAAAACCAACTATATCAATACGAGGCACACCGCTACCCTTAACAATATAAAACCCTTGTGAGTTTTCTCCTGCTTGAGCACCCACACCCGTCATGCTGCAAATATTGTTTTTCAGCTTACAACCCAAACCCAGTTTATCGTAACCAAAGCTATCGAAAAATTTGAGAAAACTTTTTGACAAAATATTTGATGTGCCATTACCCACTTGCGTAAGATTATCAACTGCTGTTTGACTAATCCTATGCCTAGAATTGTCATTTTTGGGCGTTCCTAACCAAGCTTCAAACTGCACAGGTGACCAGCTTACAAACTGTAGATTATTAATCGTTCCATCTAACCGACCCGTAATCTCACCAAAGGAAAATGTTTCTGTCAGCGTTCTTAAGTCAAGGTTTTTAATCTGAACATCTGCTGATACTTTAGGCGTAATACTAAACAGATCAGTTGCACTTAAATTATGAATAGTAGTTGAACCACCAAAACCTCTGATTAAAAGCGCACCCTTAATATCCACATCACCATTTTTATACGTTACATTTGGCGCATAGCCTGCAAGATTACCATTCATCTCAGGCCATCCAAATGCGTTGGATACTTTTGACATCGACACTGGCGTTAAACTGATATCCATCAAAATAGACTGTTCTTCTTTACCAGGAGAACTCACTTTAAAGCTCTCAATATTGATTGCTCCATCAAGGATTGGGACACTAACAGCCCGCCTTAATTCCAGAGCTTCTTTATTATTTGAGAACGAAAACTGACTTGCATCCAATCGCAACTTATAAATACTGGCTGCCTCAAAACTAAACTGGAAATCCTTATTAGCATAACGTTCACCCCAACCAACATTCCCATTTAATTTTAAAATTGAAAATCTATTTTGATTGTCTTCAAAAGACAAATTATCTAACTTCAAGTCAGTTTCAACAATTCTATTGTCATCAATTAACATTGACCCTACCAGCCTACCCGTCGTATTTAAGTCTGCAATATTAGTATCCAGTAGAAACGGCAACATATACTCATCATATGCCTTGGGGAATAATGCGTATTTTATATTCGCTTGCACAGGTGCGATTGCTTTTTTTAACCGATAATCAAGTATGGTAGCTACCTCTATATGCATTGCATTCGAATCTTCATAATGCAACGAGTTAAGCTCAATTTTGCTAGACCCTACTTGCCAAGTAAGATTTCCATACAAATCTTTAGGGCCTGAATTAGCATCAATAAAAATTGGATCAAAATAAAGCTCTCCATGAAAAGTAGTGCTATTAATTTCACTTTGCCAAATGTTTTTATTGCGAAAACTTGAAAATGAAAGCTTTACAGCAACGTCTTCGCCCACAAACGTGCTATCGCTATTTGAAAAAGAAAGTTTGTTGGCTAATACATTTCCTTGAATAGCATGCAACGAGGAATCTGTACCAGAAAATATAATATCACTCTGCATTAAACCGTTAGTAATTAGTTCTGGAAACGTTGGCAATAACTCACGCAATTTTGCAAGTGAGATATTGTTGCTTTTAAGATTAACTTGCCATACACCCTCATTGCTACTTGCCTGCAACGTTGCAACACCTCCAGCCAATCCAAAATCACCCACGATTATATTTAAATCACCATTTTTATTTCTATGGAATTGAATTTTTGATTTGTTTGCACTTGCAAGCTGATCTTTAAATGTTAACTCACCCTCTTCGCATGCGATTTCTTGTTTGGAAATTATTCCGCTATTACATTGGAGAATAATATTTTTAATATGGCCCTTATCTTCAGGTAAGATAGCAGATGCTACTTTTATCAAGTAAGAGGAATTCTTTGTAAACAGTGAATTGAAATCGAGCACGATATCATGAAGCTCAATACCATTGCCTTCGAGAACATCAATTGTTATCGAAGTGTCAATATCAAATGGTTTTGCAGTAAAGCTAAATAAAGTCAGCGATAATAAAATAATTATGTAGCAATATTTAAGATGAACAGGTAACACATTTAGGATCTTTTTTTATTTTTACGCTATTCCATTCCATATTCAATGCATCAATCAGCAGTAATCGATTAGATAGTGTGCGCCCAACATTCACTAGCAGTTTAATCACTTCCGTGGCTTGGATTGAACCTATTAGACCGGTAACAGAACCAAGAATTCCAGTCTCAGCACAACTTTCTTCTAATTCAGTTTGATTAGAATCTATATCTGGAAACAAACATTGGTAGCATGCGCTACTTTCCTGCATATCAAATACAGAAACCTGTCCCTCAAAACGAATCGCAGCACCAGTTACTAATGCTGTGCGAGACTTTACACACGCAGCATTAATTGCGAAACGAGACTGAAAATTATCTGTTGCGTCAACAACAATATCTGTACGAATTATTTCTTGCTCGAGTGATTCCGCGTTAAGGACACCTTTGATTGTGCGCACACTGGTTTGTGGATTTAGATCTCTAAGTGTTTGTTTAGCCGATAACACTTTATCTTTATCAAGATCGACTGTGTTATGGATAATTTGACGCTGCAAGTTGCTTAAATCTACAGCATCAGGATCTACAATTGTTAGTTCACCTACACCACTTGCAGCAAGATACATCGCAACAGGGGAACCCAGCCCCCCTACTCCAAACAACAGGACTTTTGCTTCAAGAAGCTTATGCTGACCCTCAATACCAATTTGCGGCAACATTATTTGACGGCTATAACGCAATAGCTCGTCATCATTTAAATCCATAACTGAAACTTAGCCTTTGCGTCTTTTTTCAGCTTCTGCAAATGCACTCAATTGCTCAGCAGTGGCTTCTTTCTGATACTTATCTTTCCAATCTGAATATGGCATTCCATACACTATTTCTCTTGCTTGTTCATAATCTAAAGATATATTTCTATCTTCAGCCGCTGCCACATACCATTTGGATAAACAATTTCTGCAAAAATCGGCCAAATTCATTAAATCAATATTTTGCACGTCGGTATTATCCTGCAAATGTGCGACTAATCTTCTGTATACTGCGGCTTCGATTTCAAGACGCTGCTGATCGCTTATTTGTTCACTCATAATTTAAAGGCCCTTAATTAAATCAAATAACAATATCATATTTGTATTTTACCCCATTAGATAAGCTACCTATAAAACTATCTCTGCATTTAATATCGAAATGACCACTATTTATAATGAAAATGTAACTGGTGTGATATTGGCTGGCGGCAAAGCCAGGCGTATGGGGGGTATTGATAAGGGCCTAATTAATATAAATGGCAAAGCAATGATCCAATATGTATTAGATGCTTTAAAGCCTCAAGTACATGAAGTCTTAATTAACGCAAACCGAAATGTAAGCGAATATGAAAAATTTGGTTACCCTGTTGTATCCGATCAACTTGAAAACTTCCAAGGCCCATTAGCGGGTATTGCAGCAAGCATGAGCATGGCAAAAACTAAATATATTTGCACCTGTCCATGTGATGGTCCACTTATTGCTAAAAATCTTGTTAGCAAATTATTTTCTGCGTTAAGTGAAGATGAAGATATAAAAATAGCCGTTGCACATGATGGTAAGCGTTTACAGCCTGTGTATGCTTTAATTGACTGTGAACTGCATACAAGCTTATTGAATTACTTAATGACTGGAGAACGCAAAATCGACCTTTGGTACACACAACATAACTTTAAAGCGGTCGATTTTAGTAATAAACAAGAATGCTTTATCAATATCAACACACCCGAAGATCAACTAACTGTTTCTCAAAAACTATCTACATAGTAAACGTATGCAAGACATAACATTCAATAAACCGGTCATAGGGTTCTCAGCTTACAGTGGCTCCGGGAAAACTACACTACTCGAAAAACTCATCCCTGTTCTCTCTGTTCGTAAGTTTAGGGTGGCTGTAATCAAACACGCACATCATTCGTTTGATATAGATCATCCCGCTAAGGACAGCTACAAAATTCGCAAGGCTGGCGCCCAGCAAATATTGATATCATCAAAAAAACGCTGGGCGATGATTTACGAGCATGAGCAAGAAGATGCAGAACTTACTCTTCAAGAAGCCCTTAAGCATATATCTGCGGATACAATTGATTTTGTCATTGTTGAAGGTTTCAAATCTGCTCCTGTCGCTAAGATTGAAATTCACCGACCTGCACTCAATAAGCCTTTAATTTCTGCAAGTGATCAATACGTAATCGCCATTGCTACCGACGAGGCAAATAAGATTGAAAGCAGCCTACCTCTTTTGGACCTTAATGATATTGAAATGATTGCAGATTATATTGAACAATTCTTAACCAATTATAACGTGTAATTTCACATATAAGTCGCTATCTCTCTCCACTGGCCAGTTCAAAAAATGCTATAATTTACATATATTTGAGCGAGTTGGTGCAGCGAATAATAACAATGCATACTATATAACTTATATTATAACAATAAGTTATAAATATTTTTTAATCTTAAATATTATAAAAGACTGGTTGCGATACCCAATGTAATACGGGTAGCGAGTGGTTTTGGATGCAGTTTAAGCAAAATAACAAATTAGATTTTCTTAGGAGAAGACAACATGGCAGATCGTACCGTCACAGTCACTGATAATACGACAGGGAAAAAAGTCGACCTACCGATTCTTGATGGCACCAATGGCCCTAGCGTAATTGATATTGGCAAGTTATATAAAGAACTTGGCTATTTCACTTTTGACCCAGGTTTTGTATCAACGGGCAGTTGTAATAGCACGATCACCTTCATTGATGGCGACATCGGTCTACTGCGCTATCGCGGTTACCCTATCGAGCAACTCGCCGAAAAAAGCACCTTTTTAGAAGTTTGTTATTTACTACTCTATGGAGAATTACCTTCAGCAGACGAATTTGAAGAATTTAAGGCACGGCAGAAAATGCACACGATGCTTGATGAAAAAATGCGTCGCTTCTATCTGGGTTTTCATAATGACTCCCACCCAATGGCAATGATGGTGGCTACAGTGGGTGCTCTATCGGCTTTTTATCATGATCAAATTGATGTGCACGATGCGGGATCACGTGAAATAGCAGCAAACCGCCTGATTGCAAAAGTGCCTACCATGGCAGCTTGGGTACATAAGTATTCAATCGGTCAACCATTCATGTATCCAAACAATAACCTTGATTATGTACCAAACTTCTTACATATGATGTTTGGTTTACCCACCATGGACTATCAACCTAGCCCGACATTCATTAAAGCAATGGATGTGATTTTGATTTTACATGCTGATCATGAGCAGAATGCTTCTACATCTACCGTGCGACTTGCGGGTAGTTCAGGCGCAAACCCCTATGCTGCATTATCTGCAGGTATTAGTTCACTTTGGGGCCCTGCTCATGGTGGCGCAAATGAAGCAGTTATTCGTATGCTTGAGGATATTGTGCAATCCGACAACGATGTAGCGTATTACATTGACCGTGCTAAAGATAAAGATTCGCCATTCCGTCTAATGGGCTTTGGTCATCGTGTCTATAAAAACTACGATCCTCGCGCAAAGATCATCCGTGAAGTTTGCCATGAACTTCTTGCTGAACTTGGCGACAACAATCCGAACAAACCACTATTCGATACTGCAATGGAATTAGAACGTATTGCGCTTGAAGATGATTACTTTGTAGAGCGCAAACTGTATCCAAATGTAGATTTCTACTCAGGTATTATTTTGCGTGCCATGGGCATTCCAATGAATATGTTTACGGTGATATTTGCTTTAGCAAGAACCGTTGGCTGGATTTCGCATTGGAAAGAGCATATGAGTGACCCTGCTGCGAAAATAGGTCGTCCTCGTCAACTCTATACAGGTTCTGACGAAAGAAACTATGTCGACATCAGCAAAAGATAACAATTTAGGTTAAGCGATCTCAGCAAAGAACTTACGTAATACTGGGCTAAAAAGTTCTTCGTCAATTAAGAATGCATCGTGTCCTTTATTGGACTCGATGTGTTCAAATTGGACATTCCGCCCTGCATTTTTAATTCCATTGTAAATTTCTTCCTGCTGTTGGACTGGAAATAAAATATCTGTATCCACGCCAACGACTAGCGTCTTCTTTGCATGTATTTTTGCTAGACCGGCATTTACTGAGCCGCCATGTTCAGCCACATCAAACAAATCCATGGCACGTGACAAATACAAATAACTATTCGCATCAAAATTTTCTACAAACTTGTGTGCGTTGTAGTCAAGATACGACTCCACTTCAAATTCGACACCAAATTTATTTTTACTACGCCTACTTGGATCAACTCGAGCACGATTAAAACGCTCATTCCACTCTTCAGCTGCACGGTAAGACACTAGACCTAATTTACGCGCCAGTACCATGCCATTCTTCGGTTCTTCGTCTAGCTCATAACGACCATTTTTCCAATCAGGGTCACAACGCACAATCTCACGCTGCAATGATCTCATTGCGATCGCTAACGGCATGGATCGACACGCCCCCGAAATAGTAACCAAATAATCGACTTCATCTGGGTATTGCAAAGCATAGGCTAAAGATGACATCCCTCCCATTGAAGCACCCACCACCGCACAAAGATGCTCGACACCAAGTTCTTGCATCGCATGATGGCCAGCTTTAGCAATATCTTCGATGGTAAGTTCAGGAAAATCTGCGCTATAAGATTCTCCAGTCTTCGGGTTTATTGAATTTGCACAAGTAGATCCGAAACAACTGCCTAATGAATTTACACATACTACGTAAAAACGATTCGTATCGATGGGCTTTCCAGGACCAATCATATATTCCCACCAACCTGGATCTGGGTCTTCTACAGAAGAACAAGCATGAGCAGATGGAGACAAACCGGTAAATACTAGAACTGCATTGTCATTAGCCGAAGAAAGCTCACCCCAAGACTCATAGGCTACCGTCACTTGAGGCAGACTCTCACCTCGGCGCATAATAAAATCGGTCGTCCCATAATCTCCATGCAACTCAATATATTTAGTCGCAGGTGGCGCACGATTTGGTATGGGATGAATATCTTTAGCAGTCGAACTCACAATTTTCTCAAATTTAAATAGTTGGCACTTGTTGCTAGGAAATTACCTAAACACAAAAAGAAGTGGATTCTAGCAGTTACGAATTAGGATTAAACAGGTTTTCGAGAACGCAAGGTCTGAATCGCTGATAAAACTAGCAAAATCACAAATAATATTAGGGTCTGTTCAGGAATACTCAGGTCCGCAAACGTCCAGTTAGTGTCAGCACAAGAACCAGATCCAGTTAGCGTTTTCTTCAGTACATCGAAAAGTGGCAATGTATCCAGCATGAAATACAAATCCGGACCGCACTCAGGCACCTGGTCTTTAGGTAAGTTTTGCAACCAAATATGACGTGAAGCCAAGCCGATTCCAATCAAACTTAACAGCATACAAAGTACACCATATATTTTTGCAAATATTGTTCTAGGTCCATGCAGAAAAGCAATAAAAAATACTACTCCCAAAGAAAGAATAATCACTCTATCTAAAATGCAAAGCGGGCAAGGATCTAAATACAATGTTCGCTCAAGATATAACACAGCAAATAGCATCGATGCGATACAAATTACTAAACCAATAAATGCTAGGGAACGATAACTAAACATAAAATAATCCTTTATTTCTTGCCTTACTCTGAATTACTAATAGGCTCACCCAAATCATTGTCTGCTGGTTGCTCGTATGAAACTTCTGAATATCCTTCAGGCGGATCTTGTAAATGAAATGTATCTACTGTTTTACTTTCTTGGATATTTACTGAGCCCTTCCTTTCAGCAATGTTATATTCAAACCAATCCTCTTTAACAGAAAAAACATCATAAGTTACCTTACTACCTAGGCCATTAACTTCGTAATAGACTCCATCTTGATAAGACCAGGTTCCTTCATCAGACGATAACTCGTAGAGTTTTTCGCCATCATGAACAATTAAATAATCTACAACATATTTACCATCCGCTTGACGCACCATTTTCCATGATTCTTTCCATCCAATATCTTCTTTATCTTCATACGTGCCGTCACCCCGCCATACCCCAACCAATGCGGCTGTAGCTTTAGCATCATTATCTTTTACTTCTTCATTTTTAGTACATGAAGTAGAAATGAATAGCAGTGGAACAAAAAGTATAAAGTATAAAAAGGATCTCATATTCACTCACCTAATGGTTCATTGATGCTACAAGCAAGAGTGTATCCATTAGTTATCCATCTCACAATCCAAAGCACCAAGCTTTTGATACCAATTGATCAATACATCCAACGAGTAGGCAGCATTCGCAGGACTTGGATTTGGTGTAACGAATATATTGGACTTATTAATTCTAAATTCTTGCAGACCCCAAGTCACCTCTGAGGTTACTTGATCACTATATTGAAGGAACTTTTTAGCTGCCACTTTTCCATGAAACCAACAAATTTTAGGTTGGTACTTTAGTATTTTTAACTCTAATATTGGCGCAAATTTTCTATAATCAGCTGCTACTAAATCTTTCCCCATTGAAGAATGCCGCTTCACAACATCAGTAAAACCAATTTTATATTGCTGAAATAATATTTCTTGAGCTTTCTTAGATGGAACCAGTTCTTCAGGAACTAACCCACTAGCATTAAGAGCTTTCCAAAATCGATTCCGCGGATTAGCAAAATAGTATTTTTTCTCAACCGAAATAGTTGAAGGATTCAGACCAATCGATAAAATTCTCAGGTCTCGCTCTATATAGTCCGCAAGCGTTTTCATCAAACGAGTTTACTATCCAATTTTTCTTTAAGCTTGCTACAATTTAACCATTAGACGTAAATCTCATGCGAATTGCAATTTCCTAAAAAACAACCTAATAGCTAGATCATTATGCAAACTGTAAGCAACCATACCATTCATGCATTGGAGCTAGGCCCAATGGAAAACTTCATTTATCTATTGGTAGATGAATCTAGCCATACCGCTGCTGTTGTAGACCCCGCATGGGAGGTTTCCACTATTGTTGAACAAGCGAAAAAGTTGGACTTAAGCATTACCGATATTTTATTAACGCATAGTCACCATGATCATATCAATGGTGTCGATGAATTATTGAGCCACCATGATGCTCAAGTTCACCTGTTAAAAAGTGAAGCCGACTTTTGGGGAAAAGACTTAATTAAGCCAAATTTACATCATGGCGGAGATAAAATTAAACTTGGGAAAACTGAAATTGAAATACTACATACCCCTGGACATACGCCAGGATCTGCATGTTATCGCGTAGAGAACGACCTGCTAACGGGGGACACTTTATTTGTATTTGGATGCGGACGTTGTGATCTGCATGGTGGAGATCCTGAACAAATGTTTACTACTCTAAAACGTTTTAAGAGCGATTTGCCTAATAATATTTTGATACACCCAGGACATAATTATGCTGTCAAGGCAACTTCAACCCTAAAGGAAGAAATAGAAGGGAATCCATTTATGCATTTCACTGAAATCGACCAATTTATTCGCTATCGCATGAAAGTCCATGACAAGATTCGAAACTCCCCCTACTCTGCACAAAAAGAAAACGAACTGAAAAAAGAGCTAAGTAAACTATAACGTTAAAACATCTCTATCTGCTTTGAGTGAGCATATTGACGAGAAAATATAGACTCATCTAAAGCATGTATTTTGTTTGTAATTCCTAATTTCCTGCATGCTATTCTAAAACGGTTTTCAATCATTTTTGCATACTCACCTGAACCTCGCATGCGTTTACCAAACTTGGATTGATACAATTTTCCATCGTGCATTTCTTTTAGTCGATTCAAAATATGCTCAGCTTTTAAAGGAAATTTTTCTCTTAGCCAATCTGCAAACAAGATTTCCATCTCATAGGGTAAACGCAACATCACAAAGTTTGCGCCCAAACACCCCGCTTCTTGAGATGCTGATAAAATATTTTCAATTTCACCTTCGGTTAACACAGGAATAATAGGCGCCACCAGCACACTAACCGGAATACCTGCTTCAGCCAGTCTTTTAATAGTGGTTAATCGGCGCGCAGTTGTTGTTGCGCGCGGCTCTAATAACTGCACCAACTGTTTATCTAATGATGTAATAGTAATAGCAACATGCACCAAATTATGTCCTGCTAATTCTTTTAACAAATCAATATCACGCTCAACCAAAGACGCTTTGGTCACTAAGCTTACTGGATGTTTAAATTCCACCATGAGATTTAATATTTCTCTTGTAAGCCCTAACTGCTTTTCAATTGGTTGATATGTGTCGGTAATATTTCCCAAAGAAATAGTTTTCACCTGATAACTGGATTTAGTAAATTCTTTTCTCAGTAATTTTGGTGCATTAGATTTAAAAAATAGCTTTTGTTCAAAATCTAATCCAGGTGATAAATCTAAATAAGAATGTGTAGGACGCGCAAAACAGTAAGCACATCCATGTTCACAACCCCGATACAAATTTAAGCTGCGCTCAAATGGAATATCTGGAGAAAGGTTGCTTGAAAGAATCGACTTGGCTTTTGTTTGAGATAGTTCAGTGAGTACGATTTTAGAATCATGAGCAGATCCAGACTGACTACTACCCTCATCTAATTCAGTAATTGTTTGGGCAAATCGCCCTGATGGATTATTACTATAACCACGACCACGAATTTTTTGCACTTGCTTATTAATAATTAGTTAACTAATTTTAAGAGGCCTGCTTGCCCAGCCTTATTAAAATCTTGCTAATATCTTGCGCTAAACCTAGATAAGGAGCCGTTTTTATACTTAGCTGGGGATGTATGCTTTGTGCTTTCTGCAGTTCTTCAGGAATATCTGTGGTTACATGACGCCCAGCAGAAAGAAAATATGGCAGCACAGTGACCGAGTTGGCACCTTTGTTAACACAAGCGGTTATACCTTCTGGAATTGAAGGTTCGGCCAACTCAAGAAATGCACACTCAACAATCGAAAATTCATTATCTGCTTGTTGTTTTAAAACGTTAGTAAGGTCTCTCACTTCATCATTTGAGGCTTGTCGCCTGCTTCCATGAGCAATTAATAACAATGCTTGCATAGTTCAGATGCTATCACAGCTCAATTAGCTGAGAATACGCTGGCCAT
>CAJICL010000191.1_pt1 | contig 15855 bp, 12 predicted proteins | sample 9199671 | NCBI WGS metagenome assembly CAJICL01 (sample SAMEA7708341, study PRJEB35096) | sediment metagenome | biome: marine neritic benthic zone biome [ENVO:01000025]; feature: sediment [ENVO:00002007]; material: shallow marine sediment [ENVO:03000034] sea grass bed [ENVO_01000059] ... | reverse complement strand
TTTCTAAAATTTTATTCATAATGGCTATCAAAATTCTAACAAGTAAATTAAGTCTCGGTAGGACCTTTAGGTTGTCCAGGTTGCCACTCACTTTGACGATCTGCTTCTATTGCATCAGCTTCTTTAACAGTATTGCCAATAGAGGCATGTTTTTTTCGTGCAGACCACCACTTACCAATGGTGCCAACAATACCGTCACGCATTACGAGTACAACAAATATAAATAAGCCTCCCATAATGAGTTGCCAAGTCCACGCGAGTTTTCCACTTAAGAAAAACTCTGAGCCCTTTACTAGAAAGGCGCCAATAAAAGGACCAATTATAGTTCCACGTCCACCAACTGCAGTCCAAATTACTGCTTCAATAGAAAATACAGGCCCTGCATCTAAAAATGAAATTATTCCATTCCAAGCTGCATACATCGCGCCTGCTGAAGCTGCCATGAAACTTGAAACACAGTAAACAAAGATCCGATAATTTGCTACGTTGTAACCCATAAACTCTGCACGAACATCATTATCACGAATTGATTTTAAAACAGTTCCTAATCGTGAATGAGTTAGAATTCTTCCTAATGCAAAAAAGAATATTGTTACTGCTAAAATAAACCATAGATAAAATTTTGTGGCATGTGTTCCATAATCTGTAATGCCATTAAATCCACCAGTGTATGCTTGGTATTCAATTATTGCCTCTTGAAGTATTAGTGATTCTGCAAGGGTGATTACCGCACAATACACCCCATAGATGTGTCGTTTAAAAGTGATTACACCAAAGATAAAGGCAATAAATGTTGCGAACGCTAAGCCAATAAAAATGGCGAAAGGTAAATTTTGCAAAGGTGCCATAAAAATTGGCAGTTCAGTAAGTCCATTCCATTCCATGAAATCAGGTATTGTGCCTCCATACCTGGTGGGATTTACACTTGCATAATCAATTTTAAGAGAGAGCGCCACAGCGTATGCTCCTATACCAAAGTAAACTGCCTGCCCTAGGCTTAAGATCCCAGTAAAACCCCAGATTAAATCTAAACTTAAGGCAAAGATGGCATAGCATAAAAACTTACCTAATAGTGAAGTTACATACTCTTGCCCATAGATAGGATAGGTTGCTATTGCAAGTACTATTGCTGTTACAACAACAACAGATAAAAGAGGGAACATTGGGCTTTTTCTTATGTGGCGTTCTTGCACCATGTTTGCTTTCTCCTGCTAACCTTTATGTTCTCTCGTGATACCCAAATAATCCTCTGGGAAACACACGAATAGCCAATACGATGAAAATGAAGACCAATAATTTTCCAATTACATTGTTATAGATAAAAGACAATATTGTTTCAGCTTCACCAATTAATGTAGCTCCTGCTACAACTCCCCATAGATTTCCTACGCCTCCTAAAACAAGAACCATGAAAGAGTCTACTGCATACGGGAAACCCATCGTTGTTGAAACAGACTTAATAGGCGCTAATGCGGCACCAGCAATACCAGCTAAGCCGGAGCCAAACGCAAATATAATCATGTCTATTTTTCTAGTATCAATTCCCAAACAGCCCGCCATTGTTCTATTGCGACGTACAGCTCTTACTTTCAATCCAAGATCTGTTTTAAACATTACTATGTAGGTAATGAACATTAATGCGATAGCAAGAATTATTAAAAATAATCGGTACCAAGGGAAAGGTAATAATCCTATTGCGCGAAAACCACCATCTAGTATTTTAGGCGCGCCAACATAATAAAGCTCTGGTCCAAAGATTAACTTCATTAATACTTGTAATATTATGCCAACACCCCAAGTAGCAAGCAGAGTTTCTAATGGTCGATCATATATCCATTGTATTATTGAGCGTTCAACAATTAGACCTAATAAGGCCACAACTAGAAATGCAACAGGAATTGCTATAAATGTGTTACCACCTAGTTGCCCAACTACAGCTGCTGTATAGGCACCCACCATGATAAATTCACCGTGTGCCATATTAATAACCCCCGCAACACCAAAGATAATGGCTAATCCAACAGCAGCAATCATTAAGATCCCAACTACGCTAAAACCGTTCAGAAATTGAGTGATGATTGATTCCATATCACTTTCCTAGAAGATTTGTAATTACATTTACTTTTAGCTTTGTATGTATGTGAAGGTGGCGGTATGTAGTTACTGCCACCTTTGTATACATGGTAGGTTATTTAGCTAATATCGAACGTGCCAGAACGATCTTTACTACCTGACTTTAATCGTTCTAAAACACTAGGATTGGTGAAATCACAATCCTTGTTTGGATATAATAAATCAACCCAAGGATCAGGCCGTACCCAATCATCTCGTTGCCATACAATGTCAAATTGACCTTGTTCATTTGCACGACCAATCTTCGGCCATAACCAAGTGTGATGATTTTTCTCATCAATCTTGACTTTGCCACCAGGTGCTTTGAATTCTTGACCAGGTAAACCTTCAAAGATTAGTGCATCGGCATCTGTAGATTCTGCTTTTTCAATTGCTTGAGCAAGCATATGAGTTTGAAAGTAAGCAGCTTCCATTACCGCATTAGTGACTTCATCTTTGCCATATTTTGCTTTATATGATTCAACAAACTTTTTATTTTCTGCTGTATCTACAGATTGGAAGTAGTTGAATGAGGTTAAGTGACCCAAAGCATTTTCAGGTCCCATGGCCGCTGTTTCTTGTTCTGTAGTTATTGGTGTAGCAATGACAATATCATCAGCCGTTATACCAAATTGACGGAATTGTTTGTAGAAAGCTACAACAGAGTCACCTACAAGATCAGAAAATACTACATCAGGTTTTTTAGCAGCAATTTTATTAATGTTGGTTGAGAATTCTGTATGACCAAGAGGTGCATATTCTTCGCCAACATCTTCACCACCATGAGCTTTCAATAAAGCTTTAACTTCACGATTAGTTTCTTTTGGATAAATGTAGTTAGAACCAATCATGTAGAATTTTGGTCCGACATTAGAAATGAGCCAAGGTACAAAATCATCTAACTGCTGGTTTGGTACACATCCCGTATAGAAACAGTTTTTACTGCATTCTTGAGCTTCATAAAGAGTAGGGTAAAGCAAGACATTATTATGCTGTTCAAATACCGGTAGTACAGATTGACGACTAGCAGAAGTGTAGCAGCCTAATACTGCTGAAACTTTATCCTCAAGAATGAGTTTTTTCGCTTTTTCAGCAAAAACTTGAACTAGAGATTGAGGGTCTTCAATTACTGGTTCTATCTTTTTGCCCATTACACCTCCTGCTGCGTTGATCTCATCTATCGCTAACAGTTCTGCGTTGTGTAGTGAACGTTCAATAATTGCAATGGTTCCACTGAGGGAGTGAAGTATACCTACCTTGATCGTATCTCCTGCTGCTGCTTTCGCATAGTTTCTTGTGAAAAAATACGGAAAGTCAGATATCGTAGCTGCGGCTGCAGTTCCGGCTACGACAGCAGAATTTTTAAGAAATTTGCGTCGATTCATTTGGAAACCTCCTGGACTTAACTAGTAAGTACTTAAATGGTTTATTCACTTTTTCATATGCTTTAATTTTTTCAGGCATAAAAAAACCTCTAAAGAAAATTCCTTTAGAGGCGTTATTGCCTACAACTAACAAAAGCATTCTTGGTTTTGTTAGAAAAACTTTTACACAAACAAAAAAGCCCTCATGAAAACCATAGTTTTCAGAGGGCTTTTTTGCCAAACTCTTATAACGAAAGCGTTGTTGGTTTCGCTACTAACAGTGCTGATGTTTAATTCTAAAAGTTCTCAGCAGTATTTGTGTATCTATAAAATTAGATTATTCACCGAACAAAAATAAGATGTCAAGAAATATTATTTCAATTTCCATACTTAATTAATAAATTGTATAGATATCCATCATTTCTTAGGAGGTTTGTATAACATAATATTTCTTTATTTAGTGAAGGATACTGGATACTAAAATTATCATATAAACAAAAGATCAAATACGCTAAATACTTAGTGAATGAAACCTACATACAGATTTTAATTGATTTTCAGATAATAATTGAATTCACAGCATTAAATTTATATTTCACTATAAATTTACATACTAAGACGAATAAGTAATATCTATTTTTAAATATTGTTATGCTTTACTCAAAATTTGCTGGACTTAACCAACTAGCATGGTACAAAATTATTTATTATTTAAGCGCTTGAGAAAAAATTATTTTTCGTGCTTTAACAACCACATAATAATTACATAGTCCATAACACGAGGTATAAATGTGGTTAAATTATCTTGGAAAGTTGGCGTATTGTTTTCTAAAACAGGTGTTACGTCTGTCATTGAAAAAACACAGTTAAATGCTACGTTACTTGCTATTCGCGAAATTAATTCTAATGGAGGTGTGAACGGTAGGTATATCAAGCCTATTGTTTTCGACCCTCAATCCAATCCTGAAAACTTCCGAAAACTTGCTAAACGCTTAATTACAAAAGACTCTGCAAACATCATCTTTGGCTGTTACATGTCGAGTACTCGAAAGGCTGTGCTCCCGATTGTTGAAAACCATAATGGTTTGTTGTGGTATCCAACTTTGTATGAAGGGTTTGAGTACTCAAAAAATGTAATTTATACAGGTGCTGTTCCTAATCAAAATAGTATGTTTTTAGCAAGATACTTGATGAACCAATATGGAAATAGGTTTTATTTTGTTGGTTCTAATTATATTTATCCATATGAATCTAACCGAATAATGAAAGATATTTTGCAATCTAAAGGAGGTAAAGTGGTTGCTGAAAAATATCTACCTTTGAACGCCACTAAAGCTGATATAGATCCAATTTTAGTAGACATTTTAGAAAAACGTCCAAACGTGATTTTTAGCACTATTGTAGGTTCAGCCACAAGTAAATTTTATAAAAGTTATTGGAATGCTGGTTTACAACCAAGACAAATGCCGATCGCTAGCTTAACAACAAGTGAAGCAGAAGTTACAGCAATGGGTGAAGAAGTCGGAGTAGGTCATATAACCGCTTCACCTTATTTTGAAACTGTTAATACACCTTCAAATTACGAATTTGTAAAAAAATATAAAGCAATGTTTGGTGCATCTAGATGCACAAATGCATGCGCAGAAGCTGCATATTTTCAAGTACATCTATTTGCTAATGTTTTACGCCGAATAGGGACTTTGGATACAGATATAGTACGTACAGCAACAATTGGAACCATATTTGATGCTCCACAGGGGACGATTCAGATTGATCCAGATAACAACCACACATACCTTTGGCCTAAAATTGCACGTGTAAATGAATCAGGAAAATTTGAAATTGTTGCGGAGACTGATGTACCGGTAAAACCCGACCCTTATCTTGTAGATCTTGGTTCAGATAAAAGCTTAAGTCGAATGAAGTATTTTGAAAGCGAGTTGAATTAGTATGGCGCTTGAGATTCTAAAAGACTTACGCAAGCTCAAAGTTTTAGTAGTTCATCCTAATAATGAGCAAGGCAGTGAAATTTGTCAACATATTGAACGAATAGGTTGCAAAGTGCGAATTGTTTGGCCATGTCCTAAGCATATTAAATCAACTACGGATGTAGTATTTTTGCAGACTTTACAAGATCACCCTTTTGTAGAGAAACCTGCATGGCTTGCGGATGAAAAAAATAGTCCTACTATTGTTGCTATTGTGGACTATGAAAATCCAACGGTTTTACAAACTGCATACGAGCTAGGTGCGCATGCAATTCTTAATACACCTGTTCGACCCTTTGGTTTATTAGCCAATTTGGTAATAGGTAGAGCTCACTGGCGCAGAGAATTGGTACTTGGCTCTAGAGTGAAAAAACTGGAAACAAAAATTAGAAATATTCATGCTGTTGAGCACGCAATTGCTATATTAGAAAGGGCAAACAGTATTAGTCGTGAACAAGCATATGAATTCATTAGGAGTAAAGCAATGGAGCGTCGTTTAACCACAGAAGATATTGCGCAAGAAATTGTTGCTGCAGATAAAACCTTAGAAATAAGCGTTGAATGAAGCTCTTAAATTAAATTTATAATGATGCCTTTACAGTAAATTATTAAACTGTTCTTGACGTTTTCTAAAAATTAGTCTAAAAAGTATTTAACACATTGCTATAAAATAGACATTAATCCTGCAAAACCAATAATGCTTTTGCAGAAGCTTTTGGGCAAAAAAGCCCTCTGGGAAATTCCTAGAGGGCTTTTTTTTGTGTGTGTAAATGAATTTACCTAATGGGTAAAAATTCAAACTAGTTTGTAAATTATTTTTTATTCATAAAAAAGATGTCAATCATGCTGAGCATGAAAAGACGAGGAGGATGAAACATGTATCACGGTGATATATCAAGTAGTAAAGATGCAGTGGGCGTTGCAGTAGTAAATTACAAAATGCCTAGAATGCACACAAAAGCAGAAGTCCTCGATAATGCACGCAATATAGCGGAAATGATTGAGGGTATGAAAGTAGGATTGCCTGGTATGGATCTTGTTATTTTTCCAGAGTATAGCACTCATGGAATTATGTACGATGAGACAGAGATGTATGAAACTGCATCCAGTTGTCCAGGTGAAGAAACTGAAATATTTGCACAGGCATGTCGCAATGCAAAAGTTTGGGGTGTGTTTTCACTTACGGGTGAGCGCCATGAAGAACATCCTAATAAGGCCCCATATAACACATTAATCTTAATGAATGATCAAGGTGAAATAGTACAAAAGTATCGCAAGATAATGCCATGGGTACCTATAGAAGGCTGGTATCCAGGTAATTGCACCTATGTTTCAGATGGTCCAAAAGGATTGAAAATTAGTTTAATCATTTGTGATGATGGTAACTATCCCGAGATTTGGCGAGATTGCGCTATGAAAGGTGCAGAGCTCATCGTTCGATGTCAAGGTTATATGTACCCATCAAAAGATCAGCAAATTATGGTGGCAAAAGCGATGGCATGGATGAATAATTGTTATGTAGCCGTAGCAAATGCAACAGGTTTTGACGGTGTATATTCATACTTTGGTTACTCGTCCATCATTGGATTTGATGGTCGTACATTAGGTGCATGTGCTGAAGAAGATATGGGGGTTCAATATGCAAACTTATCTACGTCTCTAATTCGTGATGCACGTAAGAATCAGCAGTCTCAAAATCATCTATTTAAACTTCTACATCGTGGTTACACAGGCCTCATTAATTCAGGCGATGGTGATAAAGGTGTTGCAGAATGCCCTTATGATTTTTATAAGAAATGGATTACTGATCCTGATGCTGCGCGTGAAATGGTAGAATCAATTACCAGAACCACAGTGGGTACCGAAGAGTGTGAAATTGAGGGTATTCCTAATCCTAAGACACATCGATAAGCCTTTTGTTTCTGTAAAGGCGAAGGCGTTTTTTTTTGTCTTCGCCTTACTTTTATAGATTAAGGTTACGCTTTTATATCAATATCGTTCTAAGTAGTTAAGAAAATGAATCTTGAAAATTATTTAATTTCCCAAGAACCTTATTACTTTCCAACTCATAACGAGATTCAATTATTTGAAGCAGCATATGTGAACCGAATGCCGATGATGCTAAAAGGTCCAACGGGTTGTGGTAAAACACGTTTTGTGGAATATATGGCCTGGAAGCTTAAAAAACCACTGATCACAGTATCCTGTCATGAAGATATGACAGCTTCAGATCTTGTCGGACGTTATTTGCTCGATGCAGACGGAACAGTTTGGCATGATGGTCCTTTAACTTTAGCGGTGCGGCATGGTGCAATATGCTATTTAGATGAAATAGTTGAAGCAAGACAAGATACGAGTGTGGTTATCCATTCACTAACTGATGACCGACGTATACTTTCACTAGAAAAGAAAAACGAAGTTATAAAAGCGCATAAGGATTTTCAAATTGTCATTTCTTATAATCCGGGTTATCAAAGCGTATTAAAAGATCTAAAGGAGTCTACCAAACAACGATTTGGTGCAATTGATTTTGATTATCCTAAACCAGAAGATGAAGCCAAGATTATTGCGCATGAATCGGGTATTGATAAACAGATAGCTGCAAAACTTGTACAAATTTCAGAACGTACCCGAAATTTAAAAGGGCATGGTTTAGATGAAGGGGCATCTACACGCATGTTAATTTATGCTGCTCAGTTAATGACGCAAGACGTTTCTTTGGAAGAAGCCTGTGAGGTTGCATTAGTGCTACCCATTACGGACGATCATGATATTCGTAATGCATTAAGTTCGGCTATAGCGGCCTGTGCATGAGGTTGTTTAATTTTGGTTACCTCCAAAACGAGAGGAAAGTATGCAATAGCACCTCAAGGCAAAGAGCCAGGTGATCCTGATGAAAGATTACTTTATCTAATTAACAAGGGAAAAGAATATTTTCCAAATCAATATCAACTTTTTTGGGAAAGTGCTTGCAATAAGCTCGCAAATGCCGGTTATGGTGCCTTAATACCTCTTTCTTACGCACGTCATTCGCCTAAGCTTGTTAAATTAATTAATGCTGAAGTTGCAATAAATTTGGCTGCCTCAGTTTCACTTTCGGCAATAAAAGTAAATCGTGCTACAGCCGAAATATTACCAAAAGCTGCAATCATTGCAGCAAATGAGTTCAAGTCACCGCATGCATTTGCATCATGGATCACTACTATAGAAGAATTGATTCAGTATGCACCAGAATCAACATTAGCGGTATTAGAGCGTACACAAAAGATTGTTTCTACACTAACTCCAGATCAATTTAGATCATGGGTGTTAGCTGGATTGCGCTCGACAGGAGAAGATGCATTACGTCAAATTCAATATTTTTCATTTACTGATCCAGAATCTGAGAAATGGTTTAGGCATGAAGCCGGTGATGTTGTATTCACGGACCTTGATCGTCGTCTAAAACTTTATCTAATTTCTCTTTGGAATTTAAGGCCACCAATCCGAGATCTTCAAACATCTACTTCTCCACTATCGCTACGGCGCATATCAATAAGTAATGGTGTTGTGCAAGTGCCTGAAGTATTTCCTGGATTCCATGATACGCAAGCCGAAAATATATTCCGCGCAGGTCTTGCCCATGCTGGCGCGCATTTAGTGTATTCAACTAAGAAATTTCCTTTAGGTGAGCTCAAGCCAATACAAGTAGCACTGGTATCTTTATTGGAAGATGCGCGTGTCGAATTTTTAGCGATGCAAACCTTTCCAGGTTTGCGAAAACTGTGGCAACCGTTTCATATTGCAAAGTCTAGTGGTCCGAAATTGGTTCCGTTATTGCTAACAAGACTTTCTCGTGCATTGATTGACGCAGGCTACAAAGATAAAGATGGCTGGGTACAGAAAGGGCGGGATATGTTTTTTGATACAAGAAATGATATGACAGATCCCACAATGTGTCGAAGAATAGGAGTGCTTTTAGGTAATGATCTAGGGCAGTTACGTGCACAATTTAATGCAAAGACCTATGTAGTTGAACCTGCATATCGTGATGACAATATGGGTTTATGGGATTTTGGGAATCATCAAGGTCAAGAAGAAGATAATGATGGAATCTTTGTCGAAGCCGTGCGCATGGATCAGCAAGAAGAACAAGATGATTCGTCTAGTGAAGAAAATGAGCAAGAAAACGATGAGCAAGATGAACAACAGTATCATGCACGTGAAAGTCTAAATTCCGAGCAAAGAGAATCTGAAGTTGCTGTGCGTTATCCAGAGTATGACTACCTAACAGGTGCAGAACGTCCAAGCTGGACATGTGTGCTTGAATACTTTCCTGATTATGGAGATGCTTACAAAATAGATCGAATCTTAGAAAAACATCATCACCTTGTTAACCAAATTACAAACTTAATACAAACAGCAAAAGTAAGTTTGCCAGAAAGACTGCATCATCAAATCATCGGTGAATCATTAGATATAGATGCATGTATTAATGCTGTAATTAGTAGAAGGATGGGTGAAACGCCAGATCCTCACATTTATAGCTCAACAGAACGTAAACATCGTGACCTCTCTGTTTTGGTGCTAATAGATATTTCAAATTCTACCAATGATAAAGTACAAAACGCAGATTCAACAGTATTAGAGCTCGAAATCCAAGCTACAACTTTGTTGGCGTATGCTATGTCGGAACTCGATGATCCTTTTGCAATAGCAGCTTTTTGTTCTGATGGGAAAGAGGACGTTCATTATTATCGAATCAAGAATTTTGGTTCTTCATATGATTCAACTGCCCGAGCATATCTAGCTGGTTTGCATGGAAAACTTTCTACAAGAATGGGTGCTGCAATGAGACACGCGACGAGAGATTTAGTCTCCCAACGTACACATAGGCGATTATTATTGGTAATTTCAGATGGTGAGCCTTCAGATATTGATGTGGAAGACCAACAATATTTAGTTGAAGATGCCCGTAAGGTTGTGCGTTCAATTTCGCGCTTAGGTATCGACATATTTTGTGTCGGATTAGACGGAAATGGTGATAGCTATTTGCATAAAATATTTGGTAGAAAAAATGTTGCTGTAATTGATAAGCTAGATAGGTTGCCAGAGAAACTTCCGATGTTGTATCTACGTTTAACAGCATAAAATAGTAAATTAGAAGAAATAAAAATTAGATCATAGGAGTAACAAATGTCAAAAGATAAAGTTTATCCTGTACCGCCATCAGTAGCTTCGACTGCACATATTGATAAGACAAAATATGAAGCTATGTATCAAGAGTCGATTAGTGATCCGGAAGGGTTTTGGTCAAAACAAGCAGAGGAATTTGTCACCTGGTATAAAAAATGGGACAGAGTATTAGATTGGGATTACCACAAAGGTCATATACGTTGGTTTGAGGGTGCAAGTCTGAACGTTTCTTATAATTGTATTGATCGACATTTAGAAAATCGTGGCGAGCAAACCGCGATTATTTGGGAAGGCGATAACCCAAATGATGATAAACACATTACTTATAAAGAGCTGCATGAAGAAGTTTGTAAGTTAGCAAATGTATTAAAAGCGCGTGGTGTGAAAAAAGGTGATCGTGTATGTATCTACATGCCGATGATACCTGAAGCAGCCTATGCCATGTTGGCATGTACAAGAATTGGTGCGGTGCATTCTGTGGTATTTGGTGGATTTTCTCCAGATTCTTTACGTGATCGAATTTTAGATTCTGACTGCCAAACGGTAATTACTGCTGATGAAGGTGTGCGTGGTGGAAAGAAAGTACCTCTTAAAGCCAACACCGATAAGGCATTATTAGAATGTCCAAATGTGACTACCGTTGTAGTTGTGAAACATACCGGCGGAAATATCGATTGGCATGATTCGCGTGATTGTTGGTATCACGAACAAATCAGTAGTGTAGATGCAGAGTGTGAACCTGAAAAAATGGACGCAGAAGATCCAATGTTTATCTTATACACCTCGGGTTCTACAGGGAAACCAAAAGGTGTGTTGCACACTACTGGGGGTTATCTTTTATATGCAGCAATTACTCATAAATATGTTTTTGATTATCAAGACGGTGAAGTGTATTGGTGTACTGCAGATGTCGGTTGGGTAACGGGCCATACTTATATATTGTATGGACCATTATGCAATGGCGCGATCTCTATGATGTTTGAAGGGGTGCCTAACTATCCAGATGGTAGTCGATTTTGGCAAGTGTGTGATAAACACAATGTAGCAAGTTTCTATACGGCGCCTACTGCATTACGTGCATTAATGAGTTTAGGTGATGATATGGTAAAGAAAACCAGGCGTAAAAGTTTGCGTTTGCTTGGAACCGTAGGCGAGCCTATTAATCCCGAGGCATGGGAATGGTATTACCATATTGTAGGAGATGGTCGCTGTCCCATTGTAGACACATGGTGGCAAACCGAAACTGGTGGACACATGATAACTCCTTTACCCGGCGCAACTGATTTAAAACCAGGTTCTGCAAGTAAACCATTCTTTGGAATTCAGCCTGCAATTGTTGATGAAAATGGAAATGAGTTGGCAGGGGAATGTCAGGGTAATTTAGTTATGAAATTTCCATGGCCTGGACAAATGCGGTCTGTGTATGGTGATCACCAGCGGTTTATTGAAACCTATTTTTCACAGTATCCAGGAATGTATTTTAGTGGTGATGGTTGTAGACGCGATGCAGACGGTTATTACTGGATTACAGGACGTGTAGATGATGTTTTAAATATTTCAGGTCATCGTTTAGGAACAGCAGAAGTTGAAAGTGCATTGGTATTACACGCAAAGGTGGCTGAAGCTGCAGTAGTGGGATATCCGCATGATATTAAGGGTCAAGGAATTTACGCTTATGTCACGACTATGGCAGGAATAGAAACTAGCGATGCACTAAAAGAAGAACTCGTGCAATTAGTGCGCAAAGAAATAGGACCTTTTGCAAAACCAGATATTATTCAATGGGCACCAGGTTTGCCCAAAACACGTTCTGGAAAAATCATGCGACGCATCTTAAGAAAAGTGGCCGAAAATGAAATCGACAATCTTGGTGATACTTCAACCCTTGCAGATCCGTCTGTAGTGGATGACATTATTGCAAATCGGCTTAATACTTGAGATTTAGATTTGCCACTAATTTATGACAAATCAAGAGGTTATCTGGTTTAGAGTATGCAGCTAGACCGTTTATCGTCTTAAATCTACCGTTTGGCTTTAATTGCATAACTCAAATAGTTTTCTCTGATATTTCTATATCATCCATTGGAGTTGGAGTTTTAAGAGTCATGCAGATAATAGACTCGATTATATCTATTTCGAATTTAAAAGTTGGAATTGCGGCTATCGCAGTTTTATTGTTAGCGCTGTGGGTTATTAAAGTGCTTCACAGAGTACGAATAAATTCGCAGCGAGCACGAAAAAATAGAGAAGAATTAAATTATATTAAAAATCTTCGTGATAACTATAAACAGGATATAACAACTTTTCTAAATTCTTACCGAAATGATATTTCATCAAAATTAGCAGAAAGCAAAGCTGAAAATGGCTTGTTTATTTTTTGGAGCGGTGCGGAAGAAATTTTCAATAATTTTGAAAGTGATACTTCAAAGATAAATAGGCTTCCTAGCAAAGAAGAACGAATTGCAATTCGTAGTTTTTATACAGAGGCGAAAGCATTTTTAGATGGTATTCTCTATAACAACTATTTGTTAAAGAAATATCAATATTTACATTGCAAGGTTAAGACCACTACGGCTACTTCTAAGGAAGTTCAAGAAGTGGATGACGTAACTGAGCAAATGTCTACCTTGGGCACACAACTACAGCAACAACATCAAGAGTTATTGGATAGTTTGCAGACCGCGAAAGCCTATTTCTAGTTAAGTAATTATTTAAAATTATCTCTTTTTTTGCGGGCTTCTCGTAATTGCTCTTTTTTGGCTTCAATTCTTGCCTTTGAATTGGAGTCAATCCCTGGGGCACGTAAAGATAATTGTATTTGCTCCATGGCGGTACCATATTGTCCATGTGCTGCATAATAATCACTTAATGATTCATGGCTACGCCAAGGCAAATTGGCTTTGTTTGCTGCTTTAGCTTTTAGTTTTTCAAATACAGGGTTTTTAGGATGTGAGTTATCTAATTGATCAAGTTTTTGTAATGCAAGTTGCGCATTATCGTTCTCAGTAAGCGAAGTAGCTAGGTAGTAAACAATGGATGGGTTGCTTGGATATATTTGTTCAAGTGATGTAAGCAGTTTTTCGGCGGCCGGATATTGCCCATCAACAATTTGAATTTGAGCAATAGCTAGTTTGATTGTAAGTTCATTGTCAGCATTTATAGGAATTAGTTTTAATTGTTGTAGTGCTTGTTGGTTTTTTCCAGTTCGGCTTAATGCTAATGCATAAGTGTAAATTTCAGTACTACTTAGGCTGCCAGGTATTTTATTTTTCTTTCTAAAATAGTCAACGAGTTGTCCGGGATTTGATGTAATGGCAATAGTCCTTGCTTTTGCATAATCAAAATGAATCGTACTAGAAGTGAACGATCCTTTGTATTGGTTGGCGCGAGTTATCGATTCACTAATACGACTTGTAGTGAGTGGATGAGAGCTTAAAAATTCGGGAATTTGTCCACGGTTAAGTTGTGTATGTTTATTTAAGCGCTCAAAAAACGCCGGCATTCCTTGAGGATCTATATTCGCATTGACTAAAAATTGCATACCAATGCGATCAGCTTCTTGTTCAAAGCTGCGAGAGTAGGCAAGACGTCTTTCTTGTAATCCAGATTGAGTGGTTATGATAGCGGCTTGACCCAACTCACCACCACCATAGGCTGCTGCAATAATAGATCCTAATAATGTAAGGGCGGAAATTACACTGAAAGATTTTGTGTTGGAAAAGTTACGTGCGATATGTCGTTGTGTAACGTGAGCAATTTCATGTGCAAACACACTGGCTACTTCACTTTCTTTTTCACTTAATGTTAAAAGTCCGCTATTGATAGCGACTATTCCTCCAGGTAATGCAAATGCGTTAATGTCTGGATTTACAATTAATATAAAAGTGAATGGGAAATTAGTATTTACTCCTGCAGAAGTAATTCGAGTACCTAAAGAATGTATGTATTGGCTTAATTCAGGGTCATTAGAAACGGGGAGGTAGCCACGCACTTGTGAAATTAGAATTTGGCCTAGTTCTATTTCTTTCGAAATGCTTAAATCTGCACTTGCCGGACCCCCAATGTCGGGTAAATTACTATCTCCTATAGAAATATGCGAGACGAGGATAAGGGATAAACTTATGGCAGCATATACCGTAAATTTAATGTAAGCGCTAATTCGGTGCGAACATGTCAGGGTTTTATTCATATAAATATGACTGGCTTTAATGCAAATCGTTTAGATTTATTGTATCGGCTCATTGCAGCAATATCTGGTTAAATTATTTAATTCTTATGGAAAATAGGGGTATATTATGTCGAGCACCACATATTAAAATATTATGATATTATAATATAATATTGTGGCTTTGGGCGGAGGCGCCTATAGGCTAATATTGAGCATGAAATTTTAAGGAGTTTTTAAATGGCTGATTTTGATCAAGAGTTAGATGCATGTGGCTTAAATTGTCCACTTCCAATATTAAGGGCAAAGAAGGCATTGTCAGGTATGGAATCTGGCAAAGTGTTACATATTATTGCTACTGATCCTGGAGCTGTTAAAGACTTTGAGGCATTTGCAAAGCAAACTGGAAATGAACTATTAGATTCAAAAGAGGACGATGGAAAGTTTTATTTCCATATAAAGAAGAAGTAATAATATAACGATAAAATATTTATTAAGATAGTTATGTCAATCTAGTCATAACTTAAACAGTCTTAGTTACTCGCTTCGTAATTTTGAGAAGAATATGCACTAGCCGAAATGGCTGGTGCATATTCTTTTATTGCAAATAATATAAAAACAACAATAACTTAATGCGACATATTATTTCGATACTATTAGAAAATGAGGCAGGTGCTCTATCTAGGGTATCTGGGTTATTTTCTGCGCGTGGTTATAACATTGAGTCGTTAACGGTTGCGCCAACGGATGATTCAACAGTTTCACGAATCACGGTAGTAACAGGAGGTAGTGACGAAGTTATTTCGCAAATTGTAAATCAACTAAATAAACTCGTTGATGTGGTTAAAGTGCTTGATCTAACTGCAGACGAACATATTGAGCGAGAGGTGTTGTTGTTAAAGCTGCAAGATAATAGTGTAGCCAAACAAGCAATTAAAACATTGACTAATGAGGAGTTTAAGGGTCGTGTAGTAAGTAATGCTGATGATGACGTTGTGGAGATAACAGGAGTTGCTGAAAATCTCGATCGGGCTGTAAAAGTAGTACCAAC
>CAJICL010000125.1_pt1 | contig 15859 bp, 15 predicted proteins | sample 9199671 | NCBI WGS metagenome assembly CAJICL01 (sample SAMEA7708341, study PRJEB35096) | sediment metagenome | biome: marine neritic benthic zone biome [ENVO:01000025]; feature: sediment [ENVO:00002007]; material: shallow marine sediment [ENVO:03000034] sea grass bed [ENVO_01000059] ... | reverse complement strand
TCATGCTGCTCACCTACACTAGCCATAATATTTATCCTTTTACTCTCTGGTATTTCATCAAACGATAAAATATGTAGATTACTAACACTTGTTCTAAATAGTTTGGATAACATTATTCGCAAGCTACTTGTTACCAAAAGCACTGGTGGTAAACCTACCGCTTCTTGTTGTTGAGCTAAATCACGCACTGAATCTTGCATCTTTTCGGCTAATGTTGGCTCTAAAGCAAAATAACTATCTGGTCCTTCATGTATAGTCTTCTGCAATAACTGTTCCAACTTAGGAGAAAGGGTAAATACGGACAAATCTTTACGCATCCCATTGATTTCTTGGACAATTGCTCTTCGAAGTGCAACTCGTACCATAGCGGTCAAAACGTCAGTATTTTGGCTAGTGTTTGCCGCTTCCGCCAAAGTTTCAACGATAGTCCTAATATCTCTAATCGGAACACCTTCTTGTAGTAAGTTTTGCATAACCTTGACCACTGCACTCATCGGCAATGCTTTTGGCACTAAATCTTCAACTAACTGGGGAGAGCGCTCAGCTAATTTATCTAATAGTTGTTTAGTTTCCTCATAACCTAGGAAGTAATGGGCACTTTCACGTAGTATTTTGCTAAGGTGTGTAGCTACTACTGTACTAGGATCTACCACTGTATATGCGAGCGTCTGCGCTTGATCACGTTGGCTAGGTTCGATCCATACAGCATCCATTTCAAATGCAGGATCTTTAGTAGCAATGCCATCAATCTTACCGTTTACATTTCCAGGATTAATTGCGAGTTCACGATCCGTATACACCTCACCTTCACCTTCAGTCACTCCTTGGATCACAATGCGGTAATTATTTGCCGGCAAGTCTAAGTTATCGCGTATATGTATAGGCTGTAATAAGAAGCCAAGATCCTGAGAAACTTTTTTACGGATACCTTTAATGCGCCCAATCAGCTCACCTTGTTGTTCTTTATCAACCAATGAAATAAGTCGATAACCTACTTCCAGTCTTATCACATCTACACTTTGCATATCTCCCCAACTTAATTCGACATCATCGACAGCAGGCTCATTTTCTTCATCTACATCTACTTCGATATCCTCTTCAGCGTTGGCTTTACGTGATGTCATACGTGAAAAGACTAAGCATATAGCCGCAATGGTTAAAAATACGACATTTGGCATTCCAGGAATCAAACCCATACCACCAATGATTGCAGCGGTTATGGCCCAAATACGTTTATCACTAAAGACTTGGCTTACAACGGTATCACCCATGTTCTGAGAAGCAGAAACACGCGTTACGATTATTGCTGTTGCAGTTGAGAGTAATAACGATGGAATTTGTGCTACCAAACCGTCACCGATGGATAGAAGTAAATAATTTTGAGTAGCAACATCAAAGCTTAGATTATGTTGGCCCATACCAATGGCTAGCCCACCAATAATATTGATGAAGATGATTAAAATACCGGCTATGGCATCACCACGGACAAATTTACTCGCACCGTCCATCGAACCATAAAAATCTGCTTCTCTAGATATATCCTCTCTTCTTTGCAATGCATCTTCTTGAGAAATTAATCCAGAATTTAGATCTGCATCAATTGCCATCTGCTTACCTGGCATTGCGTCTAAAGTAAATCGAGCACTCACTTCTGAAACACGACCAGCACCTTTAGTTACAACTACGAAATTTATAATCACCAAAATAGCAAAAATTACAAAACCAACTGCATAGTTCCCACCTACTACAAAATTTCCAAAAGATTCAATAACATTTCCTGCTGCACCAGTGCCTGTGTGCCCATTTATAAGTACAACGCGAGTAGACGCAACATTTAGTGCTAAACGCAACATAGTTGCTACGAGAAGAACTGTTGGGAATACAGCAAAATCAAGTGGTCTCAATGTATAAATGCTCACTAATATAATGATAAGTGCGAGAGCAATGTTAAACGTAAATACCAAGTCAAGTGCAAACGGAGGCAAAGGTACAATCATCATGCTGAACATCATGACTAACAACAATGGTGTCCCTAATCCATTTTTTGTAAATTCTTTAAAAGTATTAAATGTGCTATCCACGTTACATTTATCCTTAATTAATCAACTCTAAACTCATTTGGTATTTCTAACTCTTCTGGTGGATTTGGATATTTACCCGGCAGGGCATTTTTAAGTTGGAATACGTATGCAAGTACTTTAGCTACTGCAATATATAATCCAGAAGGTATTTCTTTTTCCAAATCTGTACTGTAATAAACCGCTCTTGCTAAGGCTGGTGCGCAAAATACACTCACATCATTCTTTAAAGCTATTTCTTTGACTTTCTGTGCTACAAAATCGACACCTTTGGCTACTACTATTGGTGCATTAGATTTTTCAGCATCATATTTAAGAGCTACTGCAAAATGTGTGGGGTTAGTTATCACAACATCGGCATCTGGAACCCCTTCCATCATCCTTTTTTGTGCCAATTCTCTTTGTAAATTACGCAAACGCCCTTTATTCTCTGGATTCCCTTCTGTTTCTTTAAATTCATCCTTAACTTCTTGCATAGTCATTTTTAGCTGTTTTTTATGTTGCCAAAATTGGTATGGCGCATCGATTAGTGCAACTACTATTAAACCTGCCGATGCAACAGTAAATATTAACAACAACAACCTATATGAATGAACAATACTTTCATGCGTTGCTTCAAATCCTAGAGTTAATATTTCTGATGTAAATGTTTTCAATAATGCATAGACAATTAAACCTATTAATCCCACTTTTAATATTGCCTTTACAAGTTCAACAAGTCCTTTCACTCCGAACATACGCTTTAATCCTGAGAGCGGATTCATTCGGTTCATTTTGAATGCCATAGCTTTCATAGAAAACGACATCCCACCGATAGACATAGGACCAAATAATGCAACAACAAACATTAATGCAAGAAATGGTGTAATAGCTGACAACGCCGTCATTCCGCTCTCTGTAAAATGCGGGATTATGTAACTCTTATCCATTACATGAGAAACGGGTAACTGAAAATTATGTGTGAATATTCCATGCAAATTTTCAGTTATAGAATTAGTCGTGAATATCAAGCCACAAGCACCTATGAATGTGACTAGCATGGTATTTAATTCTCTAGACCTTGGTATTTGACCTTTTTTGCGCGCATCTTGAAGCCGTTTCTGCGTAGGTTCTTGTGTTTTATCTTGCTGCGAAGTTTGATCAGACATAAATAACCCCTCCTACTGAGCAAGAGGCATTTTTTCAAATGCAGCATTTAATAAATTTTGAAACACTATCGCAATACTTGGCATCGTTAGCGCTATAACCACAAGACCCAAGAGAATTGTTATTGGAAATCCTACTGAAAAAACATTCAATTGAGGCGCCGCACGTGTCATTAATGCAAGAGCAGAGTTTGCAATAAGTAATGCAGTAATGGCTGGAATAGCTACCATCAATGCACCTGAAAACATATTTGTAACCCAAGAAACTACGTCCCATAATGCAATTTGAGAATCAAACATAGATCCAATTGGCATATAGCCAAAACTATCAAACACCATATTAATCAAAGCCAGATGCCCATCTAGCGCTAAAAACAATAGCGTCGCAGAAATTGATAAAAATTGGCTAACAATAGGTACTGTTACACCATTTACAGGATCTGTAATTTGCGCAAAACCAAGACCCATAGTCACCGCAATATTCTCGCCAGCAATAGTCAAGGCTGAAAATACTAAACGTAATATAAATCCCATTAGTAAACCAATTAAGATCTGTATACCTACCTGCATAAATCCACTAGATGAAAATAATTCAATTGCTTGTGATTGTTTTAAATAAGGGATCATAAATATTGTGATCACAGAAGCTATAGCAACTTTTATTCTTAAAGGTATGAATGGACTGCTTAAAACAGGAGCAACTGAAAATAATGCAGCAATACGTGTGAACGGCAAAATAAATTCATGCACACCTGCTAAAATCTCATTAAGTTGAAATATCATTCTTGTACTTATTATTTTCTATATAAGTAAATTAGGTATATTCGTTATCAGATTCGTAACATAATTTACCAATGTTTTTAACATCCAAGGTCCAGCAAACAATAAGGTGAAAAACAAAACAATTAACTTCGGAATGAAGCTCAATGTCATTTCATTAATCTGAGTTGCTGCTTGCAGCATACCCACGAGCACACCTATTACCAATACAGATATTAAAATAGGTGCTGCGACAATTACCGTTATCCATAATGCATTGTTTAATAATGTAAGCGTTGCTTCAGGTGTCATGTTTTATCCTGTTTAACTAATATAAAAACTTGAGGCCAGCATCCCTAGCACCAAAGACCAACCGTCCACCAAAACAAATAACATTAGCTTAAAAGGCAGCGATATTATTAAAGGCGATAACATCATCATACCCATTGACATCAAAACACTCGCAACGACTAAATCTATTATCAAAAAAGGGATAAATAAAATAAAACCAATTTGAAATGCTGTTTTTAACTCACTAGTTACAAATGCGGGTAAAAGTATCGACATGGAGACATCTTCTGGTTTTTCAATACTTGTGGTGCCTGACAAATCTGCAAATAGAGCAATATCAGATTCGCGAGTTTGAGCGACCATAAACTGTTTGATTGGATTTACAGCATTACTAATTGCAACTTGTGCATCAATATCTTCCGAAATATAAGGATCTATAGAATTGTTATAAACTTCAGTAAGCACTGGCGTCATTACAAAGAACGTTATAAATAATGCCAAACCCAGTAATATTTGATTAGATGGTGTCTGCGCAGTGCCCAGGGCTTGCCGCAATATAGCTAATACAATAATTACGCGTGTAAAAGATGTCATTGTTAGCAATAAGCCTGGTAGCACAGTTATTGCTGTCATTAACGCCAGGACTTGCAAGCTTAAGGAATATTCTTGTCCTCCATTTTTAGTATTTTCTATCGTTAATGCTGGCAAACCTGCCTCAGCAAAAACTTCAGGTGCAATAAACAATGTCATTAATATAAATAGCGATTTAAGCATTTCTACTTTTCCCCAAAGTGTTTGCAAAAATATTTGCAAATTCATTTTTTTTAATATTATTTTGGGTAACAGTGCTCTCGATATATTCTGCATCTAATTTATGCAGTTTTCTAATACCTGAATTTGATGCACCTAACAGCAAATATTCACTAGCTACTTTTATAATTAATAATTTATCTTTTGATGAAATAGGATAGTTATATATTACTTCTACCAAACTTTGTTTTCCTGGGTTATTAAAACGTACTTTTTTTAATAACGTTAAAGCAATAAATACTGCAACTATCATAAACAAAGTTGCAAATATAATTTTTTCATAATTAATTTCAGGCTTCCCATAGCTTGCTGAAAAAAGTTCTTTTACAGGTTCTTGACAAGAAGCATTCGTTGAGACGAGCATCAGTAGTAACAGATAAATAATTAATACAGTTATTTTTGTGTATTTATTCATTAGTTTGATTTATTTTTAAGTTTCTCTACACGATTTTCTGGGCTAACAATAGTTGTTATTCTGGCACCAAATTTATTATCAACCACTACGACTTCTGCTTTTGCAACTAATTTTCCATTAACTAACACATCAACAGGCTCATCTACCAGTCTATTCAATTCAATAACTGAGCCTTGGCTTAATTCAATTAAACTTTGCAGATCTACCGTTGCACGCCCTAGTTCAAGTGAGACATCTACTGGAATATTTAAAACAACATCTAAGTTGTTTAATCCAGCCAATGCATTACCCGAAGCATCTCCTGTTTGAGGTGCACCGGCTTGATCATTAATCTGATTATCACTCATAATTTATATCCTAATAATTTTAGCTTTCGTTGTTTCTAATCCATGAATTTATACTTACCGCAACCGCATCGTTAACTGAACCAATTTTCCCAGTAAAAATAGGTGTTGCACTTGAATACACGGTTACTGATTCCGGCATATTGAATGGAACTACATCACCGGCCTTGAGATTGACAACTTCATCTACGGTAAGGTTGAATTCAGCAAGAACGGTATTTAGCTCTATCGGGGCAGCTTTAACACTGTTAAAAAATTGCCTTTTCCACTGAGCATCATTTGCGTCACCTTTATCTGGAACTATATTCCTCAAACTGTGCTTAATCGGCTCCAACGCCTTATATGGATAAGCAATTCTTATGTAACTGGCTTCTTCATCTAATGAAATTTTAAACTGACAAACAACAACAAGATCAGTATCTTCAATCAAATTAATTAGTTTTGGTTGAAGCTCACGTTGCACAAATTGAAATTCTAATTCCTCAATCTTTTCCCATGCATATTTATTCGATGTTAGAAACATTTCTAAAATCTTATTACTCATATTTAACTCAGTACCAGTGAATACTTGCTTATCACTTTCTTCACTTAATTTACCTTCGCCACCAAAATAAGCATCCATTATGATTTCAATAAGTGCACCATCTATACAAACTAATACTTGTGCATCGATCTTACTGACGTTAATAACACTGGTATCCACGAGAGTTGGCAATGAATGAATGAAATCACCATATCGATTTATATCCACATCATTTGCAGAAACTTCAACTTCTCGTTGCAATAGATTTATTAAACTTTCGTTTAAAGACTCAATAATTTTTTCATTTATTATGGCTAACGCCGGAAGACTAGACTTATTAATGTGCGCAGGCGAATAAAAATCGTAAGTTATCACTCCTGCATCATCTGTTAGCTGCTCTACATTTTCTGATAATGCATCACGCTCTTCTTTACTTAATACCTCCTCATCATCACTTGTTTTTTTGTCACCCTCACTCCACGGTCTATCTTCAGAACGCCTCTCCTTTCCATCCCATTCCTCAGCATTTTCATTAATTTCATTTTTTTCAGTATCAGTCTTATCATCACCTTCAATTTTTTGACCATCTTGTGATTCTTTATCATCTTGTTGTTCAGCAGCACTCATGAGACTTACCTATTGTTTTCCCGTTATTGCATTACGAGCTTGGTGAAATAAATATCCTCAACAAGATTTTCGCCATATATCTCTTGCATTACAGACTGAACCGTCATTAAAGCATCTTTTCGTAACATTTCTTTTGATTCCACTGTTGCAAGTTCATCGCTATCTTTTCCAGACATCAGCATAAGCAAATTGTTACGTACAACAGGTAAATGCATTTTGAATTGATCTCTAGCCTGCATGTCATAAAACTTTGCAACCATATAAACTTGCATAAATTTTTTCTTAGAACCGTCATTGAAATTTACTGTGAAAGCAGGATGGATATCTTCATAAATAGCTTCTTTGACTTCCGGCATCATTTCTCCTTCCGCCATATCCTCTTCCATTGGTTCTTCTGGTGACTTTAAAAAGAACATTGCGCCCCCAATACCAGCCCCCACGAGGACAATACCAGCGACAGCAATAATAATTATTTTCTTCATTAGCAAACCTTCGTATTAGAAATATTTAAGTACATAAATCTAATAGCAACCAACGTGCCAACTTTTATGGCAGATTAATTGCTTAGATATCAAGAAGTTATGGAAGGGTGCTTTTAAGGATGCCAATTAATTGACTAAAAGATTTTAAACACCAGCTTATGCGTCAAAGATTTGCTGTCAAATTGATGTCACAACTAATTAACGAATAAGCGTGATCTTATGCATACGCATCTAACAAACAAATTGGTGCAGAAAAAGCAATAGACTCATGTGGCAATAATTCTTGAGCATCATTTTCTGTGAAACTTGAACTACTATGTGAGTTAGTTTCACTTTCGTCATTAAAATCTGCAAACTGAGAGTTTTGATCAGCCTGACCTGAATAACGAGTTTCTACATTCACTTCATGTAGATTAATACCATTTTCATCAAAATGGCTTCGTAATGTCGATATGCTGGCTTCAATGAGCTCTTTCGTGACATTACTACTCGCAATAAAGTTAAGCTTTAAGTTTGAGTCCTCAAGATTTAAGGCAATATTTACTTGCCCTAGCGATTCTGGGAAAACATTTATTCTTGCATTCTGTGCTTTATTACCAATCAACCACTTAACATTTTGACTTATAGATTCATCTACACTTTGTTGAACTTGTTCGGAATTTACTCCTTGCTTAATTAACAACGGAATAGGTGCTTCTATAGTTTTATTCAACGTTGAGCCCGAATTCAAATTTGCATAAGAATCGACACTTGAGCCTATATTCACATATTGTGAAGTCAAATCAGTCTTTAATGCACTGACGTTTTGTTGAAATATATTGGCGTCTATGCCCTGTTCCTTAATTACACTTTTTGAAACATTATCTTCTGATAAATATTTAGATATGAAATCATTTAATTTTTCAGAAGCATTTGCATTTCTGTCAATATTTTGAATTGCAGAATAATTTACTATTTCTCCATCCTCATTTGCAGGACTATTTAACAGACTTTGCTGTTTTTCGATGTCTACAGATAATGATGGACTCGTCAATACATCTTGGTTAGGAAGAAGTGAAGAAACGTTATCTACTTTTATAGGGTTTATAGTATGAGATGCATTCGTTCGAGTAAGCGCAGCAGGAATAGTATTTAATTCATCAGTCACCTGATTTACGATATTAACAGTATTATGTAAACCTGGAATAATTACTTCTTCTAAAGTATCCGACACATTCAATAAGCGTGGTAGCTTTGTGTTTTCCGGTAATATTACATCTTCTTCTATGGCTCTATCTAATTGACTTTGTATATCCAACAACTTGTCATCTATACTTTCTGGTAATATTTCTGGCTGAATTTCTTGCTGAGCTTCTAACTGAGCACCTACCTGAGTTTCCGCTAAAACGTTGGCGTTAGAGCTATTTAGCTGAAACGCTTGTGTAAAGGATAATATATTAGAATCTGGATCGTTTAATCCTGGAGTGGAAATTATTTGCGGCAAAGTTTTGCCATCAATAGGCAAGCCTTCTCCGCTATCGACATTTGATAACTCTTTTATAGACCCATTTAAATGGGCACTAAAATTACCACTCACACTCTGTTTTTGACCAACTGCATCTAATGAAACAAGGTCAGCGCTCGAATTTGGTGTAATTGGTAAACTAGCGTTCGATAATACTTGTGTTTCTGCCATATCTATAATATTCCCTTGTCTTAGATACTGCATTTTTCGGGCCAATTTTCCTCGAATTACATTTATCTCACCATTTAAGAAGCTATATCGTTTTGTAACATTGCAAGAATTTGCCCATCTAGTTCTTTTTGCTCATTTCGCTCACTTAGTTCTAATTCCTGCTGTTGGTAACGCTTTACGAGCACACCTAGCGCTCTATTTTGAGCACGATCTTTTTGCAAAGAAACAATCATTTGACTAACTTTATGCTCAAGATCCTGAACAACACGTTGTTGAGCATCGATTACGGATTCGAGTTTACTCATTAACTTATAGTGTATCTGAATACTTGAAATTGTTTGATTCTTCTTACCTTTGTTTATCGACACATAGTTACTTTGATAATTAATCAGATCTTGTAACTTTTTTTCATTTTCAATTTTATGCTGCATGAGCTCACTTAAAGCAGAAAACTTTTTATCTAGTTTAAAATCTAGAACTTCTAATGCAGCATTTAACTTTTTTGAGCGTGTCACAGAATTTATCTTTATGAATTAATATTGGGCGAAAGTGATAGTGCCATACCCTTTAATGAAGAATCGTAATTAAACGGCTGCTGCATGTCTTGCTTAAGAAATTCAAGTAATTTTGGATAATATTCAATTGCTTGATCAATACTTTGGTCAGTACCCTGCTGGTAAACGCCTAAATTAATCATATCTTCATGTTTCTTATAACGCCCATATAACTCTCTAAATTTTTGCGCCATTTTAATTTGCTCATCTGTACACACTGTGTGAAATAACCTACTTACTGAAGCTTCAACATCAATTGCCGGAAAGTGCCCGGTTTCGGCTAAAGATCTGGATAAAGTAATATGTCCATCCAGGATTGCACGTGAGGCATCGGCAATCGGATCGTTATGATCATCTCCCTCTACTAATACTGTATAAAATGCAGTGATAGACCCTCCAACTACACTCGCATTGCCAGCCCTTTCTACTAAAGCGGGTATTTTAGTAAACACAGACGGTGGATAACCTTTTGTAGCAGGAGGTTCGCCAATAGCAAGAGCAATCTCCCTATATGATTGAGCCACACGTGTTAATGAATCCATTAAAAGTAAAACTCGTTTACCTTGATCACGGAAATATTCAGCGATAGTAGTAGAATACTTAGCAGCATGCACTCTTTGTAGTGGTGAACAATCAGCAGGTGCAGCAACTACTACGGTCTTAGTTAATCCTTCCTGCCCTAAGATCTGATCGATAAATTCTTTCACCTCTCGACCACGTTCACCAATTAAACCAACAACAATCACATCTGCAGAAGTAAATTTCGTCATCATGCCCAATAAAACACTCTTACCCACACCACTTCCAGCAAACAAACCCATGCGTTGGCCAGTTCCTATACTTAATAAAGCATTTATTGCCTTCACTCCAACATCAAGCGGAGCCTCAATTGGCATTCGTTCAAAAGGGTTAATACTCCTACCTTCTAAATCACGATATTCTGTTGTTTGTATCAGACCTTTTTTATCTAAAGGCTTACCTGCTCCATCAATTACACGCCCTAATAATTCTTCACCAACAGGTAATTTATGATTATCTTTAGTTGGAATAACGCGGGCACCAAGCACAGCTCCTTGCATATTCTCAATAGGCATTAAATAGCTTCTGGTACCAGAAAATCCGACCACTTCTGCTTCCATCTTTTGATTGCTAGGAGATACAATTAAACAGCGACCGCCAACATTTACCTGGCAGCCCTGTGCCTCAATAGTCAATCCCACAAGTCGCGTCAACCTTCCCTCAACCGTATAACTATAAGGTGTTAATAATTGCTGTGCATGATTGATAGTGTCAATCCAATGCTGTTTGCGTTGATTAAAATAAGGTAATGAAATCATTACATCAGCCATCTAAGCGATCTGAAGCACGCTGACTACCTAAGAGCTTTGTTGCTATTTGAGCAATTTGCGAATCGATAGTTGCATCGATAACTGAATCTTCTGTGGCTAGCTTACAACCTCCTCTCTGAATAGAAGGATCCTCAACAATAGAACAGCTATTTACAATATCATTTTGATTAAATACATTTTTCACAGCCACAATATCACTAGGATTTAAATGAATAACTAATCTGCTTTCTTCAAGTGGTAAAAGCTTAATTGCTTCTTTTACAACCGAAACTACCTGATCAGAATTTATTTCTAATTCTCTTCTAATAACCTGCTTTGCTATTAAGATTGCAAGCTGTGTAATGGAGTGAATAACATCCTGATCTAATTCTTTTAGTGCATTATCAAAACTGGAAAATATAGTCTCAAAAGTTTGCTTATATTCATTTAAAGCTTGTTGCGCTTGCTTAAGACCATCATCATAGCCATTTTTTAATTGTTCATCATAAGTTCGTTGAGAGTTTGACGCCGATAGCTCACGATCTAGATAAGGACCTTCCTTATTAATTTCAAATGTACTTAAAGGCGCGCGTTGCCAAGATTCTTGATTATCCATAGTTATAAATTAAATCCTAAAGGAAATCGTCCCCTTTTCCACCTAACATTATTGTTCCTTCTTCAGCTAATCGAAGCGCTACTTCTAATATTTCCTTCTGTGCATCTTCAACTTCCGCTAAACGTACTGGACCTGCAGTTTCGAGATCATCTTTAAGCAATTCTGCTGCACGTTTAGACATATTTTTAAATATTTTATTTGCAATTTCACTGCTAGCACCTTTAAGTGCAACTACGAGTTTATCTTGCGGTGCTTCTCTTAATATAGTTTGCATTCCTCTATCATCAACAGTTAATAAATTATCAAATACAAACATCTTACCTTTTATTTCTTCGCATAATTCCTTATCAATTTCGTTTAGTGTTTCAACTATGTTGTTCTCAGTATCCTTATCAACATTATTTAATAGTGCAGCCGCCGCTTTGACACCTCCAAGATTTTTGATCTTATTATCAGTTTCTTGAGAAAATCTATTTTCAATTAAAAGTTCAAGCTCTTTCAATGCTGATGAATTTACATCTCCTAGTTTGGCGATCCTCATTACAACATTGGTTTTTTTGTCTTTATCTAATAACTCCAATATCTGTCCTGCTTGTTCATTTTTTAGATGGACCAACAGTATGGCGATCAATTGGGGATGTTCATCTTTAATAGCGTCGGCAATTGCAGCAGGATCCACCCATTTCAAGGCTTCCAATCCACTTGCATTTGGACCTAATTCAATTCGTGATAATATTCCATTCGCCTTTTGCGGCCCTATGGCTTGAAATAATATTTTTTTGAGATAATCCTGGGCACCAATATCCAGAGGAGTATGCTGACTATTGACTACACTGAAGTCATTTAATACATCATAAATATGATGCTGTTTTACATCTTTCAGTGCACTAATTGCTGAACCAATTAACTCCAGCTCTTCAGGATCCATAAATTTAAGTACTTTAGAAGCTTCCGACTCTCCTAACACCATCATAAGAATTGCTGCTCGTTGTGCACCATCTAATGAGCTTTCACTCGCTTGTGTAGTTTCTTCATTCGCCACTTGGAGCCACCCAGTTTTTTACAATTTTAGCTACTTGCTTAGGATCTTGTGATACAAGTTCTTTTGCCATCGCAAGCTGTTGTACATAATTTGGATAATTTCCAATTGCAGCCGCATTACTTACTGCTGCTTCACCTGAACCACCTTCTAATAATGGTTGGGAAGCTGAATTATCGTTATTAATTGTCGCATTATGTTTACCCATTAATGTTTTCATTGCTGGTCTTACAAACATAAATAATATAATCAATACTGAAATTCCTGCAAAAACTTGTTTGATAATGGCTAATAACCATGCTTGTTTCCAGATTGGTGTAGCCTCTGGTTCTTCAAGTACTTCTTGGGGAAGAAAACTACTGTTATATACGGTTACACTATCACCACGTTCCTCTGTAAAACCAATTGCATCGCGAACAATTCCTCGTATTAATGCAAAATCTTCGCTTTCTAGAGGTGTCTTAACTGTTTCACCAGCTTCGTTAATTACTTCTTTATCATCAACAACAATCGCCACGGTTATTCGATTGATCAAGCTTTTTGCTTCTTGCGTGTAACGCAAGGTCTTATCTAATTCATAATTTTTAGTGGAATTTTGTGAAGTAGATACTGGCGTTGCATTTCTTGACACGCTACCTTCACCTTCTTCTCCACCATCCTCTTGAAGTGTACCTCCCGATGGAGGTTGGTTACTTAAAGCACCAGGAATTCCTAAAGCAGAATTCAAACCACCCTGATTCCGTTGATCTGATATCTGTTCACTGCGTACTTGATTATCGCCAGGCTCAAACAGTTCTTCTGCACTTTCACTTTTAGAAAATTCAATTTCAGCATTTACTTGCGCTTTAATTTTATTTCTTCCATATATGGGTGCAAGTAAATCTTCAATGCGAGTTGTGTAAGATTGCTCAACAGACTTTTTATATTCCAATTGTTTATTAGATTGCGCAACAACATCATCTTCCCCTGTAGAACTAAGTAATTGCCCCCATTGATTGACTATAGTTACATTAGAAGCATCTAAATAAGGAACGCTTGAAGCAACTAAGTGCGTAATAGACGACACCTGCCCTGATTCCAAAACTCTCCCAGGCATTAATTTAATCATCACCGAAGCAGAAGTCAGTCCTCTGTTTCTTACGAACACAGATTGTTTAGGTGTTGCAATATGTACTCTAGAGTTTTCAATATTTCTCATCCCAGAAATCGTACGACTAAGCTCAGTTTCTAATGCATGCTGATAACGAGCTGTTTCCATAAACTGGCTCGTTCCAAGGGAAGGTTTATCATTTAACAACTCATAACCTGTGCCATTTGATTGAGGAAGGCCTTCAGCCGCAAGAATTATTTTTGCCTCACTAATTTTATTATTCGCTACTAATATCATCCCTGATGACGCATCCATTCGAAAAGGGATGTTAGATGTGCGCAATACATCCGCAACCATACCTACATCTGCTTGCGATAAATTCGAATATACTGGGCTATATTCAGGTTTTATTGACCAGAGTGTCACACCAACTCCAAGTGCTAACACTGCTGCTAAGCTCAATATAATCCCTAAGTGTGAAAATAATTGACGAAGGAAATCACCAATATTGAATGTGCTAGGTGCTTGAGTAGCTTCTAATGTAGCTGCCATGTAATTTTCTCTTGTAATTATTAATTATGATTTTTTAAACAGGCATACTCATTACTTCTTGATACGCCGTTACCAACTGGTTTCTAACCTGTTTAACTGCTTCAAATGAAACTCGTGCTTTTTGCATTTCAATCATAACTCTAGATAGTTCAACGCTAGTATCACCCTGTTCAAATCTATTCGCCAAATCTCCTGCTTTCATTTGTTGTTCGTTTACATTATCAACAGAAGACTTTAATACAGAAGAAAAGCTCGTTTTTTCATTACTATCTGGCTTAATATTAATATTTGGCTCAACTTGATTAGAAATACTTCTAATCTGCGAAAGCAACTCATTTATTTTTATATCACTCATGTTTAAATCCTCTCTACAGTTCTAAACCTATGTTGCTCTAGAAGCTGAAGGCACAGGTACACCTTGATCTTTCATTTTAGCGATTTTATATCGTAGTGTTCTCGGGCTAATACCTAAGCGTTCTGCAACAAGCTTTCTATTACCATGTTCTGATACTAACGCTTGCAAAATTAAATCTTGTTCATGAGACTTCAAGTCTGTAGTTAAATTTGTAACAGATTCTTCATTGTCATCTTCCAAGCTATCAAGCTCTAACAAATCTGCCTCAATAACACTCCCGCTACATAGGACAATTGATCGTTGAATGACATTTTCTAATTCACGCACATTCCCTTGCCAACTATTCTTAATTAAGCATTCACGAGCTTTTTCAGAGAGCTCTAAGGATTTATTTGGAGAGTGTTTATTTAGCAGCATGTAAGCTAATGGCAAAATATCTTCTTTTCGATCACGCAACGGATACAAAGTGATTGGGAAAACATTTAAACGATAAAATAAATCTTCCCTAAAGGCTCCCTTTTTAACTTCATCTTTTAAATTTCGGTTTGAAGTAGCAATAATTCTCACATCCAAGTCAATTAACTTTTTACCACCCAGTCTTTCTACTTGCTTCTCTTGCAACACTCTTAATAACTTAGCTTGTAATGCAAGATCCATTTCAGATATCTCATCTAATAGCAGAGTACCTTGCTGAGCCTCTTCAAACTTACCTGCTTTTGCTTGATGTGCACCCGTATAAGCGCCTTTTTCATATCCAAACAATACCGCCTCAAGCATATTTTCTGGAATTGCAGCACAATTAATTGCAACAAATGGATGCTTGGAACGTGGTGAATTTGCATGAATAAATCTAGCCAACACTTCTTTGCCTGTACCACTTTCCCCTCTAATAGATACAGATACTGAAGTGCTTGCTACTCTTCTAGCGATTTTTTTAGTTTCAATGGATTTTTTATCTACTGAAATATAATTATCACTATTTGTTTGTTTTGAAAACTTTACTTGAATATTACTCTTAACAATATTTAACAGTAGATCGACATCAAATGGTTTTACTAAATAATCACTAGCGCCATTCTTAATACATGAAACTGCTTTCTCGATTGTTCCATAAGCAGTCATGAGCACAACAGGTAGAGATAAGTACTTTTGCTTAACAGCCTCTAATAATTGATA
>CAJICL010000037.1_pt1 | contig 16010 bp, 11 predicted proteins | sample 9199671 | NCBI WGS metagenome assembly CAJICL01 (sample SAMEA7708341, study PRJEB35096) | sediment metagenome | biome: marine neritic benthic zone biome [ENVO:01000025]; feature: sediment [ENVO:00002007]; material: shallow marine sediment [ENVO:03000034] sea grass bed [ENVO_01000059] ... | reverse complement strand
GGCAAACAAGCAGAGCATGGGCAACAAATAATTATAAGCGTTGATCCCGAATGCGACAAACCCGAAAAACTAAAAAGATACCTACAGTATTTTGGCAATAATTTCATTGGCTTAACTGGAACAACTGAGGAAATAGATAAGGTAATAGAACTATATAAAGGGTTCTATTCATATGAGGGAAACGTTTCTGAGGGCAACTACAGTGTTGACCATACTTCAAATCTTTACATTATCAATACAAAGGGAGAAGTCACCAACATCATGCCCTATGGTTTACCGCCACAAGCCATTACAGAAGTTATACAAAAAATTCTTGATGAAATAAAAACTTAATTTAATTTCTTAAAGTGTAATATAAAGTAATTGCAATATAATTTTATTTTAAATTTCAGTATTGTAGATAGGCAAAACGTTGATCTTTTGGTGTGCCTTCCAAGTCATTATCTTCCAATCCTGGTTGCCACAATATTACATCTTCAATTTTCTTAGCCAACTCGAAATCTTTGTTGGTTACACCTTTTGCAGCGTGGTTCATCAACTTACATATAACAAAGGCGTAAGATACGGTAAGATCTGGATGGTGCCAGGCCGCTTCAGCTAAATGGCCGATGGTATTCACAACCATTAAAGTACCTTTCCAACTATGGGTTTTGTATTTACGACGAATCCAGCCATTTTCATAGAACCAGTCTGGCAACTCATCAGCCAAACGCTCACTAATCTGTTCTTCGTTGTAGGTTTGTTCGGGTTTAATTTCACGCCATTTAGACATAATTTTGACTCCTATGCGGATGTTTATCTGTATAAAATGCGTCTAATTTCAACGAATTTTCATTAACTTATTCTCTAAATCTGTCAAATTCGAGATACAGACGATATACACTTCATACGGTACATTTTAATAGTGGATTTATGAAGTAAATGCGAACAGTCACACCTAGCACTTCACTATCTGTTTAGTGCCGTACCCGACCACACTGTTCCTCAGTTTAGGCTCTCCTGACAATTTAACTAGAAATATTTACTAGTCATGCAATTTGAAAATGTAACTTGTCCGCATTGCGGGTTGCTATGTGATGATCTGTCAGTAGAAGTGACAGATTTATCCATAAAATTAACCGATGCTACACACCCCTGTTCAAAAGCTTTTATTGATGCATCCTTAGAAACGAATTCATTGCCCACTCCACTGGTTGCTGGTAAACCGGCATCAGAAGAACAAGCATTACAAAAGGCCGCAACGCTATTACGCTCCGCCAAGCTACCATTAGTGAACGGTCTAATTACTGATATTCAAGCATGCCGAGAAGCCGTTGCATTAACTGAAAAACTTGGCGGTGTATTAGATCACGCCAATGGCCGAGCGATTCGTAAAGGAACCGCTGTGATGCAACGTATTGGTGAAGTTCGCACAACGTTAGCCGAAGTACGCAATCGGGCTGATTGCATCATAATTTTTGGTTCTGCCGTTCCTGCAAGATTTCCGCGTTTAAAGGAACGAATTTTATCTCCTGAAAAATCCTTAGGGAATGAAAACTCCAAACATAAAAAAATATTTATTCTGGATATTTCTAGCAATGGCGAAACCCGCTGCGAAGTTGAAGATAATGTTACACACGTTTATTTAAATTACCCTTTACTTGAATCACTTGTATATCGCTTTCAAGAAGTTGTAACGCGACCAAAAGAATATTTTTTAGAACATAATTCTGAATTGGATCCAGAGCACGACAAAGACACTAAACAACTATTTAGTATTCTTGACACAATTTTGAAGAGTCAGTACACCACGATTATATGGAGTGTTGGAGATTTTAATCAGGAATCTGCCGAACACACCGTACAAGCCCTTACCGAATCAGTTAAAACATTGATGAAGAAAGTCCGTTGCGTGGCATTACCTTTAGGTGGATCAAAAGGTGAAATTACTGCTAGCCAAGTAGCAACTTGGCAAACAGGTGTTCCGTTGCCTGTGTCCTTCACACAAGGTGCGCCCATACATAATCCGGTGCTATTCGATGGTATGAGTCTGTTACAAAACCAGGAAGCAGATTGCTTACTTTGGATAGCTACTTATAACTCGGATGATGTTCCGCCTAAGCACAATATTCCAACTATTGTTCTGGGCCACCCAAATATGAAATGCGAATCTGCAGAAGTTTATCTACCCGTAGGTGTACCGGGTATCGACCATCGCGGCCTTGCTTGCAGAACAGATAATGTCGCAACACTACCTTTGCATTCGATTCGTAACAGTAAACTTCCTGCTACTAGCGAATTGTTAAATAAACTCATTAAGCTACTTTAATTATAATTACATTACTCTTATGGCAATTAAACTAACAGGTGGCGAAATCTACGATCCTGCACATCAAATCGATGGTGAGCATAAAGATCTTTATATCGTAGATGGAAAAATAAAAAAGAAATTAAACGATAACGAAAAACTAGATCATACATATGATGTTAGTGATTGCATTGTGATGGCTGGTGCAATTGATTTACATACTCATATTGGTGGCGGCAAAGTAAATATCGCACGCACGATGATGTTGGATGATGCACATTCACATCCTCATCCTGGCTCTGACATTTTACGTTCCGGTAACGGCCAAGCCGTTCCATCAACCTTTAGCTCTGGCTATCGTTATGCAGAAATGGGTTATACCGCATGTTTTGAACCTGCAGTACTTCCCGTTAATGCTCGACAAGCACATATGGAGTTAGCAGATACTCCAATGGTAGATAAAGGCGGTTATGCATTACTCGGTAATGATGATTTTTTATTAAACATGATCCGAGAAGGTGCTACTCAAAATGCTATTAATGATTATGTTGCATGGTTATTAAATGCTACTCAATGTATAGGCATTAAAGTCGTTAATGCTGGTGGAATACACGCTTTTAAATATAACCAACGTCGTCTTGATATTGACGAAACAGGCCCTACAGGTAGTAAGCCAAGAGATATCATTGCTACACTAAGTAAAGCGGTACACGAACTCGGTATTGCGCACCCTTTGCATGTGCATGCGAGTAACTTAGGCGTACCAGGTAACTTTGCATCAACACTAGCTACAATGGCCGCCGCAGATGGCTTACCCATTCACTTAACCCACATCCAATTTCATAGTTATGGCACTGAGGGAGATTATAAATTTTCTTCTGCTGCCTGTGAGATAGCAGAAGCTATTAACAACAATAAAAATGTCAGTGCTGATGTAGGACAAGTAATGTTTGGTCAAACGATTACGACATCAGGCGACACCATGATGCAATATTTTGGTCATGACCATGCATCACCTAAGAAATGGACCGTAATGGACATAGAATGTGAAGCGGGATGCGGTGTAATACCTTTCAGATATCGTGATAAAAGTTTTGTAAACGCATTACAGTGGGCAATTGGTTTAGAAATATTTTTACAAGTTAATGACCCATGGAGAGTATTTCTAACAACAGACCACCCTAACGGCGCACCTTTTACAAGCTATCCACATTTAATCAAATTATTAATGGATCGCTCGTTTAGAAATGATGTGTTGAAAATTCTTCATAAAGACGCACAGAAAGCTACTAACCTTGCTGCAATGGATCGTGAATATTCATTATATGAAATTGCTATCATGACACGAGCTGCGCCTGCAAAAATTCTAGGTTTACATAATCATGGACATCTAGGTGAAGGTGCTAGCGGCAACATTACCATCTACCGCAAACAAGATGATATTGAACAGATGTTTGCTAAGCCAGCTTATGTATTTAAAAATGGCACTTTAGTAGTGAAAGATGGCGAAATTATAAAAACTGTACAAGGCGTCACTCATGTAGTTAAGCCAGAGTACGACCACGCTATTGAAAAACCTCTAAAAAAATACTTTGATGACTATCAGACTATCTCATTCAATAACTTCAAGATTTCAAATGACGAAATGGTAGAATGTATTGGAAATGAAATAGAGACTCACCCCAGTGCAAATAATTAACAATAAATGTTAAATATGATTATTAATGGTGTACAAATTGAGGACACGTTTGCAGAAGCATTCTCTATGCGTGCCACACGCATCATTATCACAGCGATTAACTATAAATGGGCACGTCACGCAGCAGAAACAATGACAGGTTTTGCTACCTCTGTAATTGGTTGCGGAGTAGAAGCAGGTATTGAAAAAATTATAGGCAATCACGAAACACCCGATGGTCGTCCCGGCATTTCTGTATTGCTCTTTTCAACTGACAAGAAAACCCTTGAAGAACAATTACAAACTCGCATTGGTCAATGCGTACTAACCTGCCCTACAACAGCAGTTTTCCCCGGCATGGATGGTGAAGATCAAATCTCACTTGGCAAAAATATTCGTTATTTTGGCGATGGCTTTCAAACATCAAAAAAGATTGGTGATAAAAGATATTGGCGCATTCCGGTTATGGATGGAGAGTTTATTTGTGCTGAGAGCACGGGTTATCAAAAGGCCATTGGTGGTGGAAATATATTAGTGTTTGCGCGTGGGATATCGCATGCATTACTCGCCTGTGAAGCAGCTATTGATGCAATTAGTATGTTGCCAAATATTATTATGCCTTTCCCTGGCGGAGGTGTTCGTTCAGGGTCAAAAGTGGGTTCAAAATATAAATTTCTAAACGCATCTACCAATCATCCATACTGCCCTACCTTAAAAGGACGCCCAGATAACGTGTTGGGCAAAAATATCGAAGCCTGTATGGAAATAGTCATTGATGGCTTAACGAAAGAAGATGTAACTCTTGCCATGCAACGCGGCATTGAAGCTATTTGTGATTTAGGAAAATCACAAGGTATAGAAAAAATAACTGGTGGAAATTACGGTGGCGAACTAGGCCCGCATCATTTTCACTTACAAGAGATTATGAATGACTCATACAACCGTTACATATAAAGGCAGTACCAAGCAGCGCCTTGATATGCGCTGGTTAAGTCATGCTATACATCAAGCTAGCAATAGTGATGCAATTAAAAAATTGCCTTTACAAATCGGCAATGAAAAATCCAGCGTTGGAGAATTTTTTGATGTTACAGGATCATTCACAGACCAAACGGTAGTACTTGAAAACTCAAATCAGCAAATGGATTACATAGGCCATGCACTTGCAACGGATGTTGAACTTACCATCAAAGGTGATGTAGGTCATTTTGCAGGTGCTGAGTTAGCCGGTGGCAAATTAATTATTGATGGCAACACACTAGACTATTCTGGCTGTAGTATGTCTAAAGGTTCAATAGAAATTACCGGCAATGGAAATGATTATTTAGGGGGTGCATATGCCGGCGAGAAAAAAGGTATGTCCGGTGGCACGATTTTAGTTCATGGCAACAGCGGTAATTTTACGGGCGACCTTCTAAGGCGCGGTACCATAATGGTTGTGGGGCATATTGGTGATTACTGTGCAAGCAGAATGATTGCTGGAACCATTACTAACCTTGGCACCATTGGCAAACAGGTGGGCGTTGGGATGCGAAGAGGTACAATCTTATTGCCCCATAAGCCAAAAGATGTGCTTACTGGCTTTCATGATTGTGGACGTCATAACTTAGGATATTTAACATTACTTCTGCATGAGTTAAGACAATATAAAAGCACATTTCAATCTCTTCACCCCATGCGACGTCGTGTGCAACGCTATATAGGTGATACGACCGTAGGTGGACAAGGTGAGATGTTAATTTGGATTGGCTAAATAATTATAAGTATTTGATTTACCTTTGGTATATACGCTTTTTTAGCCTATATACGTAGACTATATTCACTAACACACTATAAAAGTTTGATTTTAGGGGTTTCGGAAACCAATGGATAAAGCTGTTTCACGCAAGCGCAATAAAATGAAAGGCGAAAAACGCGGTCGTCGCGTTGATCCCGAAGCGTTACAACAAATACACGATCTAATTTCTGCCCTCCCCGTCAGACGTGACCTACTTATCGAGTACCTTCATTTAATCCAAGATAAATTTGGTTGTATCTCAGCTGCGCACATCACAGCACTTGCCAGTACTATGAAATTAGCGACCACTGAAGTTTATGAAGTTGCAACTTTCTATCATCACTTTGATGTAATAAAAGAAGGCGAACAAGCACCACCTGAATTAACTGTACGTGTGTGTGATTCAATTAGCTGTGAAATGTTTAATGCTGAAACACTTATCAGTGAACTAACTAAATTTCACGGCGACAAAGTTCGCATTCAACGTGTTCCATGTGTAGGTAGATGTGACAGTGCACCAGTTGCAGTGGTTGGCAAAAAGCCTATTGATCACGCAACACTTGAATCGGTTAACCAAGCTGTTGAAATAAATGATATTGAATCTCCTACTACCGATTACATCACCTATAACCGTTATGTTAATAGTGGTGGTTATCAGCTAGTTAAACGCATGTTTGACTCTTCTAACGCTTCTGAAAAAATTATAGAAATTATGAAAGACTCTGGACTGCGTGGTTTAGGCGGTGCAGGGTTCCCGGCAGGACAAAAATGGGAAATTGTCAGCCAACAAGCTGGACCACGTGTGCTAGCAGTAAATATTGACGAAGGTGAACCTGGAACTTTTAAAGATCGATTTTTTCTAGAAAAAGATCCGCATCGTTTTATTGAAGGTGCACTAATTGCCTCCCAAGTGGTTGGTATTGATACCATATATATTTATTTACGCGACGAATATGCCAACTGTTACACGATGTTGTTACACGAATTGGATGAACTTAAAAAAGATCCACCATGTCATCTACCGCACATTGAATTACGTCGAGGTGCTGGCGCTTATATATGCGGTGAAGAATCTGCAATGATCGAATCCATTGAAGGTAAACGCGGTATGCCACGTTTACGACCTCCTTTTGTTGCACAAGTTGGTGTATTTGGACGCCCTACACTCGAACATAATTTAGAAACATTATTTTGGGTGCGTGACATTCTAGAAAAAGGCGCGAGCTGGTTTGAGCAACAAGGACGCAATGGCCGAAGTGGAATGCGTTCGTTTTCAGTAAGTGGACGCGTAAAAAAACCAGGTGTACATATCACCGATGCTGGTATAAGCGTGAAAGAGCTAATTGAAGAACACTGTGGCGGCATGCTAGATGGCCATGAGTTCTATGGTTATTTCCCTGGTGGCGCGTCTGGTGGAATTCTACCTGCTTCAATGGGTGACATCCCACTTGATTTCGACACCCTAAATGAACATGGGTGCTTTATAGGTTCTGCTGCCATTATTGTATTTTCAGATAAAGATAAAGCACGAAACCTTGCGCGCAATGCAATGAATTTCTTTGCACATGAATCATGCGGGAAATGCACACCCTGTCGCGTAGGCACATCAAAAGCGGCTATGTTAATGGAGAAACCAAAATGGGATCAGCCATTAATGCAAGAACTTTCACAAACCATGAATGACGCTTCAATTTGTGGTTTAGGGCAAGCTGCGTCGAACCCGATGACATCGGTGATAAACTATTTTCCTAAAGAACTAGACTAAAAGACAAACTAGAACAAACAAAGGAATGTTGGAGTAACTTGAATGGCCGCTAATCCAGAACATCTACAAGATTTTAAAACTGTAGCATTTACACTTAATGGTGAGACTGTAAAAGCTTATGAAGATGAGTCTATTCTAGAAGCTGCTCGTCGTCACGGAATAGATATTCCACACCTATGTTATAAGCCTGGTATGCGTGCAGACGGTAACTGCCGTGCATGTGTAGTTGAAATTGAAGGTGAACGTATACTTCAGCCTTCATGTGTACGCACACCTACCGAAGGGATGGTAGTCCACACAGAAAATGAACGTACTACACATTCTCAACGCATGGTGCTGGAATTGTTGCAGTCTGACATGGCGGAAAGAGAATATACACTGAACAATGAATTAGATCAGTGGTCGCAAAAGTTAGAAGTAGGCATGCCTCGCTTTGAATCTCGACATAATCCTGAACAAGATTTGTCTCATCCTGCTATCGCCGTAAATCTCGACGCGTGCATTCAATGCACTCGATGTGTACGTGCATGCAGAGAAGAACAAAACAATGATGTTATTGGTTATGCGAATCGCGGCTCCCATTCTGAAATTGTATTTGATATCCAAGACCCTATGGGCGATAGCAGTTGTGTAGCCTGTGGCGAATGTGTACAAGCCTGCCCTACTGGCGCACTAATGCCTTCCAAAGAATTAGGCTTGCAAGAACCAGATCGCAAAGTTGAGTCCACGTGTCCTTATTGTGGAGTAGGTTGCTTGCTTACATACAACATTAAAGACGAAAAAATTATTTATGTAGAAGGCCGTGACGGTCCTGCAAACAAAAGTCGCTTATGTGTCAAAGGTCGTTATGGTTTTGATTACGTGCACCATGAAGGCCGCCTAACCAAGCCGTTAATTCGTAAAGAAGGTGTCGAAAAAACTACAGATATAGAATCACTATCTTACAAAGATATTGATAAATACTATCGAGAAGCTAGCTGGGAAGAAGCTTTAGATATAGCTGCTAAAGGTTTAGTGAATATTCGTGACGAATATGGCCCTAATGCATTAGCAGGCTTTGGATCTGCTAAAGGCTCTAATGAAGAAGCTTATTTATTTCAAAAACTCATTCGCACTGGTTTCAAAACTAACAATGTTGATCACTGTACTCGCTTATGCCACGCATCATCAGTCGTTGCATTATTAGAGGGTCTAGGCTCTGGTGCTGTATCAAATCCTGTAGAAGATGTAGATAAAGCTGATGTAATCGTCATTATCGGTTCTAACACAACTGAAAATCATCCGGTTGCTGCCACCTTTATTAAGAATGCAAAACGCAATGGCGCCAAATTAATTGTAATGGATCCAAGACGTACTGAATTAGCGCGTCATGCTGATTACTTCTTACAGTTTAAACCAGACACTGATGTAGCCATGTTAAATGGCATTATGAATTCAATTATCAAGCAGAACTTGCTAAACAAAGATTTCATTAAAGATCGTACTGAAAATTTTGCTGACTTTGCTAAGCACATTCTTAATTACACGCCTGAAAAAGTAGAAAAGATATGTGGCATTCCTGCTGAAACCTTACATGAAGTCGCCAATATTTATGCAAGCTCTAATGCATCAATAATTTTCTGGGGCATGGGTGTTTCTCAGCACATACATGGAACCGACAACGCACGCTGTTTAATTGCACTTTCAATGATGACCGGACAAATTGGACGGCCAGGGACAGGACTGCATCCATTACGTGGCCAAAACAATGTGCAAGGCGCATCCGATGTTGGACTCATCCCTATGGTATTCCCTGATTATCAACGTGTAGATAATCCTCAAGCTCACTCACGCTTTGAAAAACTTTGGAATACAGAATTAGACAATAACCCTGGCTTAACGGTTGTAGAAATCATGCATGCGATAACCGATGGTTCACTGCATGGCATGTATGTGATGGGTGAAAACCCTGCAATGTCAGATCCAAATCTAAATCATGCGCGCAAAGCATTAGCGTCGCTTAAACATTTAGTCGTACAAGATATATTTATGACAGAAACTGCATGGTTTGCAGATGTAGTTTTGCCTGCTTCAGCATTTCCAGAAAAAACTGGCACCTTTACGAATACCGACCGACGTGTACAACTAGGTCGCCAAGCTTTAATGCCACCTGGTGAAGCCAAACAAGATTTATGGATCATCCAAGAAATTGCAGCGCGCATGGGGCTAAGTGATTGGAAATATCATTATCCATCAGACGTATTTGATGAAATGCGTCAAGGCATGGACAGCATTCAAGGCATGACTTGGGACAGGTTAGAAGCACAACACTCTATTACTTATCCTTGTGAGAAAGAAAATGACCCTGGCCAAAGTGTTATTTTCACTGACGAATTCCCTACTGAAAATGGTCGAGGCAAATTTGTACCTGCAGATTTTACCAATGCAGATGAATTACCTGATGAAGAATATCCATTTGTATTAGTTACAGGACGTCAATTAGAGCATTGGCATACTGGAGCAATGACTCGTCGTGCAACAATGTTAGACGCGATTGAACCCGTAGCAGTTGCCAGCCTAAATCCAGCTGATTTAACCAAAATTGGCGCTAAAAGTGGAGATAAAATAAAACTCGCTTCTCGCCGTGGTGAAATCGAATGCTATGCGCGTGTAGATAATGGCATACGTCAAGGGCAAGTATTTATGCCATTTTGCTACCGAGAAGCCGCTGCGAATTTACTTACGAATGAGGCGCTAGATCCATTCGGCAAAATTCCAGAATTTAAATTCTGCGCACTGCAAGTAAACCCTGCTTAAATAGTATACTAAGAAATTGAATTAATTCAGTTGCACTGATGCTACAAGTAGCGATTTGTGTCATTCAAAAAAGTTACAGTAAAGACAGACACTCTCTTAATCGTTTAATTTCCAATTCGATGAGCTTTAATCCCTTCTCCGAAACGCTTAAGTGTTTGAGTCTACTATCTCTGTCACATTCTTTTTCAGTAATCAGCATGTGATCATGAATTAAATCGATGACATAGCGCTTTAGTGTTGCATCTGAAATTTTTGGTATGTATTTAACTAAATCTTGCCGTGTAATTTCTTCTTTTACAAAAATCGTAAAAAATATTTCTATATGCACAATCGATAAATCTTTAACGCCAAATGTTCTCAGCTCCTGAATAGCCTTTATCCTATTCTCTATAATCGACTTCTCAAAATTCACACTTGGCCCACGCATTTCAGATTCGATGCACACGTTTTTTTAAGTGTGCACCTAAATTTTTATAACCTCAGTATGTTCAGAGTTTTGGAACATCAAAAGTTAATGGTTGGTATTGTATGAGATTTAAATAATCAATATATGATAGGAACAAAATTGAGCCTAGTTTATTGATATCTTTGCACTTAGAGTTGAAGGTTGGTAACTAAATGTTCATAACACGAACATTAGGTTGGAGTAACTCACTAAATAATCTAATACTCTATAAATTTATTATGTGTTCTACCCTTTGTTAAAAATTAACTTTTTTATGGTTATAGGTAATTTATTGATTAAATCATAGACAATTCTTAAGAACTAAGCCCTTTTAAACTGCTGATTATCGATTAGGCGTTTACTTAATGATCTTTGCCCCGACCCCGCAATGTGAGAAGAAACGATTGAATGCTTTGCATGAGCTAAAAATTTTAGACTCTCCATGCGAGCCCCAATTCGACTCCATAACAAAACGCGTTGCTGAAGAACTAAATGCACCCATGAGCTTTATTGCTTTTATTGACAATGATCGTCAATGGTTTAAATCCACCTATGGCACAAATATTAAAGAGCTTCCAAGAATAAGATCTATTTGCGGACACACTATAAACGAAGTTAACACCAACAATTCAAAGGACCGTATTTATCAAATTTACGATACAAAAAATGATATCCGATTTTTTGATAACCCTTTAGTCACTGGCAAACCATGGGTGAGGTCTTATATAGGCTATGTCCTACAGTCAAAGACCTCAAACATGAATATTGGAACAATGTGTGTACTTGACACAAAGCCGAGGTTATACACTCACCTTGAGAAGGAATTTTTAATCTCAATAGGCAGAAGCACTGAAGCATTAATCAACTCGTATTCTTAATGCGTACATACTGACTACACCGCTCATCACCATTACCCCCTAGGCACTATTGAAGCAGTCTCTTATATAGGCCAGAATCCGGCGCTTCCCGGTATTCGAAGCATTTTATATATAAAATTGGTGCTAATTAAGCTGCCTTATTCCTCACAATCGAGTAGACTTGCGCCCCAATTAAACACTTCAATTAATATCCAGAACTTATTGAATTTATTACATAAAGGTAACGGTAATGAGCGATCTAACTAAATACAGAAACATTGGCATCTTTGCCCACGTGGACGCAGGTAAAACTACTACGTCTGAACGCATTCTCAGCCTTACCGGAAAAATTCATAAAATTGGTGAAGTACACGATGGTGAAGCCACTACTGACTTCATGGATCAAGAACGTGAGCGCGGCATTACCATTCAATCCGCTGCTACCAGTACCTTCTGGAAAGATCACCGCTTAAACATTATTGATACTCCGGGTCACGTAGATTTTACCATTGAAGTATACCGTTCATTAAAAGTACTAGACGGTGGTGTAGGTGTTTTTTGTGGCTCCGGCGGTGTAGAGCCTCAGTCCGAGACCAACTGGCGCTATGCAAACGAATCCAAAGTGGCGCGAATTATCTTCGTAAATAAGCTGGATCGATTAGGTGCAGACTTCTACAGCGTAGTTGATCAAATTAAAAATGTTCTCGGTGCAACACCCTTAGTAATGACCTTACCTATCGGCACAGAAGATAATTTTGTGGGTGTGGTTGATTTAATGACACGGAAAGCCTGGATTTGGGACGGTTCTGATGACCCAATGAGGTACAAAGAAGAAGATGTTCCTGAAGATATGAAAGAAAAAGTGGAACAATATCGTGAAGAGATGGTTGAACTTGCGCTTGAGCAAGATGATGACGCAATGGAAAAATACCTGGATGGCGAAGAGCCAAGCATCGAAACCTTAAAAGCTTGCATACGCAAAGGCACCATTTCACTAGACTTCTTCCCTACTTACTGTGGCTCTGCATTTAAGAACAAAGGTGTTCAATTAGTATTGGATGCCGTAGTAGATTACCTACCTGGCCCTACTGAAGTACCACCACAACCAGAAGTTGATTTAGAAGGTAATGAAACGGGCGAGTTTGCAGAAGTAGATCCGACCAAACCATTACGTGCACTTGCGTTCAAGATTATGGATGATCGCTACGGTGCATTGACCTTTATTCGAATATATTCTGGAACCTTGGATAAAGGTATGACGGTAATGAATAGTTTTACTGGCAAAACTGAACGTATTGGTCGAATAGTAGAAATGCATGCGGACTCTCGTGAAGAATTAGATTCAGCACAAGCTGGGGATATTGTCGCGGTGTTAGGCATGAAGAACGTACAGACGGGTCATACCCTATGTGATCCAAACAAACCTGCAACATTAGAACCCATGGTGTTCCCAGATCCTGTTATCTCTATGGCAGTTTCACCTAAAGATAAAGCAGCATCAGAAAAAATGGGTGTAGCCTTAGGAAAAATGATTGCAGAGGATCCTTCTTTCCATGTATCTACTGACGAAGACAGTGGTGAAACCATCCTTAAAGGAATGGGCGAATTACACTTAGATATTAAAATTGACATTCTCAAACGCACACATGGTGTTGAAGTTGTAGCTGGTGCCCCACAAGTTGCTTATCGTGAAACGATTACTCAGCGTGTTGAAGATTCTTACACTCACAAGAAACAGTCTGGTGGTGCAGGTCAGTTTGGTAAAATTGATTACATTATCGAGCCTGGCGAAACTGGCAGTGGTTATGAATTTGAATCCAAGGTGACTGGCGGTAACGTTCCTCGCGAATTTTGGCCTGCCATAGAAAAAGGCTTTGAAATGATGATGAGCGAAGGTGTACTCGCAGGATTCCCTTGCTTGGACGTTAAAGTAACTTTAATGGATGGTGCCTTCCACGCAGTTGACTCCTCCGCAATTGCTTTTGAACTCGCTGCAAAATCTGGCTATAGACAATCTATGCCAAAAGCCGGACCTCAGTTACTTGAACCGGTAATGAAAGTGGATGTTTTTACACCTGAAGATCATGTTGGTGATGTGATTGGTGATTTAAACCGTCGTCGTGGCATGATCAAGTCTCAAGACGCAGGTGCTACGGGCACACGCGTTAAAGCTGATGTCCCACTTGCTGAAATGTTTGGTTACATTGGCGATTTGCGTACCATGACCTCAGGGCGTGGCCAATTCTCAATGGAATTTTCACACTACATGCCTTGTCCTAAGAATGTAGCTGAAGATGTAATCAAGGAAGCGAAAGAACGTGCTGAAGCCAAAAAATAATCGATTAACTTCTTAATTAAAAACCCGTTTAGTGCATATGCCTAAGCGGGTTTTTTTATGTTTATAAGTACTGCTTAGATATATCAAAAATATAATGCTTGGAGCAGATGTTTATATGGTTAGCATTGCTACAGCACGGTACACTATAAATTAGCTGAACGGTAAGGCCATTTCATAAGCGTTCTAGATGTCAGATCATTTCCCTGAAGTTATACCTGAAAAAACTGATGTTCTAATTATTGGTGCCGGAGCTGCTGGATTGATGTGTGCTTTTCGTGCAGGACAACGCAATAGAAAAGTTCTTGTATTAGATCATGCAAATAAAATAGGCAAAAAAATACTTATGTCCGGAGGTGGACGTTGCAACTTTACAAATATTTATTGTGAACCAGATAACTTCCTATCTAATAATATAAATTTCTGCAAATCAGCACTTTCTCGTTTCACTCCAAGTGACTTCATTAAATTAGTTGAAAAACATAACATCCCTTATCATGAAAAAAAATTAGGTCAGTTATTCTGCAATAATAAATCTAAAGACATTCTGGAAATGCTGCTGCAAGAGTGCAACCAAGCCAGTGTTTCTATCCGTACTCTCTGCTCTATCGAGAACGTTAAACCTCTTGATCAAGGGTTCAAAATATCTACTAACTTAGGCAAAGTTTCGTGTGAATCATTAGTCATTGCTACAGGAGGATTATCCATTCCAAAAATGGGTGCTACGGGTTTTGCTTATCAAATTGGTCAACAATTTGGATTGGAAGTTTTTCCAACGCGGGCAGGTTTAGTGCCTTTTACTTTAAATAAACCAATATTAGATAAGCTATCCTTGCTTAGCGGAAGTTCTATAGAGGTGATCACAACATGTAACTCTAAAAGTTTTACTGAAAATCTATTATTTACCCACCGAGGGCTAAGTGGGCCTGCCATGTTACAAATTTCATCTTATTGGAATCAAGGTGACGAATTAGCCATCAATCTACTTCCAAATATTGATCTTTATAAATTTCTAAATGAAAAAAAATCCTCAAGGCCAAAAGCTGAATTAAAGACTCTTTTAGCTGAACATATGACTAAAAATATTGCTCAATCTCTTGTGCAACTATTCTTCTCAGACAAAAACTACACTAATAAACCCATCAATCAATTCAACCATCAAGAATTAAAGAAAATTGCAGAGCAATTTCATAATTGGATCATCAAACCCAACGGAACAGAAGGCTATCGAACCGCAGAAGTCACATTAGGAGGCATTAACTGTAATGAGATTTCATCCAAAACGATGCAAGCAAATAAAAAAGAAGGTTTATATTTTATTGGTGAAGCGTTAGATGTCACTGGCCATCTGGGAGGTTACAATTTTCAATGGGCGTGGGCATCAGGTGCAGCTGCTGCAGAATTTGTTTGATAATTGAAACAAGCTGAAGCAATGCACACTTAATCGCTTAATCATGCCATTCACTTATCTTTAGATTTTTGAGTCTCACGCAGTAAATCAAGAAATATAAATCACATTTGTTAGCACATTCAATTCTTGTATATTGCTATTATAAATTGTACAAAATTTAACTCTACACATAGCTTTGTACATATAAATTCATAGACCATTTATCCGGTATAGTCTTATATATAAACATGCAAATAGAGTAATGTAGCAACAATGAACAGTAAGCCAACATCAATCAAAGGAATTTTAGCTACTATGTGGGCAATTACTGGTCTATTACTTCTACTCGGCTTTGCCTGCTGGCGATTATCTGCCTATACAATTGAGTCCTTTTCCATGCCACTCAACTGGATGCATTGGTTAGTCTTTATTGGTTTCACCATTTTTATGGCACATGGAGAAGGTTATAAAGGCTTCCAAAAGAAATTTTCACCACGTTTTGCAGCGCGTTGCAAATATTTATCGCATAGTGCTTCTTTATTGCAAACTGTTTTTGCTCCGCTATTCTGTATGGCGTATTTCCATGCCCCAAAAAAACGCATTATTGCTACCACCGCTTTAACAATGATGATTGTTGTATTTATCTTTTCGTTTCGGATGATTCCGCAACCTTGGAAAGG
>CAJICL010000162.1_pt1 | contig 16044 bp, 19 predicted proteins | sample 9199671 | NCBI WGS metagenome assembly CAJICL01 (sample SAMEA7708341, study PRJEB35096) | sediment metagenome | biome: marine neritic benthic zone biome [ENVO:01000025]; feature: sediment [ENVO:00002007]; material: shallow marine sediment [ENVO:03000034] sea grass bed [ENVO_01000059] ... | reverse complement strand
TAAACAAATTAACTAAGAGCGCTAATTAATTTTTGCAGAGCCTGCGCACGATGGCTGATGCGATTTTTTTCTGCAGGATCTAGTTCTGCTGAAGAACACCCATGCGTAGGTACAAAAAATAATGGGTCATAGCCAAAGCCATTAGGGCCCGTTAAGCTGTGTAAAATTTCCCCTTCCCAAGTGCCCTCGCAAATTATAGGCATGGGATCTTCTGCGTGGCGCATACACACAATGACGCATTGGAAACGTGCAGTGCGGTCTTTATCTGCAACATTTTTCATTTCACTGAGTAATTTCATGTTGTTGGCATCATCTGCACCATGCTTGCCCGCATAGCGTGCACTATATACTCCCGGCGCACCTTGTAGTGCGTCGACTACAATACCTGAATCATCCGCTAGCGAAGGTAGTCCCGTGTGTTTTGCTGCATGGCGTGCTTTGATAATTGCATTTTCTACAAACGTGGTGCCGGTCTCCGCGACATCAGAAACATTAAATTCAGATTGTGTAACAAGTTGAAAGCGTTGTTGATCTAAAACCGCTTGAATCTCGCGCAATTTACCAGAGTTGCTACTTGCTAAAACGATTTTTCCACTACTGATATTTTTAGGCATATATCTATTTTTTAACTTAAGCAGGATTTTTGTTGTTGGATAATTTCCTGGATACCTTTATTGCCTAATGCGAGTAAGTTTCCTAGTTCATCTTGTGTAAAAGCATTCTGTTCTGCTGTGCCTTGGATTTCGATAAACGCTTGATTGTCATTCATAACAATATTCATATCAGTTTCAGCGGAGCAATCTTCAGCATAATCAAGATCTAGCACAGGAACGTTTTGATAAATTCCTACCGAAACAGCTGCAATATAGTTATTTACAGGATCATTTTTAAGTTCACCAGATACAAGCATCTTTTGAATAGCATCATAGAGTGCTACAAAACCACCAGATATGGCGGTGGTACGGGTACCCCCATCTGCTTGAATCACATCACAATCAATGGTGATTGAGTTTTCGCCCAGTTGTTTGAGGTCTACTGCTGCACGTAACGATCTGCCAATTAATCGTTGTATTTCGAGTGTACGGCCGCCTTGTTTGCCCCGCGAGGCTTCGCGTGCCATACGGCTATTGGTTGATCGAGGCAGCATCCCATATTCAGCAGTAATCCAACCCTGACCTTGGCCTTTTAGAAATCTTGGTACTTGGTCGCTAACGGTCGCTGTACACAACACTTTGGTATCGCCAAATTCTGCCAATACTGAACCTTCCGCATGCTTGGTATAGTTACGGGTGAATTGGATATCACGCATTTGGTCTGTTTGTCGGCTGCTGGGGCGTGAAATGGCTGAGTTGGAAGAATTCATAAAACTACCTGGTGCAATTGCAAAGAGTCGCGCATTATACGCAAAAAATTTACATAGTATTTCTACTTATTATGTGGGCAACTAAATAAAAAAAGGATAAACAAATGCTTTGCAGTATGACGGGATTTGCCCGAGTTGAAGATGTATGTGACCAGGGCAATGTGAGCTGGGAATTGCGTTCGGTTAATCATAGATATTTAGAGATTAATTTTCGTCTACCCGAAGAAATTCGTAGAATTGAGCCGCAATTACGTAAATTTCTGCAATCTAAGCTCGCGCGTGGCAAAGTAGACTGTGTCTTTCGTTACCAATTGGCCGAGGCCCAAACGGCTGCTTTGGAAATTAATGAACCCTTGCTAGAGAGTTTGATTAAACAAATTAATCATGTAAATGAAAAGCTTCCGCAAGCCACACCAGCTGAGGCGGTAGATCTTCTTTCTTGGCCAGGGGTGGTGCGTACCGCTGACAACGATATGGAGAGTTTTCATGCTACTTGCATAGCATTATTTAAAACCGCTGCTCAGCAACTCGTAGATATGCGAAGTACGGAAGGTGAACGGTTGAAAAACATGTTGCAGGAACGATGCGCCGATATTGAAAAGCTTGTTAAGCAAGTGCGCATACGTTATCCGCAAGTATTAGAAGCGATTAAGCAAAAGCAACAACAACGTATTGATGAATTGAATATAGATATAGACCAGCAACGTTTCGAGCAAGAACTCGTGTATATCTCGCAAAAACTAGATGTTGCTGAGGAGTTGGATCGACTAGACAGCCACTTAACTGAAATGCAAACAATATTTGATCGTAAAGATCCGATTGGTAGGCGCTTAGACTTTTTAATGCAAGAGTTTAATCGCGAAGCTAACACATTGGCCTCTAAGTCGGCAGACGTAGAAACTACGCAAGCAGCGGTAGACTTAAAAGTATTAATTGAACAGATGCGTGAGCAAGTTCAAAACATTGAATAAATAATATTAGGAACGTTTCATGCAAAATAAAGAGCATTCAAAAAAACATCAAGTCAAAGTATTTTGTACCGGTGGTACGATCGATAAAGTTTATTTTGATGCTTTGAGTGATTACCAAATAGGAGATCCGGTAGTAGGTAATATATTAAAAGAAGGATTAGCTAAATTTTCGTTTGATGTAGTTTCTATCCTGAAAAAAGACAGTTTGGAAATTACCGATGAAGATCGCGATATAATTTATCAACAAGTGTCCGCAGATTCTTGTGAGCATATCCTGATAACGCATGGTACAGACACCATGATTAATACTGCACAGCGTTTAGAAGAGATTAAAGATAAAACCATTGTGCTAACGGGCGCGATGCAACCAGCACGGTTTCGAAATACCGATGCAATCTTTAATATTGGTTATGCAATTTCTGCAGCGCAGCATCTACCGCATGGCATTTATTTGGCTATGAATGGCCAGATTTTCACCCCAGATGCGGTGCAGAAGAACCGCGCTGAAGCACAATTTGAAGCTACTTAGATTCTGAACACAACATCATTAAATGCACCCGTAAGCCAGGCTCCCAGCGCTGCAACACTTCCTACCTTCATGACCGTTGTGTGTCCGTTTTCAGGATAAAAAGTTTAAAAAAGCGCTTGAAAACCTAAAACTAGCCCCAATCTTTAATACATCAAAGTTAATTACTCTGTTGTTAGGAGGTTTAGAAATGCTTGCAAGAGTCTATCGGGATCCAATGGATACCTTTCGCGAATTTCGTGGAGAACTAGATCGTATGTTTAATACTAATGCAGTTGGCTATACAGACACTGCCACAGACTGGGTGCCTGCTGTTGATATTAAAGAGGCTAAGGGTGCTTATGAATTGATTGCAGATGTACCAGGAGTTGAACCAAAAGACATTGATGTTTCATTCGAAGACGGTGTGTTAACTGTTAAGGGTGAGCGTAAGTCTGAAAGCAAGGAAGAAAAAGAAGGCTATACACGCACTGAGCGAACGTATGGAAGTTTTTATCGCCGCTTTACACTGCCTGATAGCGCGGATGCAGATAATATTTCTGCAAAGACTGAGCATGGCGTACTCAAGCTGCATATTCCTAAAAAGGATAAGGTGTTACCTAAGAAAATTTCGGTCGAGGGATGATCTAGACAAACAAGGATGTGTCAACACGGAGGTTGATAAGCGCCGCGATATTCGCGGCGCTTTAGTTGTAGAGTATATTATATCTAACGTTAATATCATCAGGGTGTTATGGAATACAAAGACTATTACAAAATACTTGGCGTAGAACGCGACGCAAAAGAAGCTGAAATTAAAACAGCTTACCGTCGTCTTGCACGCAAGTATCATCCCGATGTAAGCAAAGAGGCAGATGCAGAAAAGAAATTTAAAGAAGTTGGCGAAGCGTACGAAGTATTAAAAGATAATGAAAAACGCCAAGCCTATGATCAGTTAGGTGCAGACTGGAAATCAGGGCAAAATTTTAATCCACCTCCTGGCTGGGAAGATATTTTTTCGGGTGCCGGGCAAACATCGTCTGCTGGATTTGGTGCTAGCGGATTTAGTGATTTTTTTGAGTCGATGTTTGGTGGAGGGTTTTCACAAGGTGGCGGTGCATCGGGTTTTCAGCACGGGGGATTTCAATCTAAAGGTGCAGATCAACATGCAAAAATTTCTATTACACTGGAAGATGCCTATAAGGGCGCGAAAAAAAATATTCGTCTAAGCAATGGGCGAAATTTAGACATAAAAATTCCTGCTGGCATTACTTCTGGTAAACGTATTCGTCTCGCAGGTCAAGGAAGCCCGGGTGCAGGTGGTGGTCCGAATGGCGATTTGTACTTGGAAGTAACCATCACTCCACATCGCTTATTTAAAGTGGACGGAAAAAATATAATGTTAGACCTTCCCATCGCACCATGGGAAGCGGTATTGGGCGCACAAGTCCAAGTGCCCACCCTAAATGGCCGTGTTGAGCTTAAAATTCCGGCTGGCTCGCAATCTGGGAAAAAATTACGTTTGAAAAAGCGTGGTTTACAAGGTCAACCTGCGGGGGATCAAATAGTAACAATGCAAATAGTCATGCCTGAAAGTAAGAGTGATAAAGATAAACGTTATTACGAAGATATGGCAAAACAATTCGATTTCAATCCCCGACAAAAACTTGGCTAAACACCACTTGGCCAGAAGTATGGGCCAGAAACGTGGGCCAGAAATTTAGCTAAAAACGACAGCGATGACGATATAAATTAAGTTTTATAATTTAGGGAATCTTTATACGTATAATAAAGTCTTACGGATAATAATAACTAAACCTATATTCATGATGATGTCTCATATTTTGCGCAGTCTAATTATTCTTGCCTTATGCTTTTGTTTTACGAACGTTTTCGCTGGATTGCCCAATAGCGTTGACGGTGAGCCCTTACCGACCTTGGCGCCTATGTTGGAGCGTACAACACCTGCTGTGGTAAATATTTCAACTACTGGCAAGGTTGTGGTGCGTGACCCATTTTTTGATGACCCTTTCTTTCGGCGGTTTTTCGATGTTCCGGAGTTAAAACGTGAGCGTCGAACCACAGGTTTAGGTTCAGGTGTGATCATTGATGCGAAAAATGGTTATGTGATCACCAATTCACATGTAATTGATAAAGCCCAAGATATTGTGGTGACCTTAGAAGATGGGCAACCTTTTGATGCAAAGGTTATTGGTAAAGATGCTGGTGCAGACATTGCTGTGATTCAAATTGATGCATCTAATTTAAAAGAAATCTCATTGGGTAATTCAGATATTTTGCGTCAAGGAGATTTTGTCGTTGCTATCGGTAATCCATTTGGATTGGGCCAAACCGTAACTTCAGGAATTATTAGTGCATTAGGTCGCAGTGGCTTAGGGATTGAATCATATGAAGATTTTATTCAAACCGATGCTTCTATTAACCCGGGAAATTCAGGCGGTGCATTAGTCAATTTGCGTGGTGAATTAATTGGGATTAACACTGCTATTTATGGGCCCAGTGGCGGCAACGTGGGGATTGGGTTTGCCATACCTATCAATATGGTAAAACAAATTACTGAACAACTTATCGAGCACGGTGAAGTAAAACGAGGGCGTCTGGGATTTAGTGCACAAGATTTAACGCCGGCACTGGCGGAAGCATTTGGCATTTCCCGTAATAAAGGTGTTGTCGTCGCACGCGTAGAAGCAGATTCACCTGCAGATAAAGCGGGCATGAAAGTGGGCGATGTCATCATCGAGGTAAACGGGCGAGAGGTGCAAAATTCTGCTCAAGTGCGGAATGAGATCGGCTTATTACGCATCGGTAATCGCGTAAGAATAAGTATTTTGCGGAATGGTCAACCTCGTACATTAACGGCAACGATTGAGGACCAGGTTAGCAAAACAGTACAAGGTGAAAAACTCAGTAAATACTTTGCAGGAGCGGAGTTTGCTGAAGTGAAGGAAGAGACGGCAAAAGGATCTTTTGCTGCCATAGCAGTGCTTGCTGCAAGTGGCAAAGCGGCTTCTGCGGGATTGCGCAAAGGCGATATTATTCTTAGCGTGAACAAACAGCGAGTAAAAAGTATCCGCGACATGAAAAAGGCACTGAAGAAAAAATCCGATGCAGTGTTGTTAAATATTCAACGTGACTCGCGTGGTTTGTTTTTATTAATTCAATAGCATTTTTATGCTATTGAAACTTTTCAAAACCTCGATGGGTTATTTTCTTTTCTAACCAACTATTCCCTTTTGATCCAATATAAATATGGATTAGTAAAAGTAAAAGGCTGGGTATGAGTAGGTAGGAATAATGCAAGTTGATAGCGTTTTCGGGGATGGAGCCAAAAAAAGAATTTCCGGCAATGGCATAAAAGCTTAACGGTATTTCGATAAGCATAAACAGGATGCCAAAAAACCAAAGGCCTCTTGCCAATAACCATCCCCAAGAAAATATAAAGCCCCATAGGCTAAAACCTTCCCCTATAGAAATAATTTGATTACGTTTTCTGTAATTCATTTAACAGAGAGATCGGATCTAGCAGAGCAATGAATTTACACTACCCACCCGTTACCGGCGGGAAAAATGCAACTTCATCTTCATCACAAACTTGTTGCTCAAAACTTGCATATTCTTGATTCACGGCGACCAATAAACGATCGGGGCGTTGCAGGTTTTGGGTGGCTTGTTTCCAAACTTCTTCAACCGTTGCATTATGTGTAAACGCTACTTCATCATGACTGCGACCAATCGTTTCGCGCAAACTTGCAAAGTATTTAACATGTACGGACATCGCCTAAATATTAACCTCTAATTCGTTGTCTACAGTTAGGTGTGAGATGGTACCATTTGCCTAACATGAGCAAACTAACCCACTTTAATAAGCAAGGTGAAGCCCACATGGTTAATGTGGGAGATAAACCGGTGAGTCATCGCATTGCGATGGCGGATGGACGCATTTGTATGCAAGCTGAAACGTTGAAGTTAGTGCAAACCGGCGGCCATAAGAAAGGGGATGTTCTAGGCATTGCCCGTATCGCAGGAATTATGGGTGCCAAGAAAACCTCAGAATTAGTGCCGTTATGCCATCCCTTAGCCTTAACGTCCGTGGAGCTTGAATTCAAAATTGAAGAAGCGCCTGCGGCCATCTACTGTAAAGCGACGGCAGAAACAACAGGACAAACCGGTGTTGAAATGGAGGCCATCACGGCCGTTCAGGTTGCACTGTTAACAATCTATGACATGTGCAAGGCCGTAGACCGGGGTATGATTTTGCAAGATATTGCCTTGTTCAGTAAGACCGGTGGAAAATCAGGCACGTGGACACGTGACTCATAAACTTAATACTTTATAAGTTGTCCATAAAGCAACAACTATAAGAATTGTCAGGAGAGCGACAGTGAAAATAATTAAATATTTATTTATCGCTATAATTTTATTGATCGTAGTTGTAATTGGCGGTGGTGCATTCTTTCTTAGCACCTTGGACTTGAATAATTATAAAGAGCTCATTGCAAGCAAAACTAAAGAAGCGACGGGTAGAGATTTAATAATTGCTGGAGACATTAAAAATTCTTGGTGGCCGCTCGGTTTAAGTTTGGGTGAAACGACTTTTGGCAATGCGCCGGGGTTTGGTGATGCGCCGATGGCTACCGTCGATAAAGTAAGTATCAGTGTTGCGGTACTGCCTTTACTTAAGAGCAAAGTAGAAGCTTCCAAGTTAATTTTGCACGGTCTAAAAGTGAACCTGCATAAAAATGCGCAGGGCGTGACGAATTGGGATGACTTAATACCCGAGGAAACATCCAGCGAAGCCTCCGACGATGAAACTTCAGATGAAAGCTCGGTTGCCCCTGAAGTGGTTATTAATGGTATTGAAATTTCCGATGCAGAATTACTGTGGCAAGACGATCAGGTGGGTACCAAAGTTCAAATTGCTCCGTTTAATTTAAGCACGGGTGAATTGGGCGATGCGAAAGCAACAGATGTAAAGATGGATCTTAAATTGAAAAATGCTTCGCCGGTCATGGATGCAAGTTTGGTCATTACTACAAAAGCCTTATTTGATTCAAAAGCTCAAACCTTAAGTATGCAAGGCTTAGAGATAGAGCTTCACAGCACAGGGGAATCCTTTCCAAATGGGGCAATGGACTTAGGGCTCACTTCAAATGTTAGTGGAAATTTCGCCACCCAAAAATATTCTATGCAAAATACGAATATTACAATTGCTGGAACAGGGGATGCATTTCCTGAAGGTAAATTAGATGTTTCCATGCAAACCAATATTGATGCCGATGTGGCCAATGAGGCCTTGAGCCTTTCATCACTGGTTGTATCGATGTTGGATACACAGCTAACCGGTGACGCTTCAGTGAAGTCGTTTAGCAAACCAGATATTAAATTTTCCTTAGCGTCAGAGGAATTAGACTTAGATAAGTTATTGCCAACTTCCAGTGCAGAAGAAAAAGCTGAAAGTACGCCTGCGGATGAAAATGAACCTATTGAATTACCCACTAAAACGCTCAGAGATATGCGCGTGAATGGCGATATTGCAGTCGGAAAATTAATTATATCGGGCATGACCATGACAAACGTTAAAGCAACCGTCACCGCAAAAGGCGGATTGCTGCAAGTTACTCCGATGTCGATGAATCTTTATGACGGCACTATGAAGGGTAAGGTCAGCGTAGATGTTCGTGGGGATACGCCCAAGTATGCATTGGCAACTGATATTGCGAATGTCGCCATCGATAAACTCAGTGTAGATTTTTTAGGTGAGGAACAAGCGTATATCCGTGGGCTGAGTAATCTATCTTTAGATGTAAATACTTCTGGCAACAGTGTAGCTGAGCTCAAACGTGCACTTGGAGGCAAAGTTAAACTGGATGCTGCAAATGGTGCTTTGCGCGATGCTGAACTTGCCGCCAAAGTAGAGAAGGCTGCCGCATTATTAAAACAGCGCGAAGCGAAGCCAAGTGGTGAAGAGTTGGTGTTCGATAAATTATTTGGTACCTATAACATTGTTAATGGATTAGCAGGAAATAATGACCTCACTTTTGCTTCACCCATTGTCAGCGCTAAAGGTGAAGGAAAAATAAATATTGTCCAGTCAGAAACTGATTACAAATTAGCGGTGAGTTTGGCTGAACAACCTGGAAAATGTGCTGTGCCGATTAAAATCAAAGGACCCTTTGAGGATCCTAAAATTGGATTAGATCAAGAAGCATTATTGAAATGTGTATCTTCTGAAAAAATTGCTGAGAAGAAAGAAGAACTAAAAGAAGAGTTTGAAGAAAAGAAAGAAGAGAAGCTTGATGATCTTAAAGAAAAATTGGGCGGCAAGCTAAAAGATAAACTTAAGCTGTTCTAGCTAATTAAGTTTCAGTGAAAATAATATGCTGCGTTTTGCTATTCTGGCTAAACGCATGTGTAAGTGCTTATGCTGCTGAAGTAAGTGTCCGCTATGAAAATAAAACTTATCATTTACGTGCAGCGTTTGAGGTTGAAGCAGCTCCCGCACGAGTAATGCAGGTGTTAACCGATTTTGAGAACATTGCAGATCTTAATCCAGCGATAATCGAAAGCGCATTACAAAGCTCACCCAAAGAAGATAGGTTGAGAGTAAGAACCGTTATCAAAGATTGTGTGTTGTTTTTTTGTAAACGCATTGTACGCGTAGAGGATATCGTTCAGGTTGAGAACGAAAGACTTGAGGCCTTTGTGTTGCCTTTTTTAAGTGATTTACGTAGCGGTTATGCCATGTGGGTGCTTACAAAACATCCAAGCGGTACAACGGTACGCTATGAAGCAAGTATGCAGCCTAAGTTCTGGATTCCGCCCATTGTACGTTCCTATGTGCTAACAAAAAAATTTAAAAAACGTGTCGTCGAAAGTGTCGAGCTATTACAGCAAAAAGCGCAAATATAAGTATACATAGCAAAGTAATGAAATCTTTTAGTCAGCAAGTACTGTCATGGTTTGAACAATATGGTCGCAAAGATCTGCCCTGGCAACGTGATCGTGATGCCTACAAAATTTGGGTATCTGAAATCATGCTGCAACAAACGCGCGTTGAGACGGTTATTCCTTATTATGAAAACTTCATGCAACGGTTTCCTACCATTAAAAAATTAGCCACCGCAGATATCGATGAAGTGTTGCATCATTGGACAGGGTTGGGTTATTACGCGCGCGCGAGAAATTTGCATAAAGCAGCTCAGCAAATTATTGAACAGCATAGTGGTAGGTTTCCAACCGATATGGATCATGTAATGGCGTTACCTGGGATTGGCCGTTCGACTGCTGCGGCTATTCTTGCGTTGAGCTTTAATCAACCGCATGCCATTTTAGATGGAAATGTAAAACGTGTCTTAGCCCGATATTTTGCATTGGAAGGTTGGCCGGGTCAGCGTGAAGTAGAACAACAACTTTGGCACCATGCTGAAGCTTTATTACCGTCGCAACGTTTTGATGAATATACACAAGCGATGATGGATTTGGGTGCGACTCTTTGTACCCGCAGTCATCCGCTTTGTAACGATTGCCCGATTCAAAAACATTGTGTGGCATATGCCCAGCAGCGACAAAGTGAATTACCCACGCCTAAACCGGCTAAAAAAATTCCACAACGCAACATTGTAATGGCCATTATTCAAGCGAATGAGGATGACGCAGTCTGGCTGGAAAAACGTCCGCCAGCAGGCATTTGGGGAGGGCTATATAGCTTTCCAGAGTTTGAGGATCAAGCCAAACTTGACCAGTGGCTGGTGATGAACCATAAAGATAGCGCCTATACGTCTCGATTATTGCCGGCTATCTCGCATACATTTTCCCACTTTACGTTACATATGCATCTTAGGCTCATCCAGATCGATAAAAAACCCAATGGTGTAATGGAAGACGATCTTGGGGTTTGGTATAAACTTACGGATCAGAAAATTGGTTTGGCAGCGCCGGTAAAAAAGGTGCTGGAACAAGTCTTAACTAGTAATAAGGAACAACCCCATGAGTCGCATGGTGCAATGTGTGAAGCTTAATAAAGAAGCGGAAGGTCTTGAGTATATGCCTTATCCGGGTGAGCTAGGGCAAAAGGTATACGACAATGTCTCGCAAGAAGGCTGGCAAATGTGGGTAAGTCATCAAACCATGCTTATGAATGAATATCGTTTAACGCCTGTGGACCCTAAAGCACGTAAGTTTCTTGAAGAAGAAATGGAAAAATTCTTTTTCGGTGAAGGCTCGGAAACCCCTAAGGAATTTGTAGATCCTGACGCAAAATAACGGTTAATTATCAAAAACGTGTTGACTCATTATATATGGACACGTTTAATAGCCGGCTTCTGTAAATCTCTCATCTTTGGCCTGTGTAGCGGGGTCGCGGTAGCGACAGGGTAGGCTGGGAATGAAAATCTCGATTTTCAATAATCGAGTTAACAGCGTTTAGTTGTTTGTCACATATATGGCCAGGTAGCTCAGTCGGTAGAGCAGTGGACTGAAAATCCTCGTGTCGGCAGTTCGATTCTGCCCCTGGCCACCATTAATTCAATAAGTTACAAAAGCGCATGCGTTAAGTAGACATAAGTTTTTAAATTTTCCACCGTTCTTCCACCAAGAAAACTTATACATTTCCGTAAATCGTTATATTTAGTTTTTCTTTATTAAAAGTCTAGTAACTATCATGACGTGAGTTACTAATAGTAGTGGCACTAAGAATGTAGGAATGTACCAAGCCGCACCAAAGTAAGGAATAGCTTCTGCTTGACGTAAAGCATTCAACAAATCTACAAAACCTACAATACTAAAGATCCAAACAATTGGAATCGCAAAAGTCCACTTATAACGTAGTGCAACCAGTACGATAAATGCGAGTATTCCAGCTGCTAAATCTCCATATGCTGCAGGTATTGCGAAATTACTTGGCAAAGTGCCAACTAAAAGTCCTGGAACAAGAAAACTCATTCCAATGTGACGGAATGTGTGAGGTATTGTAAGCCAAAAAATTGCTTCATTACGTGATAGCTTGTTCAACCGTGGCGAAGCAATCCATTTCATTAAAAAACTAATAACTGTAATACTTAATATAAACTGCAATCCAAAAATAGCTTGTATGGTCATATCGTTTCTCCACTAAAAGCATCCTTGCTACATTGTCCTTTAAATATTAATGTTAAGAGGCATTTCTATTTTTGGTTTTGTTAAACTTTCGTGAACCAAAAAATCGTCTCACTGATTTACCAGACAGTGATGTTTTATTCATAAAATTACGTATGTGGTTAGCAATAGCTTCATTATCTTCTTCTAATGCAAAGTGACCTGTGTTTAATAAATGTAATTCTAGATTCTTAAGATCGCGCTTGTATGGATAAGCGCCATCCGCTGGAAATATGTAATCATTCTCACCCCAAACTATTAATGTATGTGGTTGATGAGTTCGAAAGTACTCTTGCCATTCTGGATACAGTGGAACATTGCTTTGGTAGTCATAAAACAATTCAAGCTGAATAGCAGGATTGCCTTCGCGAGTCAGATGCTTCAAATCATTATTCCAATTGTCAGGACTGATTCTGTTTGGATCGCGTACACCATGTGTATATTGCCATTTCACGCCCTCAGGAGTAATAAACTTTGTTAACGGTGATGCATTTTCTTGTGATCTATCATTCCAATATTTCTTAATAGGATCCCAAAATTCACGCAAGCCTTCATCGTAAGCATTTCCGTTTTGCACTATCAAAGCGTTCACTCGTTCTGGATGTTTTGCAGCAATACGAAATCCAACTGGAGCACCATAGTCCATCAAATATAATGAATATCTTTGCACTTCTAACTTGTTCAAGAATTCATCCATGACGTCAGCAAGATTATCAAAGCTGTATTCAAAATCTTGCATGCTAGGTTGTTCGCTATTACCAAACCCAGGATAGTCAGGGGCTATCAAATGAAAATCACTAGATAGCTCTTTCATCAGATTTCTATACATATGTGAGGATGTTGGAAATCCATGAAGTAGAACGATGCTAGGCGAATCTCGAGATCCTGCTTCACGATAAAATATATCAACACCTTGTATTTCAATTGTTTGATATTTGATTTCATCATTGCTCGCAACTGCAAAGTGCATAAAAATGGATATAAATATTACGGCTAATATTATTGTTTGTATTTTTTTCATAACTTACTCCTTAAAATAATAAAAATTTTATAAGTTCAAATTTTTGATTCATGTTTTCTCTGGGAAATAAACTCTACGAGTTGCTGATAACTGCCAATATACTTGTCATTAATAAACACGCGAGGTAATGAGCTATTTTCAAATAATTCTGCGTGTCTATCAGGAAGCTTTGATAAATTTGTAACATCAATTTCTTTATAACTAATGTCATGCCAATCCAATAATGTTATTGCTGCGTCGCAGTAATGGCAATTAGATTGTGTATAAATAGTTATTTGCATAGGATTATTTAAAATAATATTTAATATCTTGAGGCGTTTACAAATGCGATTTCACAGCGTTGTTGCTCGATAAACGCTATTTCATCAGGGCTAATATCACCCTCAATTCGATATACACGATCGATCAATGGAATTACTACACTTTGTTCTCCATAGCTTTTCCCTTCTGAAAGATACTTTCCTATAAGTTCGTACTCATCTATTCCCAATGCTCGGTTTTTTGCTACAGAAGTTGCGGCATTACCAAGCCATTCGCAGAAGTTTGGTTCTGAAGCTATGTTATCTGCAAAGCTCATCGTGCTTAGAATTAATAAAATAATCGTAAGAATTAGTGATTTCATGATTTACCTCGTACAAATATCGAAAGAACGTCCTTGTTCATAAAACATCCGTGTATTTCTGTGTTAACACTCAACACAATTAAGATTGTCCGTCATAAGACTGCTTAAGATTGTTAGTGTCGACTAGGGTTCTATCGCGATCAGGAGTAACAACATCAAACTGATCAGTTGCTCCTTGTGCGATAATTTTCTGTGGAGCTGTAGATGTAGCAACCCAGTCATCCGCGTTCATGTGTTGCTCAACGTTATCTACTGACATACCACCATTTGCCCATGCAATATTTGTAGCGGCGAGTAGTACAGCTGTTAATAGTGCTTTTACTTTCATCTTTTGATCTCCTTTAAAAAGGTTGTTTATAAGTTAAAGAACATCAACATTAATGTTCTTACTAAGCTGTATTGCATATGGTGTGCCAACTTTGATTTTTTAATAAATACATGCACTTAGCTAATAAAGTAGAAAACGAAAAATTGGAAATCCCAAAATTTTGGGAATAAATTTTAAAAAATTTGTATAATTTTTCTAAAAATAAAAAAATTTTATTTGGAGATATTATTGATGCCTCAATCAAATCTTAGTGAACAGTCAGAAGAAGAATCAGAAAGATTATTGCTTGAATATAATCTGATTCTAGAATCAGCCGGCGAAGGCATTTATGGGATTGATGCCCAAGGACGTGGAAGATTTGTTAATCAGTCTGCTAAAGATTTATTAGGATGGGATGTAGATGATTTTCGAGAAACTAATGCCCATGAATGCCACCATCATACTAAAACCGATGGGTCACCTTATCCAAAAGAAGAGTGTCCAATCTTTGCCGCTTTAAAAGATGGAAAAGTACATCGTGCTGATGATGAAGTGTTTTGGACGAAAGATGGCAAATCAGTTCCAGTTGAATACACCAGTACACCCATAATTAAAAAAGATAAAGTCATTGGCGCTGTTGTAGTATTTCGAGATATCACAGAAAGGAAAAAAGCAGAAAAAGAGTTAAATGATGCATTTAAAGAGATTAAGAAGCTAAAAGATGAGCTTTTGAATGAGCGTGATTATTTAAGGGAAGAAGTTGAGCATACAGTAAAATTTGGTGAAATTATTGGAGATAGCCCAGCACTAAAACAAATGTTAGTGCAGATCGAAGCAGTAGCTTCCACGCCTGCAAATGTCTTGATATATGGCGAGTCGGGCACTGGAAAAGAGCTTACTGCAAGAGCAATTCATAATCGTAGTCCACGATCTAAGAGTCCACTCATAAAAGTTAATTGCGCAACAATCCCAAAAGATTTATTTGAAAGTGAATTTTTTGGGCATGTTAAAGGATCATTTACAGGGGCGCACCGTGACCGTGTGGGACGATTTGAGCTTGCTGATAAAGGTATTTTATTTTTAGATGAAATTGGTGAAATTCCGTTGGATCTTCAAAGTAAATTACTTAGAGTTTTGCAAGAAAATGAGTTTGAAAGAATTGGTGATGAGAAAACAAGAAAAGTAGATGTCCGGATAATCGCTGCAACTAATCGTGACCTTGAAAAAGAAATTGCTGATGGAAATTTTCGAGAAGATCTATTCTATCGTTTAAGTGTATTTCCAATCGAAGTGCCACCGCTTAGAAATCGCCGTGAAGACATCGTGCCACTGGCGTTACATTTTTTGAATAAACAATGTATAAATCTGGGTAAATGTGATTTTAGTCTTTCGAAGACACAAGGCAGATTACTGGAAAACTATAGCTGGCCAGGTAATATTCGAGAACTCGAACATGTAATGGCACGTGCAGCAATTTTATCAACTGGGTCAAGGCTACAATTAGATTCAGCTTTATTTAAATCAGAAAAAATTAAACCGCAAGAGGATACAAAATCTATAAAAGATTTGGAAATATCAAAATATTTAACAGCAGAAGAGTTCAAACAGCGGGAAAAAGAAAATCTTCTTGCGGCATTGGAAGAAAGTAATTGGCGAGTATCTGGTGAAGGAGGTGCTGCTGATTTATTAGGAATTAAAGCAACAACATTAGCGCATCAAATGAAAAAATTTAACATTAAGAAACCTTAATTTACTTCAATTCTTTTGTATCAGATATTGTAGTTAAATCCCTATAATAATTTTTACAATTAATTAAATAATTTCCACAATATTTTGGAATTCCCAAAATATTGAAGTTTCCTGTTTCTCCAAGTCTTTGATTTACGAAGACAACTAATTTGGCACACCCTTTGCTATTTCTTATTGCAAGCCAGCTTTAATAAAAGTTTATTGTGTGAAGTTTGCGAAGTTGCATTTTTCATAAATGCCATTAAAGCAATAGCCAACAAACCATCAGAGTTTTATTAATTGCAGGTTTTATAGATCAAATCAATTTACGTTATAGGAGAAAAATTATGAGTCAAAATAATATCAATGAAAAT
>CAJICL010000198.1_pt1 | contig 16141 bp, 16 predicted proteins | sample 9199671 | NCBI WGS metagenome assembly CAJICL01 (sample SAMEA7708341, study PRJEB35096) | sediment metagenome | biome: marine neritic benthic zone biome [ENVO:01000025]; feature: sediment [ENVO:00002007]; material: shallow marine sediment [ENVO:03000034] sea grass bed [ENVO_01000059] ... | reverse complement strand
GCCATTCTCGTGCATGTTCAATTTAGTAGTGCCGAGGGCAACCAGGACTTAAATGAGTTCAAAGACTTGGTGCGATCAACTGGCGCTGAGATTGCAACTATCGTAAATGTACAACGAAGTATTCCTGATGCAAAGTTATTAATCGGTAGTGGTAAAGTGGATGAGATAGGTTCTTTGGCGCATTCGCTTGAAGCAGACATCATTATTTTTAATTATTCTTTATCTCCGAGTCAGGAGAGAAATTTAGAAAAGATTTGTGAAAAACGTGTGTTGGACCGTACGGGCTTGATTCTGGATATCTTTGCCCAACGCGCAAGATCTTATGAAGGCCAATTGCAAGTCGAACTTGCTCAATTGAAATATTTATCTACCCGTTTAGTGCGTGGTTGGAGTCACTTAGAGCGTCAAAAGGGTGGTATTGGTTTACGTGGACCTGGTGAAAAACAACTAGAGTCCGATCGGCGCATGTTGAGGTTGCGCATAAAACAACTTACAAAGCGTTTAGATAAACTTCGAAAACAACGTGACCAAGGGCGCTCGGCGCGCAGGAAAGCTACTACTCCTACCGTTGCTGTAGTGGGCTATACCAATGCTGGTAAGTCTACTTTATTTAATCGTCTCACAGATGCCAATGTATATTCAGCAGATAAGTTATTTGCAACGCTTGATCCGACCTTGCGGCGTGTGCAAATTTCAAAAGGCCAACACATTGTATTAGCCGACACCGTTGGGTTTATTCAAGACTTGCCGCATGATCTGATAGATGCCTTCCATGCAACATTGCAAGAAACACAAGAAGCAGATGTGTTACTACATGTAGTGGATGCAAGTGACCCTAATCGTGATGAGAATATCGAGCAAGTTCAGGCTGTGCTGGAACAGATTGATGCTTTAGAAGTACCGCAAATTATGGTGTATAACAAAATAGACCAGATTAATATGCTGCCCAATGTTGATTTAGATGCTCATGGGAGCATCCACCATGTATGGATGTCTGCCTTAAATGGAGGTGGGCAGGAGCTGTTAATTGAAGCATTGCGACAATTTTTTGAATACCAGGTAAAGCGTTTGTGGCTACATCTTCCGCCTATTGAAGGAGGTTTGCGTAGCGAGTTATATGGCATGGGGGCCGTTTTACAAGAATTTGCCGACGATCAAGGATGTTGGCAGATAGAGGCTGAAATACCAGTGAATATGCTTAAAAAATTTACGGAATATCAAATTCCTGAAGAATCTGTTCAACGAGCAAGCTTATAAGCTGACTTTTTCTATTGTCTTGATAGAATACAACGTTCGCGTCAAATAATAATTAACCCTGTAACAACTGTTGGAGAGTCTTATGCCTTGGAATAGCCCAGGCGGTAATAACGATAAAGATAAAGATCCCTGGGGTCAAAACTCAGGTAATCAGGGGCCTCCTGATCTTGATGATGTATTTCGCAACTTAACAAAAAAATTCGGTGGAATTTTTGGCGGTGGATCATCTGGTTCTGGAGGAAATGGTTCGGGCAAGCCGATTTTGTTATTTGCATTTATTGCGGCAATTGCTATTTGGGGGATTTACGACAAATTTGGTTTTTACATCGTTCAGCAAGCCGAAAGAGGTGTGGAGTTACGTTTTGGTGAATTCCAAGAAATGACTGAAGCAGGTCTTAATTGGCACCTACCGTTTCCTATAGAAACGGTAGAGATCGTAAACGTTGATGAGGTGCGCGAAGTTTCGAATAAAACCTCAATGTTGACGCAAGACGAAAACATCGTTGAAGTTTCATTGGAAGCTCAATATAAGATTAGGGATGCGGAAGAATATATATTTAATGTTCGCAACCCCGATAAAACTGTAAAAGATGCGATGGAAAGTGCAGTACGTGAAGTTGTAGGTAAAAGCACAATTGATTCCGTAATGTTTGAGGGTCGCGCGCAAATCTCCAGTGTGACGCGTGAATTACTACAAGGTATTCTTGATAGTTATAAGTCAGGAATTTTTATTCAGAAAGTGAATATAGAAAAGTCTGTGCCACCCGATGCGGTAAAAGCAGCGTGTGAAGATGCAATTAAATCTCGCGAGGATTATGACCGTTACATCAAAGAAGCAGAGGCATATGCAAATAGTATTTTGCCGCAAGCACGTGGTGAGGCAGCTAGGTTCTTGCAAGAAGCGGATGCTTATCGGGATCGTGCTATTGCAAATTCCGAAGGTGAAGCGAAACGGTTTCTGAAATTATTAGCTGAATATGAAAAAGCGCCTGCGGTAACGCGGGAGCGTCTATATCTTGAGGCGGTTGAGTCTGTGTATGCGAATAGCAATAAGGTGCTTATGGATGTAGAAGGAAGTAATAACATTATGTATTTACCGCTCGATCAAATTATTAAACAGCGGTCTATGAGCAATAATCAAAGTACTATCAATGAGTCTTTTGGGACTGAAAATTTTGGTTTAAGTAATCAACAAAATGGTTCGGGTCGCCCTGATCGCGAAGGTCGTTAATCATGAATAGTAAAATAGTATTAATAATTATCGCTGCAATAATAGTTGGTTTCTTTTCATTTACATATCAAGTTGATGTGAGAGAAACGGCAATTAAATTGAAATTTGGTAAAGTAGATCAGGCAAATATTGCGCCTGGCTTACATTGGAAGTTCCCAGTTGTGAATACCATTGAAAAATACGATAACCGTATTTTAACTCTGGACGTGCCTCCCACTGAATTTCCAACCAGTGAAAAGAAATATGTAAAAGTAGATTTCTTCGCCAAGTGGCGTATTGCTGATGTTGAAAAGTATTATTTAGCTACCAGCGGCTTGGAAGCTAAAGCTAATCAGCGCTTAGAACTTATTTTGGTTGACGGTCTTAAAAACGAATTTGGTACTCGCACCATACAAGAAGTAGTTTCGGGTGAACGTGCAGAAATTATGGATGTTATACAGGTTCAGTCTAATGATGAGGCTAAGAATTTTGGTATTTCAGTTGTAGATGTGCGTGTAAGCAAAATCGATTTGCCAGAGAATGTAAGTGATTCAGTATATAAACGTATGCGCGCCGAGCGAGACCGTGTTGCTAAAGATTTTCGCGCACGTGGCAAAGAGAAAGCCGAGGTGCTTCGTGCTACAGCTGATAAACAACGCACTGTAATATTGGCTAATGCCTATAACGAAGCTGAGCAGGTGCGCGGTGAAGGTGATGCGAAGTCAGCAGAAATATATGCTAAGGCATTCAATCAGAATCAAGAGTTCTATAGTTTCACAAGAAGTTTAAAAGCTTATATTAATACTTTTAATAGTAATAATGATGTGTTGATTATGGAACCTGATTCAGAATTCTTCCGTTACTTTAAAAAATCTGAACAAAACTAAAATCTTCGGTTAATCCGAATTATGGCTAATCTAATTTATGTGGTATGAATTACTGGTTGCGATTGCGCTGGTTTTAGTTTTCGAGGGCATAATTCCTTTTCTTGCACCTGATAAATTTCGACAAGCTTTGGCGCAACTTGTGCAGATGCCTGACCAGGTGTTGCGCATTATTGGCCTGGCGAGTATGACAGCAGGAATAATCTTTCTTTACATACTTAGACTAATTAATTAATAAAATGAGTAAAGATCGTTGGCTTTTGCCTGAGGGCATTGAAGAATCATTGCCGGATGAATCTGCATGGTTAGAAAAGTATCGCCGCGAATTGGTGGATATGTTTTCTACCTGGGGGTACGAACTGGTAATACCTCCTTTGATTGAATATTTAGATTCTTTATTGATAGGCCCAAGTGATGATTTAGACCTGCAAACCTTTAAGTTAACCGACCAGTTAACGGGAAAAATGATGGGCGTGCGTGCGGATATGACTTCTCAAGTTGCACGCATTGATGCTCATATGTTGAAACGAGATGCGCCAACGCGCTTTTGCTATCTTGGTACCGTATTGCACACTCGTCCAGGAGGTCGTGATTTGTCGCGTAGCCCACTACAGGTGGGTGCTGAATTGTATGGTCATGCAGGACTTGATAGTGATGTAGAAGTTATTTGTTTAATGTTAGAGGCATTAAATTTAGTTGGTATTGAGGAAGTGTTGCTAGATTTAGGGCATGTAGGAATATTTTCCAATTTGGTTGAGAAGGCTGGTTTATCGGGTATCCAAGAAAAACAACTGCAGACCTTGTTGCAGCAAAAAGCGCAGACTGAATATGAGCAGTTTCTTGAAACCTGTTCATTACCAGAAGAGTGGACAAAAATATTTTTATCCTTAATGGATTTAAGTGGCGATGCAGAAATGATTGCAGTAGCAAAGCAATTATTCCAAGAAAGTAACAGTGAAGTGGTTGAGTTCATAGAGTATGTTGCGGAATTATCCAAACACGTAGCTAAGCGTTACCCAAATATTCAATTACACTATGATTTTGCAGCACTTAGTGGCTACCATTATCAAAATGGCGCAGTGTTTGCAGCTTATGTTCCTGGTCAAGGTGGAGAAATTGCACGTGGTGGGCGTTACGACATGATTGGTCAAGTATTTGGCCGCTCAAGACCTGCAACGGGTTTCAGTTTGGATTTAAAAGCTTTGGCGAAAATTTCACCGAAAACGAATGCGCCGGTGTTTGGAATCTATGCACCGAATGAACACGATCCTACATTGCAAGAAAAAATTAAACAGTTAAGAATGCAAGGTGAGCGCGTGATTTGTGAGTTATCTAATCAGGTGGGTGATGCAAACGATATGCATTGCAATCGAATGTTAGTCAAGCAAGGGCAAGAATGGGTAGTTAAGGACACCTAATTAAAATAATAAAATATAAAAGTGGAAATCAATAATGGCTAAAAGTGTAGTAGTACTAGGAACGCAATGGGGCGATGAAGGTAAAGGGAAAATCGTCGATATGCTTACTGAGCAAGCGGATGCAGTAGTGCGTTTTCAGGGTGGGCATAATGCTGGGCATACTATTATTGTTAATGAACAGAAAACCGTATTGCATTTGGTGCCTTCGGGAATTTTGCGTGAAAATAAAGAATGCTTAATTGGAAATGGAGTGGTTCTTGCGCCTGATGCATTGCAAGAAGAAATTGCTATGCTTGAGGCACAAGGTGTTCCTGTTGCTGAGCGCTTACGAATTTCTCCCGCATGCCCTCTTATTCTTCCTTATCATGTTTTGCTAGATCAAGCGCGCGAAAAAGCGCGTGGCAAAGCAGCAATAGGTACTACTGGACGTGGAATTGGTCCTGCATACGAAGACAAAGTTTCTCGACGAGGAATTCGTGTCGCTGATTTGTATAACGAACAGCACTGTAATGAACGATTAGAAAAAATTATTGATTACCATAATTTTGTGCTTAAAGAATATTTCAAGCATGAAACGATAGACATAGGTGAAATGAAAGCACTATGTAGAAAGTATGCTGATATGCTTTCACCCTATGTAATGGATGTTTCCGCACGTATAAATGAGTTGCGTGCAGATAGTAAAAAAATATTATTTGAAGGTGCTCAAGGTACTTTGCTTGATATTGATCATGGTACTTATCCTTTTGTTACTTCATCTAACACAACTGCAGGTGGTGCATGTTCGGGTAGTGGCATTGGTCCGAGTAGCATTGACCACGTGTTAGGTATTGTAAAAGCTTATACCACTAGAGTGGGTAGTGGCCCATTCCCGACTGAGTTGTTTGATGCAGTAGGTGAAGAGCTTGCAGATAAAGGCAAAGAGTTTGGCGCAACAACCGGCAGAGCAAGACGTTGCGGCTGGCTAGATGCAGTGGCTTTACGTCGTGCTATGCAAATTAATGGTGTTACTGGTTTATGCATTACTAAGCTTGATGTGATGGATGGACTAGAAAAGATAAAAATTTGTAATGAATATAAATACCAAGGTCAATCGTTACATTTATCACCTATGGACGGCGGAACATTTGATCAGTGTGAACCCATTTATGAAGAGCATGATGGATGGCAGGAAAGCACCTTAGGGATAACTCAATTTGACCTGCTGCCTAAAGAAGCTAGGAACTATTTGGACCGAGTTTCAGAACTGCTTGGTGTGCCAATTGATATTGTTTCTACGGGCCCTGATAGGACGCATAATGTGATTTGCAAAGAGTTATTCTGATTTAAGTAAAATTAAATGAATCTATTAAATACCATTCGCTTTCTTTGCCTGTGGAGTTGTAAATATCAATTCGTTCACAGCTAAAAACTTTAGGATAATTGTTTGTTAGTTCTTCCGATAGAAGTTGCTGCTGTTTCGTATCGAGATATCCATATAACAAGCTCACGTGCGGCATAAACATATCGCTACTATTGCAATTAAGTTGTTTTTTTGTATCTTCGTATAAACTCATTAATGTCTCTTCTGGCTTGGCTAGAATATATAAATTTCTATAATACTCATCCATATAGGCTATATTGTCTAATTTAATGTTGAAAGCTGAATGGGGTTCAATAATCTGTTCACATACCTTTGCTATGTTATCTATACTGGTTTTGATGCCAGATAGTAAAGTTATATGAGGTGGAAAGACTGTGCGACGATAGCGATGTGCAAGCATCGATATAATTTTTGTTAGTTCATCAATTTGTAGTTGTGTAGGACGTAACCAAAGTGAATAACGGTTTTCTTGTTTAGTCATGAGTCTTGAAAATAAAACATTCTTAATTGTAGGTGGTGCGGGTTATATCGGTTCGCATATGACCTTAATGCTACATGAGTTAGGTCATCAAGTAATCGTATTGGATAACTTATCAACAGGATATGAAGATGCAGTGATTGGGGCCAAGTTTATATTGGGAGACATCCATGATTCTGCAAAATTAGACGAAGTCTTTAAAGAGTATAATATCGATGTTGTGATGCATTTTGCTGCTCATATTGATGTCGGTGAATCTGTGCGGGATCCATTTAAATATTATCGAAACAATGTGGTGGGCACGCAAACCTTGTTAGAAAGAATGGTTTCTAATCAAGTCACTAATTTTATATTTTCCTCTACAGCCGCTATTTTTGGCGAACCTGAATATGTGCCAATTGATGAAGCTCATCATAAAAAACCAATCAACCCTTATGGGCACAGTAAACTCATGGTTGAGCAAATGCTCGAAAGCTATGATCAGGCCTATGGCTTGAAATCAATTTGTTTGCGTTATTTTAATGCAGCAGGTGCAGATCCTAAATCTAGAGTTGGTGAACGGCATGATCCGGAAACTCATTTGATTCCATTGGTATTGCAAACTGCATCCGGTCGTAGAGAGAGTATTAGTATTTTTGGTAATGATTACGATACAGATGATGGTACATGTATTCGTGATTACATTCATATCGTAGATTTATGTAATGCACATTTGTTATCTGCTGAACTATTGCTGCAAAAAAATTGTAGTCAACAATTTAATCTAGGTAATGGAAATGGCTATTCTGTTAATCAGTTGATTAATGTAGCCAAGGAAATTACGGGTAAGCCAATTAAAACTATACAAGCTGACCGCAGAGAAGGGGACCCCGCAAAACTCGTAGCGGATGCCGCTTTAGCCAGACAGGTTTTGGGCTGGGAGCCAAAATATTCAAATCTAGCGGAGATTGTTGAGCATGCATGGAAATGGGAGGTGTTGCAGAGTACATAAAAAAGAAATGGTTCTTGGTATAAATATTAACCAAGCTTTATATATTTCTAGAAATTTTCCTTATCAATCAGCTGGTTATAAATTAATTCATTATTTTTCGTTACCCATGTAAACCAATTTCAAGGTAGTGCGTTGTACGTATATAAAGTACAAAAAGCATAGAGAGGTTAACGATGTTTAAGCATTTCATAGTAACAATAGTTCTTGTATTAAGCGTATCTTTGACGGCATGCGCAACAAATCCCTATGGAAGTTACAACACTCCAAGTAAGCAAACACAAGGTGCTGTTGCTGGAGGTGTAATTGGTGGGCTCTTAGGTTCTACGGTAGGAGACGGTAGGGGAACAGTTTGGGCAGCAGCAGCGGGTACACTCATTGGCGCGCTTGCAGGAGCGCATATCGGTAGACAGCTGGATGATCGTGATCGATATTATGCTGGGCAAACATTAGAGACTGTACCGACCGGTGCAACTAAAGAATGGGTAAATCCTGATTCTGGAGCCGCATATTCAGTAACACCGACTCATACGTATGAATCACAAGGTACACCGTGTCGTGAGTTTACAATGGATGCAGAAGTGGGTGGCCAGGAAGAACAAGTTTATGGCACTGCATGCAGACAAGCGGATGGAAGTTGGAAGATGTCAGTTTAATATTTCTTGCTAGGGAATATACAACCTCTATAGTAAAAGCCTCGCATTAGCGAGGCCTTTGCTGTGGTTACAATCTATTAAAGCTTTTTGTGTGATTCGATCGTATCTTGTTTCAAGTTTTGCGCAAGCCAAGCTTTAAGTGCCCAAGGAAATATATTCTCCGTTTTAGAAATATCACTCCAACCTTGTTCTAGGTAGCTTTCGTATGCATCGGGACCAAAAATATTTTGTACATGTAGAGGTGCGCTTTCGACCTGTGAGTCTGCATTTTCATTTTCTTCTCTAAATGCATATAGCTTTGGTTCAGAATCTTGCTCATCGGTTTTAAGGAGAGTGATATAGGCGCATTCAACCCCCTTACGATAAAGTACTTTATAATCAATAATTTCTAATTTTTCTGATGCTTGTTTAGGGCTTTCATCGATTGAATCGGTTTCATCTGTCTGGAACTGTTTAAATACTTCTGCAAACTCATCATCATCAATATCAGCTGAGGATAGCTCTAAGCCTTCCGTTTTGCGGCGATCGCCGAATATACGACGATTTTCTTCAATGACTTTGCCTTTGCTGTCTTGCATCGGGAATGTTTCACTATCATTAGATCTGCGGTTTTCGTTAGATCGCCGATCGTATATGACTTTTGCGTCTTGCCCCATGAGTAATCACCACGATAAATATGTGTAAAACAGTGGAAAACGATACCAGTCATACGATCTATAAGTGTGAACCTGTTCACATTGAGTATTCCGTTTAGCAGGGCTGTTCTGCCGCTAGATGTATTGGCTGTATACGATCAATGGGATTAAAAGATTTCAGTATTTACAACACATATATGTTGCAGCTTAAATATGCATATTCATTTGTTCACAATATTTAATTTAGATTTCCAGTTTGCGAGTGGAGATAGTAGAGTGCTCCGCACATGGTACGTAAAAAGAAGAAAAAATTAGTTGATCCTTATGCAAAGCGTGAGGCGTCTAAATACGAAAGCCCCATTGCCAGTCGAGAACTCATTCTGGAAGTTTTAGAAAAGAGTAATGGGCCCTTGTCGTTGAGTGCCTTGCATGAGGCGCTGGAAGTCGATTCTGAAAAAGTTATCGATGCATTAGCGCGACGATTAGGCGCGATGGAGCGTGATGGCCAACTTATTCGCAATCGCCAAAATCATTATCTACCTATTTCAAAAGTCGACTTAGTGCGTGGACGTGTTATGGGGCATGCTGATGGCTTTGGTTTTTTGATCCCAGATGAAGGCGGTGAGGATTTATTTCTATCGCCGTTTGAAATGCGTACCTTAATGCATGGTGACCGCGCTGTGGTGCGTCCTGCTGGAAAATCTAAACGCGGGAAATTGCAAGGCAAGCTAGTCGAAATCATAGAGAGAAGCAATAAACAGATTGTTGGTCGTTATTACAAAGAGTCTGGCCTTGGTTTTGTCGTTCCTGACAATAAGCGTTTAAACCAAGATGTCATGATTCCCGAAAATGATGCTATGCATGCTAAGAATGGCCAATTCGTAGTGACTTCTATTATTGAGCAACCGAATAAGTTTCGACAACCGATTGGAAAAGTAATTGAAGTAATAGGTGATCACTTAGCGCCTGGTATGGAGATCGATGTTGCGATTCGTTCTTATGATCTACCTTACGAGTGGACTGAAGAGGTTTTGCAACAAGTAGACCAATATAGTGAGCAGTCTATTCAAAAACAGCTTAAGTATAGAAAGGATCTGCGTGAACAGAATTTTGTAACGATAGATGGTAGTGATGCAAAAGATTTTGATGATGCGGTGTATTGCGAACCACGAGAGAATGGTTGGCGACTTTGGGTGGCGATTGCAGATGTATCTCATTATGTAGCAACAGATACTGTACTGGATAATGAAGCACGCAATCGTGGTACCTCGGTATATTTCCCGGAACGGGTTATTCCTATGTTGCCTGAAAGTCTCTCTAATGGGCTCTGCTCCTTAAAGCCAGAAGTAGATCGCTTATGCATGGTTTGTGAAATGTTCATTTCTAGTAGTGGCGAACTTAAAAGTCATAAATTTTATGATGCTGTGATGTGTTCGTCGGCACGTCTTACTTATGATGAAGTTCAAAACATACTTTACGATAAAAATAAAGAAGCCAGAGAAAAGCGTCAACATCTGCTTGGTGACTTAGAAAACTTGCAAGCTGTATATAACGCATTGCATAAGCAGCGCAAAAAACGCGGCGCGATAGATTTTGATACCAAAGAAACGTTTTTTGAGTTTGATCAAGATAAAAAAATAAAATCTATTCTTCCGCGCCAACGATTTGAAGCGCATAAGATAATAGAAGAGTGCATGATTAGTGCCAATGTGGCGGCTGCAGAATTTATCACCCGACGCAAATTACCCACCCTGTTTCGTGTGCATGAAGATCCAACATCTGAAAAATTACGCGATATGCGCGAATTTCTTGAATCTTTGGGTATTGGCTTTAGTAAGGCAGAAAAGCCCACACCAAGTGACTACATGGCTGTAATAAAGAAAATAGCTCACCGTAAAGATAAGCATATTATAGAGATGATGTTGCTGAGATCGATGGCGCAAGCAGTGTATAGCCCAGATGGTGTTGGCCATTTTGGTTTGGCGTTGCCTTTGTATGCACATTTTACATCTCCAATACGACGTTATCCTGATCTGATCGTCCACCGGACTATTCGCCATTTAATTGAGAGCAAGGGAAAAGACTCTTTTCCTCTCTCGCAGAACGATTTAGTAGTGCTCGGGGAACATTGTTCTATGTGCGAACGTCGCGCAGATGATGCAACCCGCGATGTAGATGCATGGCTTAAGTGTGAATTTATGTTGGATAAGGTGGGTCAAGAATTTAGAGGAGTTATCACTTCGGTTACCGCATTTGGTTTTTTTGTAATGCTTGATGAATTCTTTGTTGAGGGTTTAGTTCATGTCACGGCTTTAAGGAGTGATTATTATCACTATGATGAACAATCACATTGTTTGTATGGTGAGCGCAGCAAGAAGCGTTACTCTTTGGGTGATGAGATAAAAATAATTGTTGCACGTGTTAGTTTAGATGAACGTAAAATGGATTTTTCGCTTTCTCAAAATGATAAAGATAAAAACAGTGGTAGTAAAAAACCACGCAATATTAAGTATGGGGCTAAAAAGAAAAAGGTCGCTGCAAAAAGTAAAAACAATAAACATAAAAGTAAAAAACGAAAGATAAAGCGGAAACAAAAGAAATAAATTAACTGTGAAGAATATTTCATTTGGTTTGTATAGCGCTCTGGCGGCCATACAGCAGCGTCCATTTCATATACAAAAGGTATGTCTGTCGGCAAGCAGGCAAGACAAACGTATACAAGAAATAAAAGATGAGGCAGAGTCAAACCATATTGCCACTAGCTTGATAACTAAGGATGAGTTAGAGCAACTTTGTGGATCGAGGAATCACCAAGGTGTAGTGGTTATTTATAAAGAACAGCAAACCAATAGTGAGGCTGTTTTGTTGGAATACTGTGCATCCGCAACGGAGCCTTTGTTGTTGCTAGTATTGGATCAAATAGTGGACCCACATAATTTAGGTGCATGTTTACGCACGGCAGAAGCGGCCGGTGCGAACGCGGTGATAAGTTCAAAGCGCAATTCTGCACCGTTAACACCTACGGTTCGTAAAGTAGCGTGCGGTGCAGCAGAGCGGATCCCATTAATTTTCGCTAAGAATCTTGCGCGTTTTTTAGATGAGCTAAAGCAACTTGGCATTTGGGTATATGGCACACAGCCAACTGCTACGAAGCTTATCTATCAAGCAGATTTCACACGTTCTGTTGCCTTAGTAATCGGAGCAGAAGGGGCGGGCATGCGTCGTCTGATTTGTGAAAAATGTGATGAGTTGTTGAAACTGCCTATGGCGGGCGAAATGGCCAGTCTCAATGCATCGGTGGCGACTGGAATAGGGTTGTTTGAAGCGGTTCGTCAACGGCAAAAAAGCTAATTAGTTGCCTAATATAAGCCAGAATACCTATAGTTTTGACCTATATGCAGTGGATACTTGCCTGAAATAAGTCCATCACGTAGACTTCGCCGCTCGAAATACAACTAAACTCCTTGCTTCACCAGGACGATGTCACTGGGAGGCTCAACCCCAAAGGGAGCATATATATGCGTCACTATGAAATAGTGTTTCTGGTGCATCCTGACCAGAGCGATCAAGTACCTGCGATGACAGAGCGTTATCGTTCAATAATTACCCAAGGCAATGGCAATGTTCACCGTCTAGAAGACTGGGGGCGTTTGCAATTAGCTTATCCCATTCAAAAGATTCACAAAGCACACTATGTTTTGATGAATATCGAATGTAATCAAGAAGTGCTAGATGAATTAAATAGTTCTTTTCGTTTTAACGACGCGGTAATTCGCACCATGGTCGTGGGAATGAAGAAAGCTAAAACTTCCCCATCATCTATGATGAAGATAATTGAGCAGGAAGAGGCTGATAGCGGTAAACGGTCTGCTTCAACAAGTTCAGAAGCATCAGCTGAAAAAACTATTCCAACCGCAGAGGTTGAAGAAAATAGTCCAGCTTCAGATGAAGCGGCTGCTGAAGTAGAAGAAGTAGCAGAAGCTGTTGTTGAAGATCAGTCTGAAAGTTAAACGTCATATCACATCAAATTTAAAAGGTAATTATCATGGCACATTATTTTCGTAGAAGAAGGTACTGCCGCTTCACTGAAGAAGGCATAGAAGAAGTAGACTATAAAGACGTAGCGATCTTGAAAGATTTCATTACTGAAACTGGTAAGATTGTTCCAAGTCGCGTTACAGGCACTAAAGCAAAATATCAGCGTCAGTTATCCACAGCGATAAAACGCGCTCGTTATATCGCTTTATTACCCTATAGCGATCGCCACTAATTTATATTCACATTAGTTAATAAATATTAGATCTAGCCATGCGTGCGTTGGCTCGCTTTATATTATCCGGTCCAGTACAAGCGATTGCAGTGGTTAGTGGGTTTGCAGTGTTGTCATTGCCTTTCCCATTTTTGATTATAGTTAGCGGTGCAGCGCTCGCACTAGTAACTTTGCAGCTAGGACTTTTGCATGGTGTAAAAGTCATGCTTACCTGTACTGCATTAATTTTGGTGGGTTCGTATTTCTTGATGGGTAGTATATCGATTGGTCCGCTATACGCTTGGTTATCGGTGATAGTTGTAGCTGCAGTTTATCGTAATACTCAATCAATAAATCTTTCGCTGCAATTATTAACGGTATTTGGACTGTGCTCGCTATTGCTAATAGTGGTTGTTTTTCCTGATATACAAAATTTTTGGCAGAGTTTTTTGCAAAGTGCATTTAAAGTAATAGAGCAGGATCCGGCATTTGAAGGCATGAGGCAAAGTGCAAAGCTAAGTCCTGAGCGTTTGGAGAAATACTTGCCAATTATCGCCTCGATAATGACAGGGGTGTTAATAAGTCTGTATATCTTAACGACAGCAATTACGTTTTTTCTGGGTCGTCAATGGCAGGGATTTCAGGAGAATATCCGTAGTTTTCGTGAGGAGTTTATTACTTTGCGCATGGGCAAAGTGTTGGCAATGCTCGCAATTGGGTTTTTGCTAGCAGCATTGCTGCTTAAATATGCAATTTTGTGGCAGTTAGCGCTGGTTTGCCTTAGCATATTCTCAATACAGGGAATGGCGATTGCGCATGCTGTTTTGGGGCAGTTTTCCAATTCGATTATTGGTTTCGTGATGGTTTATGGTTTGTTATTTATAGCAGCGCCTCAAATGATATTGACCTTGTCAGCATTAGGTGTTGTGGATACATTTTTTAATTTTCGTAAACGATTTGTTAAAACATAATTAATTTATTTAATATTTTTAAATTTATAAAAGAGAAGAAATATGGAAGTCATTTTACTATCTAAAGTCGATAATCTTGGTGATCTTGGAGACAAGGTTAAGGTCCGTCCTGGTTATGCGCGCAATTATTTAATTCCTAGTGGCAAAGCAAAATTTGCTACTGCAGAAAACTTGGCGGAGTTTGAAGCGCGTCGAGAAGAGCTCGAAAAACTTGCGGCCGAATCTAGAGCAAGCGCAGAAGCGAGAAAAGCTGAGCTTGACGGTGCAGCTATAAGCATTACAGCTAAATCAGTTGGTGAAGGAAAATTATTTGGTTCAATTGGTATGGTTGATATCGTTAAAGCTCTAAATGAAGCAGGCAAGAGTGTAGAGAAAAAAGAAATTCGTTTGCCAGACGGTTCTTTTAGGCATGCTGGTGAATACCAAGTTGATATACATTTGCATACTGATGTAAATGCAACAATTAATTTAGAAATTATTGGTGAAGAGTAATCATTTCAGTAATGTTTTATGATGTAAATAAGATACTGTGGCTGAATTAACTACGATTGGCACAGAGTTTGGGGCAACAAATACAGAAAGCCTGCGTACGCCCCCTTATTCATTGGAGGCAGAGCAAGCCGTAATTGGTGGTTTAATTCTCGATAATTCAACTTGGGATCAAGTTGCTGATCGAATAAATGAAAATGATTTTCACTTATTCGATCACCGATTAATTTTTCGGACCATTGATGAGTTGGTTGAAAAGCGCCAACCTTTCGATGTGCTCACACTTTCAGATTTGCTGCGTCAAAAATCTGAGATCACAGATACTAATATCCTTGCCTATTTGGGCACGCTAGCAAATGAAATTCCTAGTGCAGCAAACATACGTGCCTATGCAGAAATTGTTCGAGAAAAATCGATATTAAGAAAACTTGTTACGGCTGGAAATGATATCGCATCAAGTGGGTTGTCACCTGAAGGAAGGGATGTTAATGAGCTGTTGGATGAAGCAGAGCAAAAAGTTTTTCAGATTGCCGATGACAGCACTCATTCTGGGCAAGGCTTTAAAAATATTAAATCGTTATTAAAAACCACGGTTGAGCAAATTGATGAACTATTTGAGCGTGGGGACCACATTACAGGTTTGCCAAGTGGCTATGATGAGTTTGATGAAAAAACGGCAGGTTTACAAAGTGGTGAATTAATCATTATAGCGGGGCGCCCATCTATGGGTAAAACGAGCTTTGCTATGAATGTGGTTGAGTATGCGGCACTGCGAAATAACGCATCGGTTGCTATTTTTAGTATGGAGATGCCTGGTCGCTCACTAACTATGCGCATGCTATCTTCTATGGGGCGGATTGATGCGCAAAGAATACGTACTGGAAAACTAAATGACGATGATTGGCCTCGTCTTACCAGTGCAGTATCGATGTTATCGGAAGCGAATTTATTCATTGATGATTCGGCAGGACTTTCACCTACAGAACTTCGTGCTCGCGCACGAAGGCTAAAACGTGAACATGGCTTATCTTTGATAGTAGTTGATTATTTGCAACTAATGCAGGTGAGTGGCTCTACGGAAAATCGTGCTACGGAAATATCTGAAATTTCTCGTTCTTTAAAGGCACTAGCAAAGGAGCTAGATGTGCCAGTGGTGGCTCTTTCGCAGTTAAATCGAAGTTTAGAATCACGCACTGACAAACGTCCAGTCATGTCTGATCTGCGTGAGTCGGGTGCTATTGAGCAAGACGCAGATTTAATCGTATTTATTTATCGTGATGAAGTTTATAACGAAGATTCTCCTGATCAAGGTACTGCTGAAATTATTGTAGCTAAGCAAAGAAATGGACCCATTTTTAAAACAAGGCTGACTTTCTTAGGACAATACACTCGCTTTGAAAACTATGTGCCCGAGATATATAGCGGTGGCGGCATTGGTGGTGAGAGTTTCAGTAGTGGAAATTTTCCTACAGAAAAGTTTACTGATGATATTTCCAATGATGGGAATAATACTGACGGAAATAATATATGAAGCGTGCTGCGT
>CAJICL010000044.1_pt1 | contig 16248 bp, 17 predicted proteins | sample 9199671 | NCBI WGS metagenome assembly CAJICL01 (sample SAMEA7708341, study PRJEB35096) | sediment metagenome | biome: marine neritic benthic zone biome [ENVO:01000025]; feature: sediment [ENVO:00002007]; material: shallow marine sediment [ENVO:03000034] sea grass bed [ENVO_01000059] ... | reverse complement strand
GGTTCACCCAGTTGATATTCTTGTCGATGGCAATAACCGTTGCGATTGATGGTAAGAATCAATTTAGATGAAAGTGCGTTCACAACGGACACCCCTACACCATGAAGGCCGCCGGAAACTTTGTAGGAGTTATCATCGAATTTTCCACCAGCATGTAATACCGTCATGATGACTTCTGCTGCAGAGCGATTCTCTTCCTCATGCATATCTACGGGTATTCCACGACCATCGTCCGACACAGAAACTGAGCCATCGGCATGTATGGCTACCTGAATATCACTACAGTGTCCCGCTAATGCCTCATCAATGGAGTTATCTACGACTTCAAAAACCATATGATGCAGGCCTGTACCATCGTCTGTGTCACCGATGTACATTCCGGGGCGTTTACGAACCGCCTCGAGTCCTTTTAAGACTTTAATGTTGGTGGAGTCGTAAGAGGCTTGTTTTTTGGTCTTTTTGGGGTCGTTGGACATGTTTTTATATGCGCTTAAATTAATCCCTAATTATACCAGTCCTTTAACTGAAGAGCTTGTACACTCCCATAAAGCACGAAGGTATATCTTCATTAATTCGTCTCAGTGCAAACACCCCGTTTCACGTGAAACACTTTAGTGTCTTTCCAACCCTTTAAATCAATCTGTTCAGCTTCAATTGCTGTTATAAACACCTGACACCCTAGTGCTTGAAGTGCGGATACCAATGCGCGAGCATGCCGTTGATCTAATTCAGCACGAATATCATCTAACAGGACTACACACTTCTGATTGCTAGAGTCTTGGATATGCTCGATTTGTGCGAGGAGTAAACAGGCAGCAATAAGCTTTTGTTGCCCGCGTGATGCAGTTGCTGCTGCATCTTGTAGATTTAAAAATAGTTTAAGGTCTGCACGATGTGGCCCATAACGTGTTGTCTTAGTATGCTGCTCCTGGATACGTATATCGTTTAATGCATCCTCAAGACTGACACCTTCTTGCCAGCCTTTATAATAATTCATGCTGATTTTGCATTCTGGCAATAACTTGCTGCTATATTTGTCGAAAATAGGGGTAATTTCTTGAAAAATCTCCGATCTTGCATGATCTACTAGTTTGCCTAGTGAACTTAGCTGTTTTGTCCACATTAACAATTCTTCCTCTCCACAATGGTTGCGCAGAGCTTGATTGCGCTGTTTTAAGCACTTATTGTATTCTCGCCAGCTCTGTAGAAATTCATGTTTCACGTGAAACGCTGACCAATCTATATAATTACGCCGGTATTTCCCACCACCTTGAATAAGCTGGTGAGAGTCCGGATGCATACTTAATACTGGTAAATAACTAGCATGGTTCGATATCGAAGCTACTTTATCTTGGTTGCAATGCAATACCGTTTGTTTAGCACTTTTTTGAATACCAAGATGGGTAAGTCCCTCCGACGACTCAATCTTTCCGCTGACAATAAGATCAATAGCATGATGCTGAATTAGTGGGAAGGTCCTGTGTTCTCGGAAAGATCGACCACGACTAAGGATATCTATAGCCTCTAAAATACTGGTTTTCCCCGCTCCATTTTCACCAATAAAGAGATTGGCATCTACAGCTAAGGAAATATCTAGTTGTTCAATTATTCTTAATTTTTGAACAAGGAGGGATTGTAGCGCCAAGGAAGAGTTTGAGGGGTTACACGCAAAATTAAATTAAAGACGCATAGGCATCACAACGTAGCGACTCATTTGGCTATCGGGGGAAATAATAAGAGCACTGCTATTTGCGTCCTGGATATTAACTTCTACCTTATCGGACTCTAAAGCATTCAATACATCCAATAAATACACAACATTAAAACCTACTTCTAAGCGCTCGCCGGTATATTCTATTTCAATCTCATCTTCTGCTTCTTCATGCTCTGGATTATGTGCCTGAATCACTAAAGTATTGTTATCTAGAATTAACCGAATACCTTTATATTTTTCATTTGATAAAATTGAAGCTCTTGTAAGTGCTTGTTTAAGCAAAACTTTATCAATTTTTGCACGATTATCACTCACTTCTGGTAAAACACGCTGGTATTCTGGGAATCGCCCATCAATTAGCTTAGAAGTAAACTGTAAATTAGCTAAATTTACCCGTAAGTGATTCTTCCCAATTGCTACGGTAATCTGGTTTTCTTCTTGACCTAATAACCGTAATAATTCTTGTACGCCCTTGCGAGGTAAAATAATTTGTCGTGAGCCTTCTATGTCTGACTTGTGATCAAGTTGCGAAAGTGCAAGCCGGTGCCCATCTGTTGCTACAGTGCGGATTTGTTCAGCATCCAATTCAATCAGCAGACCATTCAAATAGTAACGTACGTCTTGCTGCGCCATTGCAAAAGCTGTTTTCTCAATTAGAGACTTAAATTCACCTTCCTTAATCACTACATTTTGATCTAACTCTAAATCATCAATGGTTGGAAAATCTTCAGCTGGTAATGAAGCGAGGGAAAAGCGACTACGTCCAGAACTAACTTTGATTTTTTCATTTGAAGAATTAATCGCAATTTTTGCCTGATCGGGTAGAGACCGACAAATGTCTAATAGTTTTCTAGCAGGGATAGTTGTAGCACCTTGGTCTTCTATTTCCATATCTAGATTTGCAACGAGCTCCACTTCCAGATCTGTAGCAGTGATCGCAAGATTTCCATCACTACCCCGAATAAGTAAATTACTAAGAGCAGGCATAGTTTGTCTGCGCTCTACCGCACCAATAATTTGTTGTAGTGGTTTAAGAAGGTCTTCGCGTGTTATAGATAACTGCATATTATATATATTTAGTTATTGTTATAGAGTAGCCAATTTTCTGTGGATATAATTAAATTATTTTTATATTTCAATAGCTTATAAAGAAGCTAGTTGGGTAAAAACAGTTCAGTAAAGGCTCTTTAACACTGAGCACTATAGGCATAAGTCTTAGATAAAAATTCTGTGCAAACTATATCACCTTTTATACACAGCTAATCAACATATCTAGCTCTACAACTCTAATGATTCTCTGTTTAATTGCTTAGGCTACGTAGCAAGTTTATGTAGTCATCATTAATACGTGTATCACTTTCCCTCAAACTGGAAATTTTTCGGCAAGCATGCAGCACTGTGGTGTGGTCTCTGCCGCCAAAGGCATCACCTATTTCCGGTAAGCTATGATTGGTTAATTCTTTTGCTAATGACATAGCCATTTGTCTTGGCCGTGTGATGGAACGACTACGACGAGCAGAAAGCAAATCAGATACGCGAATCTTAAAATAATCAGCTACTGTTTTTTGAATGTTGTCTATAGTTACTAGTTTGTCTTGTAATGCTAGTAAGTCATGTAACGCTTCTTTAGCAAAGTCTAATGTAATTGCAGAGCCCGTAAATTGTGCATTGGCTATTACCCTGCGAAGCGCCCCTTCTAATTCACGGATATTAGAACGAATGCGTTTACCAATGAAAAAAGCAACTTCACTAGGTAACTCTATGTTTAACAATTCTGCTTTACGTTGCATAATTGCTACGCGTGTTTCAAGCTCAGGCGGCTCTATTGCTTGAGTTAGGCCCCAACCAAAGCGGGATTTCAGCCTTTCCTCTAAGCCTTCAACCTCTTTAGGATAGCGATCACAGGTTAATATCACCTGGCTTTGTAGCTCTAGCAGAGTATTAAAGGTATGAAAGAATTCTTCTTGAGAGCGTTCTTTGCCTGCGAAAAACTGAATATCATCAATTAGTAAAGCATCTACAGTTCGATAGAAACGTTTAAATTCACTTATTGCGTTGTGTTGAAGAGCTTTCACCATATCAGCCACAAAGCGCTCGGAATGTAAATACAAAATCTTTGCAGATGGATTTTGTACTAACATTTGATTACCAATGGCGTGTAAAAGATGTGTTTTACCGAGTCCTACGCCACCGTAAATTAGTAAAGGGTTATAAGCAGTGCCCGGATGCCCCGCGACTTGTAATGCTGCTGCCTTAGGTAATTGGTTAGATTTACCTTCAACGAATGTATCAAAGGTGAAATTCGGATTTAGATTGTGGTTAAAGTTTTCTAGCTTGGCTGAAGTTGCGTTTACTGCGTGTAATTTTTCAGCATTTTCATTGACCGCTTGGTTGGCCGCTATAGCGCGTTCGCTACTACCAATCACTAATGCTACTGGGCGAGATGACGCACTATTACTGCTACCAACCAGTTCGTCGATTCTGGAGAGAAAATGGTCTTGCACCCAATCAAGTACAAAACGATTCGGTGCTAGTAAGGTAAGGCCGCCATCTTCTTCTATTGCATGTAGAGGGCGTATCCAGGTATTAAGCTGCTGTTCGGATAGTTCGGATTCAAGCTTATGAATACATGATTTCCAGAGAATACTTGTCATGCATCTAACTCCAGTATGCTTATAATAGTTATGGGTTTGTTATGGGGGTAGATCAGTCTATCCAGTAATAGGATTGTTATCCACTGTTTAATGTCAGACAATAAGCGTTGACAAATGTAAGTAGCGCGACTATTTTTGCGCACCGTATTAGATAATTATCCTAAACTATTAAAAATTAGCATAATTGGGTTTTAGTAAAAATTTAGTAAAGAAAGATTAAAGTTGAAATAATATGAAACGCACCTATCAACCTAGCAATTTAAAACGCGCACGTACTCATGGATTTAGAGCTAGAATGAAAACTAAAGGCGGTCGTGCTGTTATCAATGCTCGTCGAGCACGTGGTCGAGCACGTCTCAGCCCATAAGAGCAGGGTGCCCGAAAAATTTTTACCAGAACACATTACTGATTATTTGGTAGAAAAAAAATATTTGTACAATCATCGAGACCGACTGCTAAGTGCAAGTCAATTTACTCGGGTTTTTGATCAAGCAACGAAATCGAATAGCGAATTCTTTACCATACTGTCTAGAGAAAACACGATAGGTCAACCACGTTTAGGTATTGTAGTTGCTAAACGCAGAGCAAAGCGCTCTGTAGATCGAAACATAATAAAAAGAATTATTCGAGAAAGTTTTCGGTTAAACAAAGCAAGGCTGCCAGCAAACGATTTTATTGTGATTCTTAAGCGCCCAATAAAAATTATCAAGCGCACTAATCTCAGACTACAAATGGATACCCTCTGGAAACAATATTAAATGCGCGCGCTTATCAGTAAATTACTAATTACTTTGATAAAGGCTTATCGTTTGGTGCTTAGCCCATGGCTAGGTCAGCAGTGTAGATTTCATCCCACTTGTTCACAGTATGCGTTGCAAGCTATACAGAAACATGGCCCTTATTTTGGCAGTTGGTTAGCGGTTAAGCGTCTTGCCTCGTGTCATCCATGGCATGCAGGTGGAATCGATCAGGTTCCAGAAAATCACTCTCATAAGTAAAAAGATGGAAAACCAAAGATTCTTTTTATATATAGCCTTGGCATTTTTGCTATATATTATTTGGCTAACCTGGCAACAAGAACATGCACCAGCACCACCAGTAGCACAACAAGACTCAACACTGGAGCAAAATACTTCGTCAACTAACGAAAGTAATTATGATGACTCCGATGATCTTCCTGATGTATTAGATTCTGCACCAGCATCAATAGTTTCAACTGATCAGCAAAACAAAACATCAATACAAAGCAGAAGTCAAAAAATTCATGTTCGAACGGATGTCTTAGATGTAATGATCGATACACGTGGTGGTGATATACGACAAGTAGATTTACCCACCTATCCGGTTTCATTAGAAGAGCAAGACAAAGCGTTTCGCTTAATGTTTAGCGATAACCACACGTACATAGCACAATCCGGTTTACGCCACGATAAGATTAATGGACAAACTATTAGTGGTGCTGCACCGACCCACCATGAAATCTATACTGCGGAAAATACAGATTATGAATTAATTGATGGCCAAGATGAGCTTGAAGTCAAGATGTCTTGGAGTGGCAGCAATGGAATTACAGTAGAAAAGATTTTTACTTTTTATCGTGACTCGTTTGTTTTTGATATTAAACACCGTGTAGTTAACCAAGGTGATGTGGCTTGGGTGGGCAGACAATATCAACAGCTGCGCCATAGTCCGATTTCGGAAAAACGCAGTTGGTTACGATTACCCACTTATACTGGAACAGCATATTTCGATGGTGCGTACCACAAGCATAAGTTCAGTGATATCGAAGAAGAGCCTATTAACATGCAGGTGGATGGCGGATGGGTTGCAGTATTGCAACACTATTTTGTTTCAGCTTGGATACCAGAAGCAGAAGAACAAAATCGATTTTATAGTAAAACCGTAAAAGCCTCGGGCGAACATCAACTATTGATTGGTATGTTGTCAGAGCCTCAAACGGTTGCGCCGAACAGTAGCGCGGAATTTAATCGACGTTTATACACTGGTCCTAAGTTACAGCATAGAATGGAACAGATTACTAAAGGATTAGATCTCAGTGTTGATTACGGCATGTTTTCAATTATTTCTAAACCGCTGTTTTGGTTATTGGAGTGGTTTCATAAAATAGTCGGTAATTGGGGTTTAGCTATTATTCTAGTTACGGTTGTGGTGAAACTGCTATTTTATAAATTATCTGAAACCAGTTATAAGTCTATGGCTCGCATGCGCAAGCTGCAGCCGAGAATAAAAGCATTACAAGAACGATATGCGGACGATAAACAAAAACTCGGACAGGCTACCTGGGATCTTTATCGAAAAGAAAAAGTAAATCCAGCAAAGGGCTGCTTGCCTATTATTATTCAAATGCCAGTGTTTTTGGCTTTGTATTGGGTGTTAATTGAAAGTGTTGAGCTTAGACAAGCGCCTTTTATGTTTTGGATTCACGACCTTTCTTTGCGCGACCCTATTTTTGTGCTGCCGTTTTTAATGGGTATTAGCATGTTTGTGCAATTTAAATTAAATCCGGCACCACCAGATCCTATGCAAGCAAAAATATTTGCTTTGATGCCTATCATGATGTCTATTTTTATGGCCTTTTTCCCGGCAGGTCTGGTGTTGTATTGGCTGGTGAATAATATCCTGTCGATTATTCAACAATATGTAATCACGAAGCGTATAGAAAATGAGGCGTACTAAATACGCCTTACATTAAAATAATACGTCAACCATCGAATAGGGCTGCAACATTTTATATGCCCAATCTTAGTTTACAAAAAGAACCGATCTGCGCACTTGCTACCGCTGCAGGGAAAGGTGCCTTAGCAATCGTGAGAGTGTCAGGCAAAGACGCTGTGAAAATTGCAAAACAGATTACTCACAGAGAGTTAACGGCACGATATGCCTGCTACACAAACTTTTATGATAGTGATGGTGCAGTTATAGACCAAGGGTTAATAATTTATTTTCAAGCGCCGGCCTCTTTTACAGGTGAAGATGTGGTGGAGTTCCATTGTCACGGGAACCCATTGGTATCTGAATTATTGCTGAAAACACTTTGTAGCCTTGGGGCTCGATTAGCCACGCCTGGTGAATTTAGTCTGCGGGCATTTCTAAATAACAAAATCAATCTAGCGCAAGCCGAAGCGATAGCAGATTTAATTAATAGCACAACAGAACAAGCTGTACGTACAGCAACAAAATCAATGCAGGGCGCATTTTCGCAGCGTGTAGAATCAGCGTTGACGAAATTGATTCAAATACGTATGCACGTCGAAGCCCATCTTGATTTCCCGGATGAAGAAATTGATCGACAACAAAGCGAACAATTGCAGTCGCAACTTGCCGAACTAAATAATTTTTTGAAGGAGCTGCTTCAGCAAGCAAAACGCAGTGAACGCCTACAAACCGGTGCAACGATTGCTATCGCAGGCAAACCGAACGCAGGTAAATCTAGTTTATTAAATGTATTGGCACAAAGTGATGTGGCTATTGTTACAGAAATTCCAGGCACTACACGCGACCCACTCAGTGCGGATATAGAAATTCAAGGCGTTGCTACTCGTTTAATTGATACCGCGGGATTACGTGATACCAAAGATATTGTTGAAGTAAAAGGTATCGAACGAGCTCAACAAGCTTTAACACTCGCTGATCTTATATTGTGGGTTACTGACGTTTCTAGTGAAGAGGAAGATGAGTTATTGCCAAATTATATAGATACAGAGAAAGTAATTTTTGTGCATAACAAAATGGATTTAATGGCTGACGCTAATGACTCCAAGAATGATGATAAAAATATTTTTGTTTCAGCAAAAATGCATACGGGAATAGACGACTTGATTAAGCAATTAAGTTATCAATTGCTAGGCTCTAATACAGTTCAAGAACAAGGCGATACACCGTTCTTGGCAAGAAGCCGTCATGTGATTGCACTACAACAAGCAGAAAATAATATTCACTCTGCTCAACAACATATAGCAAATAACCAAGAGCTAGAGCTTGCCGCAGAAGATTTACGTTTAGCCCAACAGAATCTAGGGGAAATCACGGGAGAATTTACTCCCGATGACTTATTGGGCAAGATCTTCAGCGAGTTTTGTATCGGAAAATAAATGAGCGACAACGTAGAGTTTCTTTTGTGTGTATGGGGAGTCGTGTATTGAGTTCTCATTCAGTACAATAAATAACCATGGCAATTCAAGATCAACAATATGACGTTATCGTAATTGGTGGCGGACACGCGGGAACTGAAGCTGCATTAGCTGCAGCACGCATGGGCGCACAGACACTGTTGATTACACATAACATTGAAACCATCGGCCAGATGAGTTGTAACCCGGCAATAGGCGGTATCGGTAAAAGTCATTTAGTCAAAGAAATAGATGCCATGGGTGGAGCGATGGCTTTGGCGGCTGACTGTGGAGGTATTCAGTTCCGTGTACTTAATTCACGTAAGGGTCCAGCGGTTCGCGCTACTCGCGCACAAGCAGACCGAGTGTTGTATAAAGCCGCAATTCGTCAGCAAGTTGAAAACCAAGTTAATTTACAAATGTTTCAACAAGCGGTGGATGATTTAGTTATTGAGCAAGATCGCATCCGTGGTGTGGTGACACAAAGCGGGTTAACTTTTTACGCCAAATCTGTTGTGTTAACTACAGGGACATTTTTAGGCGGCAAGATTCATATCGGCAATGATAATTATTCAGCAGGACGTGCTGGCGACCCTCCAGCAATTAGTTTGGCAAATCGTTTGCGGGAACTTTCTTTACGTGTTGGGCGTTTAAAAACCGGAACACCTCCGCGTATTGACGGACGCACTATCGACTATTCACAACTTGAAGCCCAGCCGGGTGATACGCCTACACCAGTATTTTCGTTTATGGGTTCTGGGGCACTGCATCCAAAACAAGTAAATTGTTTTATCACCTATACAAACCCGCAAACACACGAGATTATTAAACAAGATTTAAATCTCTCGCCGATGTACAACGGCAACATCGATAGCACCGGGCCACGCTACTGTCCTTCGATAGAGGACAAGGTCACGCGCTTTGCAGAACGGAATCAGCATCAAATTTTTATTGAACCGGAAGGTTTGCAAACGCATGAGGTGTATCCGAATGGTATTTCTACAAGTTTGCCATTTGAAACACAACAAAAGTTTGTGCGTTCGGTAAAAGGATTTGAGAAGGCACACATCACTCGTCCCGGTTATGCAATTGAATATGATTATTTCGACCCACGAGACCTTCAGCCCAGTTTAGAAACTAAAGCGATTCAAGGTTTATTTTTTGCAGGTCAGATCAATGGCACCACAGGCTACGAAGAAGCCGCAGCACAGGGATTGGTGGCAGGTATTAATGCAGTGCGACGCACACAACAACAAGAGGCTTGGGTGCCACGTCGAGATCAAGCCTATATAGGCGTGATGATTGATGACTTAGTGACGAGTGGGACCATCGAGCCGTATCGCATGTTTACCAGTCGAGCAGAATTTCGTTTATTGCTGCGTCAAGATAATGCAGATTTGCGCTTGAGCGAAGTCGCACATGAACTGGGATGCTTGTCTGCACAACACTGGCAAGTATTTAATGATAAGCGCGAATCACTAGAGCGACAGCAGCAACGCCTAAAAAGTAGTTATATTCAACCGGGCGAAGTGAATGCTGAAACGGAAGAAAAAATCTTAGGCAAAAAGCTCAAGCATGAATACAGCATGTATGAATTATTGCGCAGACCCGAGGTAAACTTTGAAAATTTACAGCAAATATCTACGCAGGACCTAAGTGACATTCCTGCTGAGGTGAGTGAGCAAATAGAAATCCAAGCTAAGTACGCTGGTTATATTGAACGTCAAAACTCCGAAGTAGAAAAATTATCTCAGCAAGAAGAAGTTAGGCTTCCACCTGATATGAACTATATGGCGATTTCTGGTTTATCGAATGAGGCAAAACAAAAACTCATGGAAATAAAACCGCTCAGCATTGGACAAGCTGCAAGAATATCGGGTATTACACCTTCATCAATATCGCTGCTATTAGTGCACTTAAAATCTAAGCCTTCTCGAAAAAGTGCCTGATTACAAATGCCTGGGCAATTCCACGTATTCTAACCATTAGCGATTCTGATGAACTCTACACAGCTACTTGCCAGTGGTGTGCAGCAATTAGATATTCATGCGGATAACAAGCAACAAGCACTATTGTTGCAATATGTACAGCTGCTACAAAAATGGAATCAGACCTATAACCTCACGGCAATTGAAGATACCGATGAAATTATCAGCAAGCACATCCTAGATAGTTTGTCGGTGGTTAAATATCTTAAGGGAAAGAATATTATCGATGTTGGTAGTGGAGCAGGCTTGCCAGGCATTCCATTGGCAGTAGTTTGTCAAGACAAGCAATTTACGCTCTTAGATTGCAATGCTAAAAAGATCCGATTCATCCAACATGCTGCTATTGATCTTAGGTTAAAAAACATCCAAGCCGTTCATCTGCGAGTTGAAGATTATCCGCCTAATGGGCAGGTGGGGAAAGAATTTAGCACCTTGGTGAGCAGGGCCTTTGCCAATAGCGATAAGCTTTTTGCTATCTGTAGCCCTCTACTTAAGCACTTGGGTGAGCAGGGACAGATAATTTTTATGTTGGGTAAACAAAAGCACCTCGAGGTGCTGCCAAAAAGTTATAATGTGGAGGATATTCATAGTATTGAAATTCCTCATCTTGGGGCACAACGGCATATCGCTATTGTCAAAAAACGAGCGCACAAAATTTAGTAAAATAACAAGCTACAGATGACAAAAACTATTTCAGTAACCAATCAAAAAGATGGTGTTGATAAAACCACTACCACAGTAAATTTAGCCGCCTCCATGGCAGCGACAAATCGTAGCGTGTTACTAATAGATCTAGATCCCCAAGGCAATGCCACTATGGGCTCGGGTATCGACAAACGTACTATTGAAAAAACGGCAGCAGATGTGATGCTTGATAATGCGCTAGTGAGCGAATGCATTGTCCATGGCAGTAAAGGCGGTTACGACCTGTTGCCCGGCAACGAACAACTTACTGTTGCCGAGGTTAAGCTATTGGATGTAAAAGGCCGAGAATTTAAATTGCGTAAAGCCTTGCAAGAAGTTAGCGATGAATATGATTATATATTTATCGATTGTCCGCCATCGTTGAATATGCTTACCGTTAATGGATTAGTAGCAGCAAACAGCGTAATTATTCCTACTCAGTGTGAATATTATGCACTGGAGGGTCTGTCTGCGCTTACCCAAACCATTGAACGTATTCGCATGTCAGCTAATCCCGAATTGAAAATTGAGGGTTTACTTCGCACTATGTACGACCCACGAAATAATTTAGCCAACGATGTATCGGCACAATTGACTTCGCATTTTGGTGAGAGCGTGTATCGCACCATCATTCCGCGTAATGTGACCCTTGCAGAGGCGCCAAGCCATGGTTTACCTGTGTTGCTATATGACAAGCGTTCAAGAGGAGCATTGGCCTATTTAGCCTTGGCGGGAGAAATGCTACGTCGAGATGAAAGTAGAGCGGCAAGTAATATACCCTCGGCATTAGCGAGTTAATCAACATCAACTGAGTTATAACGTTCACTATGCTAAAGAAAAAACGTGGTCTTGGGTCCTTAGGTGTCGATGTATTGCTGAGTGCGGCGAAAACGGAAAATGCCATTAGTAATAATGAAGCCGAAGCGGACAAGTCGTTACAAAGCGTGCCGATTGATTTGATCCACCAAAGCCCTTACCAGCCGCGACAAATCATGGAGCCGGAAGCACTGGAAGCATTAGCGAGTTCAATTCGTCAACAAGGAGTAGTGCAGCCCATTGTGGTACGCAAAGCAGGTGATGGTTATGAGCTTATTGCTGGCGAGCGACGCTGGCGGGCATCTCAGCAGGCAGGGCTACAAGATATCCCTGCGGTAATCAAAAACGTCAACGATCAAGAAGCTGCGGCCATTGCGATCATTGAAAATCTGCAGCGTGAAGATCTAAACCCTCTGGAAGAAGCGCAAGCATTTGCAAACTTAATTGAAAAGTTTGGTCTCACTCATCAAGAGGTGGGCGAAGTCGTGAGTCGTTCACGTGCAGCAGTAAGTAACAGCCTACGATTATTATCATTAGCGCAGCCTGTAAAAGATTTGCTTAATCAGGGCGAATTAGAGATGGGCCATGCACGAGCATTGTTAGCACTTGCCGAACAACAACAAAGCAAATGCGCACAAGCAATAATTCAACGCCAGTTATCCGTACGCGGAGCAGAGGCTTTGGTTAAACAATTGCTTGATGGAGATAGCAAGAGTAAAAAGAAGTCATCGGCTACGAGCAGTCAGGACCCGGATATTACACGTATGGAACACAAGCTCTCGGATCGCTTAGGCGCGAGAGTATCCATTCTGCATAGTCAAAATGGCAGTGGACGCATGCAAATTAGATATACCAACCTTGATGAATTTGAGGGAATCATTGATAAAATTCTTGGTGAGTCAAAATAGTTCTTTTTTATTGAATTACGAGGTTTATATTCCCTAGTTTCTATTGAGATTTTGTGGTCTAAATTTTATACTTCGCGCCTCTGTTAAAGCTGGTATCAGCCCGAGTCGTAGACTTGAACGTAGACAAGAACCGATAAATAAAAAAGTTAACCAACTTGGTTCGAAATTTAACAATACCTACGCAAATAAATCGCATACTGGTTTGGCAGTGGCTGATCACATTTTGCATTACAATTGTTTTATTTTTTGTTAAGCGTGATTTTGCTCTGTCAGCATTTTTAGGTGGATTAGTTTGTGCATTACCGAATATGTATTTTGCACGACAAATATTTACTAAACGCAGAATTGCAGTAGCGCATACTTTGTTGCGGTCTGTTTATATAGCAGAATTTATAAAGTTAGTTTTGGCGATCGCTTTATTGGCGATAGTATTAATAAATTATAAGGAAGTTCATCCGATAGCATTATTTGTAACGTACTTCATCGCACATTCGTGCATGTGGGCCGTGCCATTATTAACTCAACAAACTAAAAATAAACCCAGTAATAAACCAAGTAAAAAAATACTTAATCAAATTCTCTAAAAATGTCTGGCGAAACTATTACTTCTACTGAATATATTCAGCACCACCTGACCAACTGGACCTATGGTAAACATGCCGACGGTCATTGGGGATTTGCACATAATGGACAAGAAGCTGCCGAAATGGGGTTTTGGGCGATTCATGTTGACAGTATGTTTTGGTCGATATTTTTAGGCGCGGTTTTTATCTATATTTTTCGTCGCGCAGCCAAGTCTATGACCGCTGGTGTTCCAAGCGGCTTACAAAATTTTATTGAATGGGTTGTAGATTTCGTTAATGAAAATGTTCGCGGCTCGTTTAGTGCTAAAAATGATATGGTGGCGCCACTCGCGCTGACGATATTTTTCTGGGTTTTATTAATGAATCTAATGGACTTGGTGCCAGTAGATTTAATTCCACGTATTGCGCAAGAAATTGGTGCGGCATTTTTTGGGGCAGACCCGCATCATGTTTATTTTAAAGTTGTGCCTACTACGGACCCAAACATCACCTTTGGCATGGCGCTGGGCATATTTATTTTGATGCTTTATTACAGTATTAAGATGAAAGGATTAGGTGGGTTTTTTGGAGAGCTTGCGTTTCAACCATTTGGTAAGTGGGGCATGCCGGCAAACTTATTATTAGAAGGCATATCATTAATTTCCAAGCCTGTATCTTTAGCGCTGCGTTTATTTGGAAACCTCTACGCGGGTGAAATGATTTTTATTTTGATCGCGCTGCTCTACAGCGGCGGCATTGTGTGGGGAACACTGGGTGGTTTCTTGCAGCTAGGATGGGCAATTTTCCATATTTTGATCATCTTTTTACAAGCATTTATTTTTATGGTGTTGACCATTGTTTATCTCGACATGGCGCATCAAGAGCATCACTAATCGTTTAATCAAGCAATTCTTAACAGGAGAATAAAATGGAAGCAACAGCTCTACTCTATATCGCCGGCGCACTTATGCTAGGTATTGGTGCCGCAGGTGCCGCAGTAGGTATCGGTGTATTAGGTGGTCGATTTTTAGAAGGTGCTGCACGTCAGCCAGAACTCATCCCAATGCTAAGAACTCAATTCTTTATCGTCATGGGTTTGGTGGATGCACTACCCGTTATCGCGATTGCTATTGGATTGTATGTTTTGTTTGCCGTGGCGCCAGGCTTTGGCGGCTAGACAATAGGTTTTTCATACAACAGTTTATTTAAGGTTTAGGTATGAGTATTAATCTCACTTTATTTGCACAGCTTATTGCATTTGTTGTATTTGTTATCTTTTGCATGAAATTTGTCTGGCCACCCATTATCGCGGCGTTAGACGAGCGTAAAAAGAAAATAGCCGATGGCTTAGCTGAAGCAGAGCGCGGTATGCAGCAACAAGAAATTGCTGAAAAAAATGCGGCAAAGCAATTGTCCAAGGCTAAACAACAAGCATCTGAAATTCTTGGTCAGGCCCAAAAGCGAGCCAATGAAATAGTAGAAGATGCTAAGTCAGTAGCGGTTGATGAAGGAAACCGCATTAAAGAAGCGGCACATGCTGAAGTTGAAAAAGAAGTAAACCGTGCCAAAGAAGCATTACGTACTCAGGTATCTACCATTGCGGTAGCGGGTGCAGAGCGCATTCTTAATAAAGAGATCAATGCCAGCGCGCATCAAGACATCTTGGATGATTTAGCAGCGCAAATTTAATCACAAATAAATCGATAAACGACTAATACTTAATGTCTGAACTCACTACAGCGGCAAGACCTTACGCAAGGGCAGCATTTGACATCGCCACTAATCATGGCGAACAGCAACAGTGGACGGATATGCTGGAGTTTATGGCTGCAGTAGCCTATGACCCTAGCATGACCGCATTGTTAGATAGCCCAGGATTGTCACAAGCACAATCGGCAGAGATGTTTATATCAGTTTGCGAGGAAAAGATTGATCAGCGTGCTAAAAATTTTATCAAACTATTAGCCGAAAATGATCGTATTAAATTGTTACCAGAAATAGCTGCTTTGTACGAACACTACCGTGCAGATGCTGAAGGAAGCATTGATGCAGAAGTGATTTCTGCAAGCGAGACGAGTGAAGAGCAACTAACAAAAATTGCTGTGGCACTAAAGGCGCGAATAGGAAAAGAAGTGCGGCTAACTTCTAAAATAGATCCAACTTTAATTGGTGGCGCAATCATTCGTGCTGGCGATATGGTGATTGATGGATCGCTTAGCGGACGGCTAAAAAAACTTTCTACAACTTTAACTAATTAATATAAGCACTGGGTACACAAAGAGTACACCGAAAGGGTAAATAAGAGGATTTAAACATGCAACTTAACCCAACAGAAATTAGCGAACTCATTAAAAAACGCATTGAAAATTTTGATGCGGTTGCAGAGGCGCGCACCGAAGGCACAGTAGTTGGTGTAACTGACGGCATCGTGCGCATACACGGCCTGGCCGATGTAATGGCCGGTGAAATGTTGGAGTTTCCACAAAACACCTTTGGTATGGCGCTTAATTTAGAGCGTGATTCAGTTGGTGCAGTTGTATTAGGTGATTACAAACATATCACCGAAGGCGACAAAGTTTCATGTACTGGCCGTATTCTTGAAGTGCCGGTAGGACCGGAGATGTTAGGTCGCGTAGTAAATTCTTTGGGAGAAGCGATTGATGGCAAAGGCCCCGTAAATGCTTCGCTAAGTTCACCTATTGAAAAAATTGCTCCTGGTGTTATCGAACGTAAGTCTGTTGACCAACCGGTACAAACTGGTTTGAAATCGATTGATTCGATGGTGCCCATC